>Ga0307507_10006075_pt1 | contig 18959 bp, 9 predicted proteins | sample 7_EM_MG_FD_207223 | JGI IMG/M metagenome (GOLD analysis project Ga0307507, IMG submission 207223) | Populus trichocarpa ectomycorrhiza microbial communities from riparian zone in the Pacific Northwest, United States - 7_EM | ecosystem: Host-associated > Plants > Roots > Unclassified | place... | reverse complement strand
TAGGAAGATCCTGCCGTTGACTCTAGCGGTTAGCTACTAGTTATACTAATCCCAGTAAACTTATTACCTCATATACTAGATCCTTTAAAGCCTATTCCCAAATAGCTACAATTGCACTGCAAGGCAGTAATGATATTAGGGCGAAGCTTCGAGAGACGCGGCTCCAGTAGATCACCAGCTTTACTAAACACCCGTTCGCAGTCGTCGCTTATAGCCAGTATAGTCAATATATTAAGAGCCATCTGTGTGAGCTTTGGCTGGGTCATTCGCTCCTGCAACTAGTAGAGTATGGGGTCGTTCGCCAGTGGGTAATCATCTAGTAGTGGCGGCAGGGTCTTCCAAGCTTCGTATTCGTCTGACGCGTCGATAGATAAGCCACGCGGCTAGTGTGGTTACTTAAATAGTCCTGTTTGCTCCATTTGCACACTTAGAAATATCTAAAATCGTCAACTACAACACCAAAATTTTATATATATATTTCCTATCAAGTGGGCAAGCAAGCAAGCAAGCAGGCCCTCTTTTGGCTTGCTGGCTTGCCCAAATCAGGCCCTTCGGCTTGCTGGCTTGCTTGATTACCAATCAAGCAAGCCAAGCAAGCTGTCAAGCCAGCTTGCTTAATAGCAAGTCTGCTGGTAGCAATATATGCAAATGGGTCTGGGTTATTATAGTGAGCAATTGAATTGGTGCTGGTAATCGCATGGGTAAAGGATTAGTCTGCTAAGTCAGTCACAGTATTAATAGCTCCTTTGTGCTATATTGTTCCAAAAGAGGTAAGGAATAGTTTAGTCTATTCTTAGGTTAGAGATGCTGTTGGTAACTTAATATTAATTATAAGAGCTTCCATTGCCTTGTTAATAGATTCTGAGTTAAGTTTATTATTATTATAATCTGTTTCCTTGTACTTAGCGATGTACTATTAGGTATGTCTGTTAAAGTGGCGGTTAAATCTATCCTTAAACTTCTTCTTTAATTCATTGTGTTCTTTTCTTAAGTGTTTAGATAACTAGTAACCTTCCTTATTGCAGACAAAGCAGCGCTTCTTTAGTGATGTATATTAGCCAGATAAGAATGATTGTGTTCTGTGGGGTAATTAAGGGTATTGTCTGTGGTAGCGGCGGTTAGTAAAGAAGGCTTAGGGGTTCTTACTATTTAACTTTTTAAATGTTATAATGGAGGATTATAAGTTATTAATTAGGCCAGTTAAGCTGTTAGAAGGTTTAAAGCAGGTATATTAATACGCTGGTAACTCCTAGCAGGTGTTGATAAGCTTATTGTAAAGGAACTTGTCTGTATATAAATCTAGGTTAAGACTATGCTGAAGGTGTTTTAGTTCTTTAATAAGTAACTGTAGGCAATCTAAGGTTAATTTTCTAGTATTCTCGCTCTTGCCTATTGTGGACTTTAGAGTTATTAAGTTCCATTATCCTAATATGCCGTGTCTGTATTTAGGTCCCTTGAAGTAATTGCGTGTGGCGTTATAGATTTGGTTAAATAAAAGGGTTAGGGTAACGTTCTTAAGGTTAGTGTAGTAGTGGTTAAGTGCTAGACCGCGTAGCATTATAGGGTAGGCTTTAACTTTGGCTTCTTGGGGTATACAGTGTGGCCAACAGTCAGCGTCGCTGGCAGCGTCGCTGGCAGCTAGCTGCTGATGTAAGCAGTCAGTCAGCGTACATAGTTACAACAGTTAGTTAGCGTACATTTATGCAGCGCGCTGACAGCTCGCTGCTTAAGTGGAAGGAAGGGTCAATTTGGTGGTGTTTTGAAGCTTTTTTTTGAGGATCTTCGGATCTCCGGCTAAAATTCGGGTGGGAAACCCTGGGATATTCATACTAAATTGTATAGTAATCTCCAAATTCCCCATCGCGTCTATACACGCGTTTTGTCCACTGAATGTCAACCTTTATTACTACAGGAAAATGCAACGGACTTTACATTTTACCCGCCAGTAATATAGTAGAGCTTCTTCCTCTACTCCTTCCTCATCTAATTCTTAATCTACGCGTCCATTAAGCTCTTCCGTAGCTCGTAGACCTTGCGGATCTACTCCCCTCGCAATTAAAGACACGTCCGAACCAAATAAGCAGAATAACTCTATATTGTAAGAGCCTCCACCAGCTAGCCAGAACTACGGCTGTATATTCCTAATTAACTGGAAAACCCTTTTCCTAGGCAAGCACGGCAGGCTTACTGGTTATTATAGATACTAAGTTATTAATAAGCGGTTGGTTTTAAAGATAGCCTTTATATTACCTATATGGAAGCATAGAGCAGATCTATTCTGGGATAGACCTAAGGGAAGAAAGAGACTCTGGCTATGCAAGATCTGCTATCTAGCTCGGAAACCAGCTGCATTACTTCCAATTAACGGCATGGATTATATCATTGGCCATTTAAAATTAAAGTATAGTATTATATTAAACCTAAAAAGCTATAGTAGTGCTCTACGTCAATCAGCTGCCTTAGGTCTAATTGATCCAACTACTTAAGCCTCTCCTATACCTGGCGGCAGCGAACAGCAGCCGTTCTAGGTAGCTGGCTATATATAAGCCTACGTTGATTAGACAATCCTGCAGGATATTACATTTCGGCAAGCCATAAGTACTTACACTTGCGCATTGCTGACATTTAACCATCCTTTTATACAGGAATGTCTTGCAAGCTTGTATATGTCACTAAGCAGCTGGATAAAATCTGCCTTTAAACGCCGAAGCCTTAATATTAAAGACCTCCTTATTGTCTTATAAAGCAAAATCCACCTTAGCTGTGATATCTGGACGTTGACGAATGGAATGTCGCTACTTAGTGTAGTAGCTTACTTAATTAACGAAGGTGGCAAGCTTTAATTAATCCTTTTAGGACTCCTAAGGATATAAGGCTTATATACCGCTGAGAATATAGCAACAGCTTTGGTAGCAGTTATTTAGAAGTATTAATTTAAATATAAGCTTGGCTGCTTAATAGCTGACAACGCTACTAATAATAATGAACTCTATAAGTACCTTTCTAAAAGCCTCTTTATACCAAAAAGGGAATAACTCTAGTGTATTGGCCATATTTTAAACCTTACCGTTAAGGCCTTAATATACGGCAAAGGCGTTAGTAAGCTTAAATGCTTACTAATTAGTGCAAGCGACAAAGCTAAATTTGACCTTATGCGGCAGAAAGGCGCCGTTGGTAAGGTTTATAATATTGTTAAATATATTATACAATCTACGGCCCGCTGTAAGGACTTTGCTGAGAATTAAACCTAAGCCTGTATAGAGGATGAGCTCTTTAATTAAGCTGAACTTATACTTATTAAAGACGGAGGCGTTTAATGGAACTCTACCTACTCTATGCTATACCGAGCGTTGCTTCTTAAGAAAGGAATTAACAAATATTTACTTTCTTAGAGGAAGCCCGCTAATGACAGCTATGACCTTATATAGGACTTTCTTACTATAGAGGATTAGGCGGAAGTTAAGCAGCTTGTTAAGATCTTAAAGCCCTTTATATTAGCTACTAAACGCATAGAAGGTGACGCTAATAACCCTAGGCTTAAGGGCTTATATGGAGCTCTATGGGAGTCAATTATAAATATGGAACTTCTTTGCCAGGTCCTTGTATAAACTCAGCAAAGCCTTAAAAACGAAAACGATTCCTTTATTAAATCTAGCGTTAATATGGCTCTAGAGAAGCTTAATAAGTATTTTAATAAAATAAAGCTTAAGAGCCCGTACTACTTTATTGCAGTTATCCTCCATCCCTCTCTTAAACGCGCCTACTTTTATAATAAGTGGAAATAATGGCCATAGTGGTGGAAGCACGCCAAGCGATGTATAGAAACAGTATTTAATGACTATGTTAATAAGCAAGCAGATAAGGAAGATGAGGAGGTAGTTGAGTCATAATGTAGGAAGGTTCCTTGCATATCTGGCGACGATTTGGGTGATAAATATTTGTAGTCTTTACTAGTTAACAAGGACCTTACTTCCTTATGCTTACAGAAGCGAATTAAGCTTACTACTAAGCTTAATTGCTACTACAACGTAGGCCTTGAATTTATTAAGATCCGTAATAAGAATGGTAATAAGGTAAACGACGTCATTCTAGATCCTCTTAATTGGTGGCTTATAACAGGTTGAGTACTCTATCTAATCCTCGCTAAGATTGCTCTAGATCTATTTTCTATACCAGTAATAAGCTCTGCTTGTAAATGAGCTTTTAGTTAAGCTAAGAAGGTTGTTACTGATAAACGTAATAAGCTTATAGCTGACACGATTGAAGCAGATTAATATTAGAAGTGGTGGCTTCTTAAAGGCCTTCTACCAAGCAGCTTAATTAACTGTATTGGCTCTAACGGCGCCTTAACTACGCCTTAGCTGACAAATTTGAACACTAACCTAACTGGCTATAAGCTAAATATAGTGGTAGAAACACTAGCTGAGATAGGTAGGCTTACCAAAGCTTGTTTTTTAATAGAGTCTAACTTTAAAATAAAGCCCGCTTAACTACCTAACCCAAATCCTTATTACTGACGTCACTACTGGTGTAAATACCTACTTCTTTAAAGCCTTTGCGGCGTGCTGATCGAATCTAACAATATTTGGATACTATTTGAGGTTAATTAGGGTAGATCTAAGATCGGATAATGTTAATATTTGTATATATAGAGGTGCTGCTAAAAATCTAGAATTTAAACTCTATGACTCCATTAGATCTATATATATTACCTAATTAGGATAAGCGCGCTGTCAGCTTTATAGTCAGCGTATGTACATTGCCAGCGAGCGTCCAGCGAGCGACTTGATTGACCGCAGTCAGTCAGCGGAAGGCGTCGTCGCTCGCTAAACGCTGACTGTTGGCCACACTGGGGGTATATTAGCTCTGCTACAGAGGTTGTGGAAGATAGTAAGTTTAAAGTTGAAGTTGTCATCTTCTCTGCTATACTTGTTGTCTTCCATATATATCTTTGTGAGGTTTATTAACTCCTTACTAAAACCCTGATTTTGACTCTGTCCCCTAGGTGGTTCTAGTTATAGGGTTAAGTTAATATAATTAGGTTCCTATTGTAGGGGTAGTGTAGGGGTAGGTTAGGGTGTAGTAGGTGGTATTATAAGTAGGGTAGGGTTTATGGTTAGTGAGATTAAGATTAGGGTTTTGATGGTACTAATGCTGGCAAAGTTATTCTTAAGAAGGTAGTTAATTCGTCCTAAATTAAACTTCCCTTTGGTTGCCATATATTCCTTAATCTTATACTTAGTCTATTTTATAGGCTTATCTTTCTGTAGTATATTAAAGAGTGACTATAGAACTATAACACGTCTGTCCTTTTTAACCTATACTCCGTAAACTTAAAGGAAGTGTTGGAGGTTATAAACAGTTATCTGGTTGTAATTCTTAAAGACTTCTAGTGTAAAGGTGCTAAAGTTATCACAGTAAAGCTCCTATAGGTTATTGTCTTTTATATTATAAAATCCATATTCTATGATTTTGTACTGTATAAATTTACTGATTTCTTCTTTGTTGATGTCTTTAGACTATATATTAAGCCCTTTGCTCTATCTCCTCCGTCCTTCTTTAACTTATGCCCTAATATCTAATATGTTAATTCTTGTCTTATAACTCTTGTTAAGTTTAATTTTAGGTTCTAAATAAAAAAAACGCATAATAGACGCAAACCAAGGGTCTATTAAAAGGGTTGGTTCCTTAAGTACCTAACGCGTTTAAAATACATGATGGACGCAAACTATGGGCCTATTAGATAGGGCTTGGTTCTTTAAGTACCTAAAGGCTATGTATAAAAAATTAAGGGCCTATTGGATAGGGGTTAACTTTTTGAGTATCTGTCGACTAATACTCCTTGGCGTGATCTAGGTAGTATAAAATGCGTAATGGACGCGAACCAAGGGCCTATTAAAAGGGGTTAGTTTCTTGAATACCTAAGGGCCGTGTATGAAAAATCAAGGGCCTATTTAATAGGGGTTAACTTTTTAAATATATATTGACTGATGCTCCTTAGTAGGCGAGATCGGTAGAGGCCTTTAGCAGAGACTGATTGAGCTTGTCTCTCTTTGTAGATGATATGTCTCCTGATCTATGATTACTAATTAGTGTCTATATCACTTCCGGTGATATGTATTGCTATTGTAATAGTATGGGGTGGTAACTGATTTAATTAATGCCTTCTTTTTATTCTCCTATTCTATAGGTGGAATTTAGTGGATTTCCTAAGCTCGCTTAGCTTATATGACTAACCCAATTAGTTATAAACAACCTCGTTCAGACAGGCACTCTAAACAAGTTTTTGTTGTATTGGAAGTAATAACTTTTTAAAATATAGTCTCCCGCCATTTAGACATATAAAATTGGTAATTCTTATTAGTTTTAAAGTGGGCTTTAGTGAGCTAAAGCATTATATTAAAGCTATAGTTTTTACCTGTAATATAGTTGTAATAGAATATTGCTGCCCATCCCTTTAATATAACAGAGAAAGCGTAATGGAACTGGTGGCATTGAATTCTAACCTTGTTACAACAGTTATAAAAGACCTATAGTTTTGCTCTAAGTATATTATACAGTTCTCCTCCAAACTTCTTCTCTTTGTCCAAATATACCTTTATTAGATTCGTGACTTCTTATAGTAAAGGCTCACCGGTTAGCTAGAATGAAGAAGTTGGAGGCGGCGGAGGAGGTAGAGGAAGAGTACCTCTAGGTAGGAGAGTACCTCTAGGTGGGAGGATAGCGTTCTAGGGGTTTCATTCCGAATTAAAGTTGCCTTGCAAAGAATATAGGTTGGTTCTAGGTTTCTGTAGTTAACGTATAATCTTAGCTTCTGTCTATACTAGTTCTTCTATACTAATAATAACGGCCTGAATATTACTAGTAATTGGGTTACTGTTCTTAGCAATGTATACCCCATTCCTATAGAGGAAGTCTCGAAAATCCTAAATAATATTAACATTACTAAGTGCCTAGGTGTCGGCAGTCCATCCTATAAAATCCTCCCTAAAATATTCCCACAGCTGTAAATCGGCATAGTGGCTATCTTATTAGAATCGAATATGGTATAAGAGAAAGCTATTAATTTGTTTTACGGTACAAGTTGTTGTGTTAAAGGTAAATTCGTCCTAATCTTTATTAATGAGTTTCGCGTACGTAGCTACCCCTAGCGGTAAGGAGTCTTTCCAGTCGTTTGGAGTAGTTATAGCCATGTTTTTGGAGGAAGGGAAGTGTTAATGGTGTTGTAGTAGCTATATTATGTGTTTGTCGTTTAGTACGCGTTTGTAATAAGAATCTGCGATTATAGGGCTTAGGACCAGTTCTGGCCTTAAATCGCGAAGACTTGTAAAGCGTGTTATTCTGCGTAATAGACGCAAGAATCTGTAATTTGGGAAAGGCTTAGGACCAGTTCTAACCTTAAAAGACAGCTTCCTCTAGTATAAGTAGCACTAGTATAGTAGCTCGTCTCTTCTTGGTGGAATACCTAGCTATTCTGTAGTATAACAGTGAAGTTAACCACTAATCAGTGTTGGTATTATAAGGTGATATTACGTATCTACAAGTTGTAGGTAGTATGATGATTGTTGTTGTATATATCCTTGTTTTAACGAGAAAGGGTAAGGAGCTTAAGGCTCCTCGCCACGCTAGTGCCGCGGCGATATGTAACAACATGTGCCTTATTCCCGACACTTATAAAGAACCTCTCTTTTATATTGTTACTTAAATCTACTATAAAGTTATTAAGGTTATCTTTATACGGGTCCTTAATAATTTCTATAGTTAATTAATTTGGCGTTAGGTATATAGCATATTTAATAACTATAGGCTAAGCCATAGCTAGATTTTAAATTACTATTTTTTAAATATCTAGTTCTAGCTGCTTAAAAAATGTTAGCGACTTAGTTAATTAAGGCACTAGCATGGCAATAGGGTCGCGCAAGCCTGTATAATTAGATTGTCTATAAATAAGGATCTGAAGCTAGAGAAAGGAAAGGAGAAAAATAGCAGTACCGCTTAAGATTTTATGCGGCCCTTAAGTTACATAACTGTAACTGTCTAAAACTATCTAAAACTATTTGCGACTGTCCGCCACAATCTACTGTTTTCCACTAGCGCCGTAATAAAAAGTTAGCGTAGGCTTCTATAATGGGTTAAAGAATAATAATAGGTAGTAAAATACCGGATATATACTAACCGCTAATGGTAAAGCTATAAAAGTTATCTATTCCCTTAAACTTAGTTCTATACTTCCTAATTATATAATATATTGCTATTAAAATAAAAGTAATAGTATTACTAGTAAGCTTTTTAAATATATTATAAGAGTAGGGTAATTTGGTAAGGCTGTTCCTTCCTCTACTATAAAATATACTAACTATACTAGTAACTATTACGTTAAAACGGAAGCGGTTATTACTTAGCTATTAGCTCTTATTTATATTTTACTAAATAATATAGGTAAAATACCTTTATATAATCTAGCGTAATAAAATTATAATTAGTTAGTAGTTCTATAATTAGTTTAGGCGCGTTATTAAACCCTAGCCTATATACCTCCCTTATAGCTATATAAGCCTTTATAATCGCGTAGTTCCTAAAGTTCCTTATTATATTAAATAGCTATATATAATATTAAGATTATTAATAGATAATTTAATATAATAGTTTTAGTATATAGATATCTTATAAGTGGATACTAGGTTAGGAATATAATTATATTTTTTTATACTACTGTTGGTATACTCACTTTATCAACGTGCACAAATATCACTGTATTGCGATACGTATGCGGTGTTAAAGTTGGTAGTTATTGTTGTCTAGAAGTAAGGGGTTGCTCCAAGGTCAGGTTAGCTAGCCTTGCTTTGTGGTCTCGTAACCACGTCACATAACTAACGTTCTAATACTGGAGCAACTTTAAAAAGAAGGCTAACCTACTCTAAAGTCAAGTTTACTTCTAGACTACTTGTAGCGTATACGCAATAGCTAGAGATCCAATCAATACGCAATAGCTTCTACGCTCCTTTTACAGGTCCGTAATTATATAACCCGTGTTACGGCTTATACAAACGCCTCTAAACTAAAGCTTGTAGAATGCTGTATTATAAAGACGCTAAGCTATGGAGAAGAAGAAGAATTGTTAGGGGTAATAGGTTAATATGTCGTAAGGGCTGCTAAGGCGCTAGTGGTAAGCAAGCCAATAGCAATTTTCCATGCCGGGCATAGAAAATCCTAATTGGTTAGTGGAAGTTAGGGTCCGCAGAATATAACACTAAGCTAAATCTAAGTTCGTTTGTTTAACCCATCCTACAACTTGTAGGTTAATTTGGTTTGTATTAATAAGCCGTTAAAGAGCTGCGCAGGGTTTTCCCTTCGTTATAGCGTCAGCAGGGTTGGCCTCTCCGTTAATCCATTTTACCTTTATAATCTGTTTCCGTTTATAGGCTTACCAGAGGCACATTACGTTGATTATTAGGCGTTTTTTTGGGTGGTTTTAAGCCGTATTAGATAGTTATATAAGGACTTAGAATCGGTGTAAAGCACAAGTAGGAGGTTAATTTATAGGATCTTATCTACTGTAGACTTGATCACAACACCAATGTTAAAGCCGTGGGCCGTGCCATAGAGTTTCAAAGCTAGTACGCTCTGAGTGACTCTTTTGCACTTAACTAAGCTCCAATAGACGATACTGGCCTTCTTTATAGCATTAGCTAGTATAATACTATAGCCGATCTGCGAAGAGAGGTCCTTGTTATTAGCAAACAACGCGTCTGTAAATACCAGTAGCTGTAGGGTTTTGATATCTAACTTAACGAACTTAAGGCCTCTATTGGTGTTCTTGATTTGCCAGTTTAGATACTTGTTTAACTATTTTACGTCTTCTTTATTAGGGTTAATTACCTAGGCGGCAAAGAATAAATTAAATAAGGCTTCTAGCTGGCAAACTAAAGCGATATATGCACCTCTAGCGCGTTGAGTAATGTACTAGTCCTTTAGAGTTAAGGTTTTTATAGCTCCTCTTAATCCTATACTTATAGCAAGCTTAGTGCTAATTATACTAAGGTTTATATATTGTCGTTCCTAAGTAAGCGTAATACTCCCATTAGTTAGTAGCTAAATAACTCCACCGTTAAACCTAATGGGCGTATTAATAGTAAGTTATTCCCGTTCCTTAGCTATAAGCTTGGCCTTATACAGCTTGGTTTACTCTATATTTATAAAGGCCTTATCTACTAGAAATAGAGTATTATTGGTTTATAGGCCTATAATGCTAAAGGGTTCATTGCTCTGTAGGAGATAGGGGTTATACATAGACTGGTCTATGTGTAACTGTTAGATATAATATAAGTAATATATCTTAAACTAGTGGTTACTGGCTTCTGGTACTCTGTAAAGTGGTTTTATAACCTTTAAAACGGAGGCCTTGTTAATCCTAAGTTACTTAATTAGCTTATGCGGAGGTTGTACGTAAAACTCTTAATTTAGTGTAGTGGTTAATTTTATGTAGGCCTGTAAAATATCTTAGAGGTAAAGTTGTGTCTATAGAAGCTTTATGGCGGTGATACAGAGAATTAGTCGTTGGCTAACTTATTAAATGGTTAGTAATTAGGTAAGAACCAGTTCCTTTTCTAAGTTATTATAAGCTTGCACGACTAGTTAGGATTTCTTAAAGGCTTTATTAGTTCCCTTATCCTTAATCTTATTAACAAATTACAAATTAAAGAGTTGTACGCCTTAAGGTATATCTGTAAGTCTTATAATCTTAAAAACTCCCTTCTTAAGTAGACTAGTAAGCTCCCTCTGTTGGGAGGTGCTAAATTAAGTACTAAATTAACTGTCATCCTGTAGGTAGATGGTAATGTCAGCCATGGCCGTAAGTAGAGGGTATTTGTGAGGGCGTCCTCTGCCTTGTTTTGGGGGTTATTGCTAAGCCTTAGCAGGTCTCTCTAAGATAGTTTTAAGAAGGACTAACCCAAACGGAGGTTTAGGTGGCAATTCCGGTCTAATAACCTGCTCCTGTAATTCAGTTGCTTAAAGATAGGGTTTTATAACCGTAGATTAAAAGGCTATAGGTCCGCTAGACAGCTTAATAGTACATGTTTTACCCTTAACAGTGAGTAAGGTAAATGGCCCGTCCTAATAGCCGCTTTGGCTAGTGTTACCTTCTCTCTAGACCAAAACGGGTGGATTTAGTGGGAAATTATGAATTACATCAGTATTGGGTCTATTTTACATATTTAGCGCGTTAGTAATCTGTTATTTAGCTTGCAGCTTCTATATCTCTACGATAGCCTTTTTAATTGCGGCAGCGCGTTATATAACCGTAGGGGATAGTGCATTAAATTTAACTATTTGGGGGTAGGCTCTAAAGACTAAAAGTATAGGAACTAGTCCTTTAGGGCCAGCTGAATTGTTAATTACTTTAAACGCTATTTGGAGTCCCATCTCCTTATTAATTTTAGGGATTTTAGTTATAATAATCTAGTAGGCTTGCCGTAATAGACTATAGTAGTGCTCTACCATTCCAATAGAGTTATATGCTTTAACTAGTACTCCCTTTATACTAATTCCCATAGTAGTAGTATATTGCTTAAATTCCTTGCTAACAAAGTTCTTTCTAGTGTTGTGGGTAATTAGGTCTAGTAGTCCTAGGTAGGTATTAATGTAGCACATCTATAGAACGTCCTATATGTGTTTGGCGCTAATGTCTTATAGCCATCTACTAGCTTAGAATTGCGTTCCTTTATTAATAATGTATAGGAGGGGTAATCTGCTAATATACATAATGTTAACAATGATATTATAGTTAAAATTAACGTTATCTTATAGGGTAAAGCGGAATCTGCCTAGTAATTTGCTAAACTTCTAATAGTAGTGGCAGAACTTGGTTAGGTGCTTAATGGCCATTCTATTAGTTTTATAGCCAGTATAGTAGAGTAGCTTTTGCAATTTCTTAACTAAGGGATGTCTAAATTGATAATGTAGGCGCCGTAGCTCTATATCTGTTAAGTAGCAGGGGTTCGCGTTAAAGGATTTAGATAAATATAACTGTAGTAATAAGCTCTATAGGAGAAATAGGTGGCCAAACCGTCACGCTATTAGCACTTTTTTAGTATAAGTAATAACAACGTTTCTAAGGTTATTGTAGTAGATTTAGAGTCTATCTATATCTACTAAACAGAGTAAGAAGGGGGTATCTGCATAGATAATGTAAAACTGTATCTTACCTATAGGGGTAAGAACATCCGCAGTTCTAATGGAGGTAGTAATTCCAATACCAAACTACACGTTAACTTGTCCTTTGGTTAAGGTGTTAAGTCTTATAAATTAGTCCACGTTTTATAGTGCCTGGAATTATCTATAACCGGCCGTAGACTCCTTTAACGCATTGGTATTAATTATAACTCCTATAAATATTGTGGAAGTATAGCGTAAAGTGGCAGTTATTGTGTTGTAGTTAAATGGGTTAGTTTCCGTAGTAGGTTCTGTGGGGGTTATAGTAAGTAAGTAAGCGTAAGCCTTATTAGCTAGTTCTACGCTTATAGAGGTTGCTTTATCTATAGTGAGAGTCCTAAATAATATAAGGTAGCAGCTATTAGGGTCTTCTAATTCTTCCTCACTGTTATCATTATTAGTGTTTTTATTAGTGTCTGTGTCTAGCATAAGAGCTTTAAAGGTCTTATTACACTTATTATTATCGTCTCCTTTACAGTAGATAGTGTATTATCTAAAGCATTCTTTAAAGTTACCGTTACGGCCCTTATTATTGTTAAAATGTCTTTTATACTCATTTCTAGAACGGTTCCACTCCTCCTCTATGTGTTTCCATAAGCAGCAGCTCTCCTTTTAGCAAACGTAGCACTTGGCCTTTAAGGATCTGACGGTATTTTGTCTATAGGAGCGGGTTTGGTTACGGTTGTTACGGATGTCATGGCGGTATATGCGATCCATAAAGTAGGCTCCTTAAGACGGTCTTATTAAGGCCTAGGAAGGGTGTTCCTTCTCCTATATAACTATAGAAGATTGCAACTTACTAATTAACTGGGAGAGGTCTTTAAAAGGGTTGGAAATGGTGATATGGTATACTAGTACTCCTTAGTAAGCGGTAACTAGCTTATTTATAAGGAAGAGGTCTATATAAAACTCTGGGTGTAATCTATGGCAATATTTTAGGAGCTTATTAAGGAGTAGTTAGAAACTCTAATAGATTTGCTTATTAGGGTTCTTGTTAATAATTCCTTAGAAGTTAGTAGCGTTCTATTTAGTAAGATTTCTCCAATAGTACTCTGGTCCTTTAAAGAAGTAACACATATAGTTATATACCTTAGTAAATAATCTAGTTAAAAGGCTGCTATTGTAGTAGTGATTCTAAGCAAGTCCCTTTAGCATAGTTAGAAATGCAGTTATATAGCCTTTAGGAGGTAGACCAGCTCTCTTGCAGATATTATAGAAGATAGTTAACTTAAAGTCAAAACTATTACTTACTCTATTGTACTTCTGGTTATCTATATAGATCTTGGTAATAGTAGCTGCCTTTTTGCTGTATATAGGCAGGTGCATAGTAGGGTCAGTATTGGTAGTACTAGGGTAAAGATACTGGGTAGGAGGAGTACTAGGTAAGGTAGGAGCGGTTGCTAAAGGGAGGGTAGAGGCAGTTGCCGTAGGCAATGATTGCTAATTCTGCGTCTATAGGAGTTGAGTAAGGAGGGTAAGTAGTTGATCCTAGGTAGAGGTAGGTGCAGCTTACTATTAGGTGGCAGTTGGTGCAGTTTGCTAGGGTATAGATGTAACAGCTAGTTGGGGTGTTATAGGGGTAGGTATTTGCATTTTAGGTGTTGTAGCTATAGCTATAGGCTGAATTACAGGCGTTGGAGGTAGTGGAGGTAGTTAATGGTTTACAGGCGTTAGTACTGTATGGGAAGGTAGTGGGCTGTAGGGGGAGGTTATAGGAACTAAAGAGGCTATAACTGACGGGGGTATAGCTTAATTTAATATTAGAGCTGTTTATATTAAGTTAATTTGTTCTTATAGTGCCACTGTAATTATAGGGCTGACTTCCTTAAGAGCTCCTATAATTTCCTCATCTGTCCATTTATGAGGTTCCTCTTCTATAAGGACATTATGCAGAACCTTATAAAGTGGGTATCTGTTGCTGTGTGTAGCGACATATACTTCTCTTTGGAGTAGGTAAGTATGGAGCTTTACTCCAGTAACAGAGCGTATCTTTCTAAAGTCCTTAATAGTAAAGCCTTTAAATTCTTCTTAAAATAGCAACCATAGTGTATAATCCGTAAAGTTCTTATATATATACTCATAGATTTTCATTTCTATATATTCTTCCAGGTCTTCCTCTAAGGCAGTTGCTACATCAATCCTATAACCATATCTGGCGATTCTCTCCTTCCATTTAGGATCCATCTTATTATACAAAGCAGTGTACTAGCCCTTGTGTATATTATAGTTTAAGGTTAAGTAGAGGTTCTGGGGGTTTAAGTTTAAGGTTAAGTTTAAGGTTTAAGGCTTAAATAGAGGTTGGGGTTAAGGTTAAGGTCAAGGTTAAGGGTATTAAGGTAAGGGTGTTTAGGTGTGTACGTCCTTTATAGCCGTTGGGCCTATAAAGTATTCTTAGCAAGACTGCTATTCTCTTAGCGATCTGTTATATTGGCTATAAGGCTAGTACAAATTCTCTTAAGCTTAAGGGAGGTTGTAATCTTCTCTAAGTAAAGATACAATTCTCTAGGCAATCTGACGCGTTAGCAGTTAAGCTAATACATGGTCTTAAGCTTTAAGGGTAATATAGCTTTCTCCTTTAACTAAAATAGATAAGGCTAGGTAATCCATGTACTGTTTCCAGTACGGTTCTTAAGCTCTAGCTTATTACGTATTTCCTAATCTATATATCTACTAATCAGTGTCAGTATACTCACTTTATTAACATGCACGAATATCACTGTATTGCGATACGTATGCGGTGTTGAAGTTAGTAGTTATTGTTATCTAGAAGTAAGGGGTTGCTCCAAGGTCAGGTTAGCTAGCCTCGCTTCGTGGTCTCGTGACCACGTCACATAACTAACGTTCCGACAACTACTTTTAGCTGCTTAAAAATAGCTTTTAGCTATACCTATTTAATTATACTTTAAATAGGCCTAGAAAGTGGTTAAACTATAAGTTAATAAGATACCTGTTATAAGTCCTAAAGTTAGTTCCTAGCCTTACTAGTAAAATATACCTATAAAGCGCAAATATAGGCTTATATCTCTTAGGTGAGCTTTCTTTTATATATTGCGTTATAATATTTAGAGATAAAACGACCTAAAGCGCTTGCTACACCTAGCCCAAGAGACTAAACCAATTAAAAGAACCCTAAAAAATACCTAGAGGATCCTCCTAAGATACATACATTGCAGAGGAGACACACGTTAAATAATGGTAGTACGTAGTCGCGCGTGACCACTAAAACTATATATAATGGCTCCCCATAATAAGAAGGATGGGTAAATACTATACTATAAAGTGGAAAGACCTCTATTAAGAAGACATCTAATAAAATATAAAGCCTATTAGACGCGTTTAGTATCTATAACTATAAGGGAGTAACCGTTAGCTATAATAAACTAATATAGCTAGTAGAATAGCTCTGTTAGTCTAGCGACCCTTAAATACCCCTCTAGCAAACCCTTAATTAAATTCTCTAATGGCTAAGCAAAATTAAAATAAATAAAAACCCCCCTATGGGCGAACCGTACCTAAACCGCTATACCTATACTTCTATAGTATAGGAAACCTACCCCCCTTAAGATAATAACTGGGTATATAATTATAATATAACTAAATATAGAAAAAGTAGAGGAACTTATGGGATAATTAGAAATAGAGGTGCTTATAGAGATTTGCAAAGAGGTTTATAATGCTATTATAGTCCAACATCTTAGAAGTAGAGATATTAGAATTACCCTAAAGGACTAATAGGTAAAGGAATAAGCTATAAGGATAGGGGATAGGCCAGAAGAATATATTAGTATAAAAGTGCTTTATCAAGATTACCCAGTTAAAGTACTAGCGGTTTTTATAAGCCTTAGGGTAGAAAAGGGTCACTAGGCGGATAATATAGTAAAATAAACGGAACGCCTTATACTAGGATTTAAGATTGCCCAGATCTAATAGCTTTAATTAAAAAAAATATAAATTAAGTATATAATAAAAATAATAAGAGGATATAAGGGTTGCTAGAGACTTAATAGGGAGATACTAAATAAACGCATAGCTCCCTTATTATTAGCGTATATATACTAAGAATATAAAAACTTCTTATCTAAAAAGAAATAATTATAAATGGCCTTATTTATAATATAAGGCTTTATAACTATAGACTACGCCTAAAATAATGCTATTAATGTGTATAATAGGGCTATATCTAATCTATATACGCAGTATAGGTGTGCTGCGGCCACTATATAGGCCCTTATAATATAAAATTATAACAGGACTAGCCCAGTTACAGTAGGAATGTCTTGGTAAAATACTTAACAAATAACTGTCTAAAACTGTCTGCAACTGTCTACAACTATCTGCAACTATCTACAATTATCCACTATAATCCACCGTTTTCTACCAGCGGCCGTAACACTAAAGTCCGTTAAAAACCGCATGCATATATACGCACGTATTAACCACCAAGAACCCTAACTATTTAATTATATAATTCTCTTATTATTCCTTTCTCTTCTTTACGCAACGTCTTGTTCTCTGCAAGAGCTATATACCCTTAGATTTAGATAGAATTTATATTATTCCTTTAAATCTTTCCTAAAGCCTCTTCGCGCCCTTATACTATATTACGTTAAAATAACTACTGTTAAAATGGTAAATAAACCCAAATCCCTTTTAATAATTATAAGTATTATATCCCTAGTTAGGGAATAGTTAACTATAATGCAATAATCCTTTATGGATGCCTTAGCTTAGCAGCAGGCTGTACTAAAAGCCTAGTATTAGCGATTAATAGAAGTACTCTGTGAAGAACTCTATAATATTAAGGCACTTTTATTAGAGACCTTAATAGAAATACCTACAAATAAGATTAAAATAACTGTATCTAAGCCTAGCCCCCTAAACGCGAACCTTAAACTAGTAACTTAACCTATATCTATAATAAATTAAATACCTATTATAAAACCCAAAAAGCTCCCTAACCTTTTAATATTTAATAGAAATTAAAACAACCTACGCCCCTTTATAACTAAGCTCTGTCTTAAACTTTTAATAAACTATAACTAATACCCTACTAACGCTAGTAAGGTTAGCTATAGAATGTCTTATCTAAGTAAAGACGCTATATAAACTATGGATCTATTCTTCCATAATAGCACTTTTATTAATTTTAAAACCTTTATCTCTCTGCTAGAATAAATATATAATAACGCTAGCTAGGAATATATAGCTATTACTAAGCTTAAAAATCTATAATAATGGAACCAAAACTTTACCAGCTTCTTTTTGGAATTTTTAGGCCTTATTAGTAAACTAGATTAGAATAAAGCCACTAAAGTTGCTGCCCTTTAATAAGCTATCTTAGATAAATGTAGAGCATAGTTAATAGGTAGGGAACTGCTAAAAAACCTGTCTAAATTTGCTATAATATGTTAATAAATTAATAAGGACCTTTAATATAATAAACAGACTTATTCTCTAAAGCCAACTATACTTTATATTTAAAACTCTATAAAACTAGTATATGCCCTAAAGCACGATCCTTCTCCAAGACCTAAAAGCCCTATATATAACCCTATGGACCTTAATGCCACCTAATTTTATACGCCCTTAGGAACTAATAAATAAAGAACTTAAGCCGCAAATAGAGAATGCTTCGGATGTGGTAAAAAAGGATATATTTAAAGGAATTGTCAAACCCACCCTTTTAAAAAAGTCTGCTATAGTTCCTCCCGGTCCTTAAATTATACTTACTCTATAAATTATACTTAGTTACTATAAAGTATCTTGCCTTTAGTTAACTTAGAAAATAAATTATCCTAGGGCTAAGTTACGCCTTAGGATAAAAAGTGGAAGAGTATAAGTATCTAGGCTCTTCCCGCGCTAATGCATAATATAACTCCCTTAATATACTTAGCAAAATTTAAATACTTAGAAAATAGAAGGAAGTATAAATCCTAATAGATAGCGGAGCCACTAGCATAGACTTTATTAATACAAACTATGCGAAAACTTAACGCCTAAATTTAAAGAAACTTAATAAGCCTTAAGGCCTATAAGACTTTAATAGCAAACCCTTAATATATAGCAAACTAACGTACTACACTCTAGTAAAATGCAGATAGGTAAATACCTTAAATACATTTCCTTATTTATAACACCCTTAAAGTAATATAAAGTTATACTTAGATATAGATGGCTAAAACAACACGACCCCTTAATTAGTTGGGTTAAAGAAATACTAAAGTTATTACTTAAAAAACCATTTGCTCTATAAATATGCATACAACTATTTAAATTTAATATAATATAAATTACCCTTACTATAAGCCTTAAACTAAAATAATAAAGCTATAACTGCTAATTATGGTATATTAGCATTTTGTTAGGGTGCTAAGATCCTAAAGGCCTCCTAACAGGATTTTGATTTTCCTAGCGTCCTAGCAGGCTCCTGGCAGGATTTTAATTTTCCTAATTGTCCTAAACGTCCTAGAGCATACAGCTCGGCCAGTGTTGCCGAAAGCTCCGTTGGTGCTTGCCAAGGCGCTAAAACCTCGGGCAGTGTTGATATTCTGACTCCGACAGAACTTCACTTGGTACTCAACTCAACTATTACCATATTACGTTTTAACTTAATAATGCTATTATAATTTAATTATAACGTATATAGAGTTATATAAAAGCTTTCATTAAATACTACTTACTATTTATTATAATTTTAAAAGAGCTTAGTAATAATATGGACTAGGTAAGTTTTAGGAAGTTATATC
>Ga0307507_10006074_pt1 | contig 18959 bp, 24 predicted proteins | sample 7_EM_MG_FD_207223 | JGI IMG/M metagenome (GOLD analysis project Ga0307507, IMG submission 207223) | Populus trichocarpa ectomycorrhiza microbial communities from riparian zone in the Pacific Northwest, United States - 7_EM | ecosystem: Host-associated > Plants > Roots > Unclassified | place... | reverse complement strand
ATGGCCTCGGAATCGGGCACCAGGAAGGCGTTGGTCGCGTCGACGACGATGTGCCCGCGCCACGACGGCTTGAGGGCACCGAGTGTCTCGGTGGCGAGGAACGGGATTGCCAACACCAGCACATCGGTATCGAGGGCGTCGCCGAGTGTGGTCGCCCGGACCCACGGTTCGACTTCTTGGGCCAGGTCGCGGAACGAGTCGGGGCCACGGGTGTTGGCGATGACCGCGAGGCCGGCGATGGCGGCGAGCGTCAGCACCGTGCCGGTGACGACCGCTATCTGGGGTTGTCTTCCTGATCTTGCAGGTCAACGCGAAATCAGACGTTCTGTCATAGGAGGCACGCTCAGGTCTTGTCTCGGCTAAGAACGTCGCGCTCCCCTCGCACCGCTCGGCTGCTGCCTCGGCTGATCAGGGGACGCACCCGTGGGCGTGGTGAACGACGGGCCGGGTCACTGGGGGAGGGCGACCAGGACGCGGCCGCGGCTGCCGGCGTCGACGCGGTCGTGGGCCTTGGCGATGTCCGCCAGCTCGTAACGGTCGCCGACTTCGACGGTCAGGGCGCCCACGGCGGCCGCGTCGGTCAGATCGCGTGCTGCCTGGCGTTTCGCCTCTTCGGGGAAGTCGTCGCTGCCGATCAAGCGCAGGATGACATTGTTGAACAGCAGGGGCCAGAAGGGGATCGCGGTCCGGTCCGCGCTGGTGGCGTAGGCGGCGATGACCGCGCCGTTCGCGACGACGGCGTTGTCGAGGTCGGCGTTGTCGGACAGGGACACCTCGACGATCCGGTGCACGCCCTCGGGCGCGTACGCGCGGATCGCCGCCGCCGGGTCCCCCTGGTCCAGGGCCACGGCGTGGGACACGACAGCCGGATCGATCTGTGCGAGATCCGCGCCGCGTCGGACCGTGGCGAGCACCCTGGCCCCGCCCCAGCGGGCGAGCTGCGCGGCCAGGGAGCCGACCCCGCCCAGAACGCCGTGCACCAGCACGAGCTTGCCGTCGACCGGTCCGTCGGCGAACACGGCGCGGTGGGCGGTGATGCCGGGGATGCCCAGGGCCGCGCCGAGTTCGTCGCTGAGGTGGTCGGGCAGCGGAACAGCCAGATCGGCGGGTACGACGGTGTACTGGGCGGCCGTGCCGAAGGGTCGGTAGGACTGGGCGCCGTAGATCCACACCCGCTGTCCGACCCTGTGCTCGTCGACCCCCTCGCCCACGGCGTCGACGACTCCGGCGGCGTCGCTGTGCGGGATCACCCGTGGGTAGGGCATCGAGGAGCCGAGCCAGCCGCGCCGCTTCTTGGTGTCGCCGGGGTTGACACCGGTGACGGTGACGCGGACGCGGACCTCGCCCGGGCCGGGGGTGGGGTCGGGCAGCTCGCCGACGCGCAGCACGTCGGCGGCGGGGCCCTGTCGGTCGTACCAGGACGCAAGCATGAGCGGCTACCTCCGGGGCTGGTCAGCGCACAGGTTGTCCGAGCGCAGAGGGGTCTGTCTCGGCGCGCGCGGTGACTGGCTCGTCACCGTCCAGAACCTGGTGCAACCAGGCCCGTTCGGCGCTACTGATGGCGCGGGCGGTCAGCAGCATGCCGCGCCGGTAGGGGTCGGCCATGTCCTCGGCACGCAGCGGCCGGTCGCCGTCGTAGAAGAAGCTCGCCGGCTCCTCCAGGAACTCCAGTCGCCGCCGCAGCACCGCGTGCTGTTCGGCGACGTCCGGCAGGAGGGACAGGAACGCCAGTACGGTGAAGAACCGCGTGAAGTCGCTGATCTCGTGGTCGGCGGGCGCGCGCAGTCGATTCAGCAGGTCGGTGCGCCCGGCGTCGGTCACGCTCAGTATGTAGCGGGCCGGGCCCGCGGCCGGGTCCGCGCGCCGTTCCAGCAGGCCCGCCGCGGCGAGACGCTTGATCGCCGGGTACAGACTGCCGTCGCTCACCGGCCGGGTGTAGCCCGTCAGCTCCGAGAGTCGGCGGCGCAGTTCATGTCCGGGCAAAGGCCGCTGGGCCAGGAAGCCCAGTATCGCTAGGTCAAGCATTGCCCTATCGTCCTACACCTACATCGATACGATGCACACATCGAATCGATGTACTGTGGTTCTTCCGCTCGCTCGTTGCGAGGGGCAGTGCAAGAAGAGAGAGGCGGACGGGCATGTCGCCGCAGTCCACCGAATCCGTTATGAGTCGCTTCGTCGAGTTCATCAACACTGCTGACGAGGACCTTGCCCGTGAGGTCATCGCCCCGGATGCCGAGTTTCATGCGCCGAGCCACCCGGAACCGCTGCGGGGCCCTGCGGGCTACCTGGAGCTGATCGCGATGATGCGCGCGGGATTCCCGGATGTCCGGTGGACTCTGGAAGAGACCGTCACCGAGGGCGACACCGTGGCCGCCCGGTTCACCATGCGCGGAACGCATCAGGGCGAGTTCTTCGGAATCCCGGCCAGCGGAAAGACCATCTCGGTCCAGGCCATGAACCTCTACTACCTGGCCGACGGAAAGATCATCAAGGAGCGTGGCCAGCCCGACCTCCTCGGGGTGATGCACCAGATCGGTGCCGTGCCTGCGCCTTGAGAGCACGGTCCGTCGGCGGCAGCGCCGGACGTCTACGGGCTTCCGGCGGTGCGAGGGTGGCGAGCCAGGCCATGGTCCTGGCGCACCACCCTCGTCTCATATCACCTCGCCGGTGGTCAGCTCTTCGCGTCCGGTCGCGACTCGGCGACCGCGAGGCCGGCGATGGCCACGAGCATCAGCGCCGTGCCGATGACCACGGCCGCGGTTAGCCGCTCGCCGAGGAACGGGCCCTCTCTGCGCAGCTGCGACCCGCCGCTATGCCGCCGCAGTGGCCCCCAGGAATCGAACACGGGGCGACACGGGTGCTGTCCGAAGTCATGAACAAACGCTGTCGAATCTCGTGAACAAAGCCAGCTCGACCTTGCGCCATTGGACACAGGTGCGCCAGGTATCGGTCTCCTGCGTCCAACTCATCATCGCCGCGCAAGCCTGCTCGACAGTGACACCTTCACTCACGAACGAAACGCGTCGACCGCGAAGGCAGCAGCCTTCTCACGCTATTTGAGCGGCGTGCCACCGGAGTTTCGGTAGGCGATCGTCTTGCGGAACAGGTTGCCGCCGTCGGTTTCAGCCGTGGTCGACTTGTCCGATCCTTGGCCGAACAGCAGAGCCGCGACATGCGCGCTCGCGACCTGGTTCATGTGCGAGAACAGCCAGTCCACCTTGTCGTCCTGATAGTGGTACGGGGTGTTGTTCTGTTGCATGTTGCCGAGCGGGATCTGCCAGACCACGATGGGGTGGCCGACCATCTCCGCCATCTGCTTCCAATACGCGAGCTGCGCGGCCCACTTCTGGGCGGTCCAGAACGAGTTGTGTGCGCCATTCGCCGGCAAGGCGTTGAGGCCGGCGTCCGCGGCTTCAACCTCCCCGACCAGGAAGTCCGCACCGGTTGCCCCGAGGGCCACGTAGTCTTTGCCACAGCGTGCCACGTTGCCCGGCCAGTCCCAGCAGGTCAGGTGCAGGCCGACGGCCGCGTTGGGAGCGTACTTGCGGGTCATTGCGATCAGGCAGTGGGCCAGACCCGCCACAGTGTTCGCCTGATGTGCGCAGTCGTGCGGAGCCGCGGCAGTCACCTGCACCGGGACCGTGTTTACACTGCCCATCCCGCGAGCGAATCCCCAGAAATCAGGTTCGAGATCGATCATGTCGTGCGAGGTGCCGATCTTCTGGAGGAAGAAACGGTAGTCGTTCAGGTATCTGGTGAGAAGGTCGACCCGGTTGACCGCGTTCACCTCGTCCTGCCACTGGACAACGGGGGCGAGGAGACCGAGTTCAAACCATGTCCACATCACTGTCTGCGGATGCGGTTTACCCAAGTAGGTGGCCTGCGCAGCGCGGGCTTCGATGGTGGGGACGAGCCCCCCGATGCTACCGCCCGCGCATCCCCACCAGTTCGTCCCATTCGGGCAGGACTTCGCCGTGTACAGGGCGCTCGACGGTGCAGGCGGACTGACGACGTATTGGTACTGAGCGTCGAATGGTGCGTCAACCGAAGGCTTACCAGTCGACGTTCTTCCGATCAACACCGTGCTCTTGCCCATGAACGTGACGGAGGCGTTCGCTTTACCCGATGGGGTGGACGAAACCGCCGCCGTCGCAGACGCCGCCTTGGTGGGGGTGCTCGCACCAGCCGACGGAGTCGATGAAGCCGCCGTGGTCGCGACGCCCGCTGGTGCGGCGGCGCCATTCCCGGCATGCGACGGCTCACCGCAACCGGCAACCACCGCAAGCAGGGCCGCCGACACGGCACAGGCCAGCGTGAAACGCCATGGGCGGCGCGGATGTGGAGCGGGCATAGCAGAGCTCTCCTTCGATCGTGTCAGTCGATCCGACGAGCTTCAGTGGTCCGGCAGCCCGGAAAGGTTGCCGACCGCACCGAGAAAATTCGCAGGGTGTGGCTTGAGTCGAGGCATCGGTCAAAGACCCGCACGTCGCACGTGTCACGAAGCGGTCCGCGTGCAGCGGCGTCGGCGCGACCAGCACAGGGCAGTGAAACGGCTGCCTCAGGTCAAGCCGCGCCCAAAGCCGAACGCCAGGCAGCGCGGGATCTCACCACCGCAGCCGCCGCGGGCGCCCTGACCGTCAAGGTCGGCGACCGCTACGAGCTGGCGGACATCGGTCGAGGGCGGCTGATGCCCGGAGAGATCCACACAGATTGTGGGTGAACTGCGTGCTCATGCCGGCGCCGCTGGTCAGGAAGTGGACCGAGCTGCCGGCGGTGAGCGCCTGCTCCAGCCAGAAGTGTCCGCGCTGCCCCCACACGCAGGCGGCCAGGCCCATGCTGAGCCGCCGCTGCGGGTCGGACAGGCTCCCGACGGGTGCCACGTTGAAGTAGTCCACGAGCCGGCACGAGCCGACGTTCCCGAGGAGCACTGCGCCAGCTCGGCGTTGAACTGCACGCCGCCGCCATGCAGGCTGACTGCGCCCATCACCGCCGCCTACGCGCAGTAGCCCTGGTTGTCGTCGTCCGACTCGGGTTCGAACCCCGCCCCGGCCAGCTCGTCGGACGAGAACTGGCTCCGCTCCTGCGCCTGCCCGGCGAGGCCGATCTCGACGTCCTCAATCACTCATACGCCCATCCTGCAAGCGACCCGTCCGTCGGCATAAAGGCACGAGTACAGCGGAACGGACGTCTTCGACCGCCCGAACGGGCATCGCGTTCACCAAGGGCGGAAACCTGCTCCTGCTAAGCTGCCCGGCCGCAAGTAGTTGAAGCTGCACTGACCTATGAGAGGCCTGCCCGCGAAGATGGTCGTCGACGATGCCTCGACGGAGTTCCACGACTTCTTCGAGCGCCACTACGCAGAACTGAGCCGTCTGGCCTTTCTGCTGACCGGCGACGCGGACGCGGCGGACGACCTCGCGGCGGACGCCCTGCTCGCGCTCTGGCATCGGTGGGACCGGCTGCGGCAGGCGGATCACCCCCTCGCCTATGCTCGCGGCGTGGTGGCGAATCTGGCACGCAACCGCGTTCGCCGGACGATCCGTGAGCGCAGCCGGATCGCGCTGCTGGGAGCGGGCCGTTCGGAGCGGACGGACGAGCCGGACGTGGCCGCCGAGCTGGACCTGCGGGCGGCGCTGGCGCAGTTGCCCTTCCGCAAGCGGGCCTGCGTGGTCCTGCGGCACGCCTTCGACCTGCCGGAGAAGGACACGGCGCAGGCGCTCGGCACATCCGTCGGTACGGTGAAGAGTCAGACATCGAAGGGAATGGCTCAGCTCAGACGGCTACTGGGCACCGGCGCGACCGGAGAACTGGCAGAGGAGGGATTCGGTGGACGATCTTCGCAGACGACTGCGAGAGGCCTCTGAGGCCCATCAGCCGAACCGGGACGCGATGCTGGTGCGGATCGAGCGGGGGATGGCCCGGTCCGACGGGCCCGATCGGGCCCGGTCGTTGCGCAGGCGGAAGCAGGCCTCCTGGCTCAAGGTCTCGCTTGCGACGCTCGCGGTGGCGGGTGTAACCGGTCTCGGCGGTCTCGCTGTCGCGGCCGGGATGCAGCAACGGGCGCCGCAGCCCACGACTCCTGCCGTCGCCGCGCCGACCGGTGATACTGCCAGCGCCACGCCGTCACCCCGCGCGTCGACCGCCAAGCCGCCGGCGACAGCGTCCCCGACCCCTTCGAGGCAGCCGACCACCACCGCCGCCAAGACCGCGGACGGCCCGATCGCGGCACGGGGAACCATCAACCGGCGCAGCATCATCTACTGGGCTCAGAACGATCTGACGATCGAGGTGGCGCAGCCGCTGACCACACTGACGGTAGAGGTGCGGATCGCGCAGACCGGCGGCGTGCAGTACACAGGCGAGTGGCGGACGGAGCCGGCCGACGAGTTCACCTTCAGCGTGGCGCCGGCCGACGGGTTCCTGGTCTACCGCTGGACCCTCAAGCCCGGCCAGACCCTTTCAGCACTGCAGGAGATCTTCGCCGCCCAGTACAACCACAGCACCGGCACGCGGGACGCGAGCAAAGACACCTTCCGCGTCGAGACCACCGTGGCCGGCCATACCTCCGTGGTCTGGGGGAACTTCCCGGCCGGAAGCTGAGCGCTCCCGGGCCGACCGGGCTCGGGGCTCCAGCGGCCGGGAGCGCTCAGCCCGGCGGCGCGATCAGCGGCGCGGGCTACCGCCTGTGCGCAACGATGTGCCGTTGTCCGAGGCGAGCGAGCCGGTCACAGTCACCGTGCGGGTGCTGCTGGAAGTGTTGGTCACGGACACGTCGTAGGCGAGGGCCTGGTTGGCGACCGAGGTGCGCACGAACGTGTCGCTGATGTATACCGCCGGGTACACACGCAGGAATGCCGAGCGGAAGATGCCCTGGGGATCGCTTGGCTCTGGCGACGATCACGTGACGGGGACGGTCCGTCACAGGGGACCGCAGTTCGGAACGGGAGCGATGCGCAGGCTGTTGCAGGCTCACGGTGTCGAACTGTTCGAGCCCTGAGTCTTACCGTGCCGGGCAGGAAACCCGTTGCATAGCCCGAATCCCCGCAATACCGTGCGGCGATGGAGATCCGCAGGCTGGACCCGTATGAAGAAGACCAGGCCGAGGCCGTATACCGGGCCCTGCGGGTCGGCGCGAGCGCGGACCGTGAGGCGCCGGTTGTCGAGGAGCGGCACGCGTTGCTGGCATCCCTGCGCGGCAACGCGTCCAACCCGAACACCGACCGGCGCGCCTACGGGGCATGGCAGGGCAGCGAGTGCCTCGGCGCGCTGCTGCTCAGCCTGCCGCGCCGAGAGAACACGCACATCGCCGAGATCGAGGTGAGCGTGCCGCCCGGCGCCAAGGAGTGGGCACCGCGCTCTTCATCCATGCCCGCGATCTCGCCCTCGCCGAAGGCCGTCGCGTGCTCGCGGCCGAGGTGAACGCGGTCAGCGCCGGAGAGTCGGGCCTGGCCGCGAGCCCAGGCGGTCGCTTCGCCCTCACGCTCGGCTTCGCTGCCAAGCACACCGAGCTCAGGCTGCTGCTGGACCTTCCCCCGGCCGAGCCTCGTCTGCGCGAGCTTGAGAGTGACGCCGCCGCCCGCTCCGTCGGCTACGAGACCGTCGGCTGGGTGGGGCTGGCCCCAGCCGAGTTGCTCGACGCCTTCGCCGAACTGCACACACTCATGGCCGTCGAAGTCCCGTCCGGCGAGCTCAGCCGTGAACCGCTCGTCTACGACGCCGAGCGTGTGCGCGGAATGCAGCAGCGGCTACTCGACCAGGGCTACGGCCTCGTCACCACGCTCCTGCTAGATCCGAAAGGCCGGCCCGCCGGGTACACCTCGATGTTCGTGATGGGCGCGGCGAACCGGGAGGTTCTGCAGGACGAGACGTTCGTGCTGCGCGCCCATCGTGGGCGGGCGCTAGGTACCCGGGCCAAACTCGCCAACCTCCGCCTGCTCGCCGAGCACTTTCCGCATGCCGAACACGTCCACACGTGGACCGCCGAGGTGAACGACGCGATGCGCGCGGTCAACGACCGCCTCGGATTCCGCCCCGTAGAGACGATGCACGAACTCGAACTCGAGGTCTTGCTAGAGCCGCCAGCCACCGACTGAGCGTGCCACCATAGAGCGCGGAGTCGGCGCAGGGTTTGGACCTGGTCACAACCGCGTGACACAGGTTACGCAGCAAGCAGTATCTGGGCTCTGAGGAGATCGAACTTCGCCCTCCCGTAGCCGTCGCGCTTGATCCGCTTGATGCGCGTGACGTTGCCCTCGACAGCGCCGGAGCTGTGCCGCAGGGTGAGTCCGTTGATGACGGCGGGCAGGTCGCGGCGTATGCCGGTGGCGAAGCTGCGTAGTTCGGGCAGGTCGTCGGCCTCGACGTTCTCGAGCCACCTGGTGATCTCATCGCCGCGCAGCCCGGTCATGATGGCGGCGAAGCCCCGCACGTGGTCGTTTAGTCGGTCCAGGTGTTCGCAGCGGGTGAGCAGTTCCTTGAGTTCGGCGCTGTCGTCTTCGCCGAGGTGGTCCGGCCGGGTGAGTATCCAGCGGCTGATCGTTCGAGGTTTCGGGATCGGTGGGGTCGACGGGGCGGGCTTGCGCCGCACGGGGTCCGGATGGCTGCGGCTGGTCCCGGGTATCCGATAGGGGCGCAGATGATGGCGCACGCTCCGCTCGCTGCCAGTGAACCCCGACTGCCGGATCCGCTCTGTGATCTGCGCGCCGTTGAGCCCGGCGTTCCACAGCTCGTCGACCTGCCCGATGAATCCGTCGAGGTTCGTGATCCGGTTCTGACAGTTGACCAGCAACTCGTCCAGGCCGGTGGCGTTGGCGAAGCGGCGCACGGTCTGGATGTCCAGGTTCAGCTCCCGGCTGATCGCCGAGCGGGACATCCCGGCGGCGAGTCGGCCCTGCACCGCCTCGAAACGCTGCCGGGTCCGGGTGACCAGCCGCCGCTCTGGCGCCGTCGCGGCGACCGGCTCCGCAATCGGGGGCGCCGGAGCGAGCACCTCTATGTTCTCGACGTGCTGTTGCGGCTCTGGAGTTGGTCGTAGGCACCCGTGGTGGGCGGTGACGGTCTTGCCGGCCGCTTCGCACAGGTTCTTCCACAAGTGAAGTCGATCAGCCACCTGGATCGCGCCCGGTGCCCCGGCCGCGATGCCGTTCGCGTAGGCCCCAGCCCGGTCCCGGCACACCACCTGGATCTCGGGGTGTTCGCGCAGCCAGGCGGCGAGTGTGTCAGCTTCGCGGTCCGGCAGCACGTCCACGGGCCGGTGGGTGGCCATGTCGATCAAGATGGTCTTGTACGACTGGCGGCGGCGGACCGCGAAGTCATCGACGCCGAGCACCTCGATGCGCCCGGCCTCGGGGATCGGCTGGGCCCGGATCAGCCGGATCAGCACGTCCCGACAGCACGGCATGGCGAGCTTCGCCGCGAGCCTGGACCCCGGTCGGCCGGCCAGCTCGAGCGCGATCTCCACCAGCGCGTCGGTCAGCGGCGGGGTACGACGGGCGAACGGCGTGGTCAACCCCGAGATTTGTTCGGAAAACGTGGACTGTACGCACCGCGCATTGACGCACTTGAACCGACGTACACAGGCGATGACCCGCACCCTCCGACCGCCGAGCGGGATATCGGCGAGCTGACGCTGGTAGCGGGCATGGACCCGGGACGAGCGTCGCCGACAGGCCGAACACTCCGCATCGCCCGCCTTCGCCCGCACGCGAAACGTCACCAGACCCCCGTCTCGCTCGACGCCGTCCACCGTCACGGCCGCGAACTGCGGCAGCAGCTCATCAATGCTCTGTGTTATGCACGCCGGTCATCCTGGCCCACCGCTACCGACACTCCAGGTGCGACACACCGACCAGCGCACGTCACGTGATCGTCGCCAGAGCCGAATTATGTGTCCGAGGGGGGACTTGAACACCTTTACACGGGACCCGTCCCTGAAATAGGGACTCATACCGTGAGTGTAGCGCTTTAACACCCGATGCTGCTTTATCTCCATTGGAGTGTGGCGCGCGTTTGCTTACCGGGCAACCATCCCGTGTGCGGCGCGCTGGCGTTGCGGGATATGGGTGAGCGCGGGCTCGCGTGTCCGGTCGCGTCCGCCGATCCGACGAGGAGGGCCGTCCCGCTCTACCGCGAGGCCCTCGAGCGCGGCGGCCTGACCGGCGATAACCGCCGCCGCGCCGTCATCCAGATGTGCAGCTCCCTGCGCGACATCGGCGAGGCCGAGACCGCCCTCACCCTGCTCACCGCGGAGCTCGAGAACGGCGACGACCACCTCGACGACGCCCTCCGCGGCACCATGGCGCTGTGCCTGTCCAGCCTGGGCCGCGACCGCGAGGGCCTGTCCCTGGTCGTGATCGCCCTGGCCAAGCGCCTCCCGCGTTACAACCGCTCCACGGCCAACTACGGCAGGCTGCTCCTCGACCAGTGATTGGCTCAGCGCTCGACTCTCGACGTTATGGCGGGATCAGGATGCGAGGTCGTCGCCGGCTGACCCTGCCAGAACGTCGAGAGTCGAGTAATGCGGGAGCCGCCCTTTACCAGCGGCCGACCACCTCCCGGGCGCTGGCACAAGCCTGTGAGATCGTTCGGGCGAGGACTTTCCGGGGTGCGGGCACGTCGAAATCCTCGTGCCGATCGGGGTGCGGGCGCCCCGGACGGGGAGGTGCCGATTGTGCGATCCTCGTCGCGGCCTGGTTTCGGGTGAGGCTGGAAATGTCGCGCGGGCGGGGTGGGGACGATGGCGGATGGCGAGTCGGTGGTCTCGGTCGGGCGGCGGGCGCGATGGTGGCGTTCGCGCCCCGTGGTCGGTTTCGTGTCCCTCGTGGCGGCGGCAGGGGTGGGGCTGGGCGTCTGGAGCGCAACACGCGAGGATGCCGCGTCCGGGTGGCACTCCGTCACCCTTCCCCAGGCCGTCGGCGCGCGTGACTCGTCGCTCAGCGCGGTCAGCGTCCTGCCCGACGGCACGGCGTGGGCGGTCGGGTACGTGGATGTCGCGTCCGGGCGCACGGCGGTGCAGCGGTGGGACGGGCATCAGTGGGCTGTCGTGCCGACTCCCGGCCTGGGCGGGGAAAGCAGCGAGTTCAACGGCGTGTCGGCTTCCTCGGCCAAGGACGCGTGGGCGGTCGGATTGACTTCGACCGTCCCGGACGCGAAGGGAGAACCGGCGTCCGGCTACACGGACAGCTCCTTGATCGAGCACTGGGACGGCGCGCGCTGGAGCGCGCTGGAAGCCACGGCACGGCCCCGATTGCCCAGTGCGTCCGCGGATTTGCAGGGGGTCGCGGCAATCAGCGCCACCAACGCGTGGGCGGTCGGACGGGACGGCGACACGGCGTTGATCGAGCACTGGGACGGCGCGCGCTGGAGTGTTTCCCCGAACCCTGATCTGCACTCCGACAAGAGCGGCGGCGTGCTGTTCGGCGTGGTCGCCGTGTCAGCCGCCGACGTGTGGGCGGTCGGCGAGAACTCGGTCGCGGCGAAGGACGGCTGCCTGATCGAGCACTGGGACGGCGCATCGTGGCGGATCGTCGCGTGCCCGGTGCCCGCCGGCGAACACAGGGCCAGGCTCCTGGCCGTCACCGAGGTGTCACCCCGGGATCTGTGGGCGGTCGGCTACTACACCACGGGCGAGGACCCTCTCGCCCAGACGGCGCACAGCTTGATCGAGCACTTCGACGGCGTCGGCTGGAGCCGTGTTCCCAGCCCCCGCGTCGCCGTCGGTTCCGGGGCTGCGGGTGAGGCCGCCGACGAGCTCATTGCGGTGGCCGGACGGTCCGCCAACGACGTCTATGCCGCCAGTCCACACGGAGAGGTGGTCCACTGGGACGGGAAGCATTGGACGCTGTCCTCCTATCGGCTTGCGGGAATGTACGTCTGGGGAATGGCCGCCCGCGCCGGCGGCAGTGTCTGGGTGGTCGGCACGCAGAGCGGAGAACACCCCGCCTGGCTGGTGAACGTGGAGAATCCGTAATTCCGCGAGGTCGGCAGGAAGCGCGGGCGCTTTGATCGGCGCCGCGTTGTCGACAAGGATCGTGTCTCGTCGGTGGTACAGCGTAGGGTGCTGGTGACAGCCGAAACCCGCCCCACACCAGACTCAGGACAACTCTCAGAGTCCCAGAACCAAAGGTGCCCCAGGCGCGCCCGCTCACCGAGAAGTACCTCTTCAAGCCGCAGCGCGGCCGGGACCAGTGCGGCATCGGAGACCGCGTGCTGGTATCCAACCGGCGGGGAACGATCGGGCACAGGTGCAGCCTGGACATCATCGAATACGAACTCGATGCCTTCACCCTGCTCTCCCCGCGCGGCGTGTTCGACACAACCACCGCCGACCGGCTCTGAGACGGACTCCTACACCACACGGCCCGGGGAACCCCCGTCATCGTGCACTTACCTGCTGACCGCCGCTGACCGCGCCCGCACGATAGGTGCCGACATACGCCTGATCGGCCTGCCCCCGCCGTCGGCCAAAACCCGCCGCGCCCTGCCGCGCCGTTCCCGTGGGCGTCGCTGAGGTTCACCGCCGCGCTGGCGCACTGCGCACCGCGGGTCCCGTTGCTGACAGTACGTCAGAAAATGGTCTGGGGGTTGCTGCTGCTGACGTGCAGCCACGTCAGGCTTCCCGTTCACCCCGGTAGCAGCCCGGTACAGGGGACGCCGGTCCCCGGGGGCCGCAGCACACTGTGGTCAGCCACCGGCGCCCTGGCCTCGACAGGACGGCGGGTTCAGGCGCGCTCGCGTTGGGCGGCCGCGATGACGGTGGCGCGTGCGAGGTGGCGCCGCTCGTAGGCCAGTGCGCGCCGCGCGCGGTCGGGGTCGCCACCGCGCAGCCGCCTACGGATCTGTGTCGCGCTCATGGCGTCGTAGCCGGGCCAGGGCACCGGGCCCCGCAGCTGCCCGATCTTGCTCAGGATCGGGGAGCGAGCGGTGTGGGAGCGCTCGTAGGCTTCCACGAAGGCCAGGTCGCGCTGGGCCAGCTGGGGGAGCCGGTCGGTGATCTGCTGGGCACCGAGCTCGTCGTAGTCGGGGATCGGCGGCTGGTGCTGCGCGGCCACGGCTGCGCGCGCCGCGCCCGACACGTGCTCGGCCGCGGCCCTGACCGCGTCCTGGGCCTTGTGCTCCCATCGTTCGGCCGTCTGGCGCACACTGCTCACCCCGGCGCGCAACGCGTGGGCGGCGTCGGTCAGGCCCGCCGCGGGTGGGGAGGCCGCAGCGGCCACCACCGCCTCGGCGCGCTGCTCGAGGGCGAGGGCGAGTTCTTCGAGCAGGTTCTCGTCGTCGCGGCGGATGGAGTCGAGCAGGGTGGCGCTGGCCGCGTCGCCGGCCTGCCGGGCGATGTGTCCGCCGGCCCGGCACCTGGCCACGGCGAAGGCGGCGACCCCGTACTGCTCCTCGGCGTTCTTCAGCAGTTGCCGCCCGGTGGCCTGGCCGCGCAGTGCGGCGGCTGGGACGGCCATCGCCGCCTCGAAGGGCAGCCGGGCGGCTTTCCCGCTCAGATGCAGGGCGCCGCCGAGCGCGACCTGGACGCGCCCTCGGGGCTGGAGCGCGTCGAGGCGTTCGTCGAGGCGGTGTACGTGGCTGCGCGCGTCGCCCATGCGGCGCTGCAGCGTCTCGCGATACGCCCCGGGGGGAGTGACCGCGGCGTGCGCCGAGAGCCGGCCGGCGAGTGCGGCTTCGGCCTCACGGACCTCACACAGCGCCGGTATGAGCACCTGCGTGGTTGCTGCCGTCACGATTCCTCCAGCTACTGCGATGCGGACAGGCACCTCGAAACGGCGGGGCCAGGACAAGGTCGGCCGCCGCCGCGCTGCCAGCCTGCCCCGAGCGCGCCGCGTCCGCATCTTCGCGCCGTGGCCTCGCTGCGTGGCCGCGCGCAACCTGGTCATGGACCTTGAGCACCCGACGCGCCCTGCCCTCCGAGCGGGATCAGGTGTCTTCACCCTCCCGACGCCCTGCGCGGGGCATGCACTGGTGGGCGGCGGGCTCGGCGCGCTGCTGTCAGCTGCCCCCTGACCGGTTGAGCACTTGGCTGCTCGCACGCCGCCGACGCTTGGGTAGCTCGACTCGTGCGGCGTTCACCGGTCAGGTGGTCAAGCGGTGGACCCACGAGTCGTGCGGCGGGGCCGACTCCACGTATGACTGCTGCCGTATAGGCGACGGCTCGTCTCCCCAGGGCAATCGGCAGATGAGAGTCGGCGACATCGTGTCCGTGGACTTCAATCCCCGGTGGCACAAGGTGGATCAGCTCCAGCCGACCACCCCCGCTCCCGGGCCGTCCTAGTCTCGCGAGCGGAGATCTGACGACCAGTGAAGCGGCCGTGCGGCCGGGCGGTATGTGTCCGGCGGCACGGCTTGGCGGGCACGGTGACCCCGGCTTCAGCCGTCGCGCTGCCCGCCGCCCGAACGGCGCAGGCCAGTGCGCGGCCGGCCGGCCGAACTGGTCCACTGGCTGGAGACCGTAGACCACCCCGCAGTGGACAGTGGAGGCCAGCATGGCGATTATCGCGATCTTCGAACTGCCCGGCATGACCCAGGCCCAGTACGAGCAGACCACCGACAAGTTGACCGGGGGCCGCGGCCTGGTCAAGACGCCCGCGGACTGGCCGGTGCCCGGCCTGATCTCGCACACCGCCGCCCCCACGCCCGACGGCTGGTTCGTCGCCGACGTCTGGGAGTCCGAGGAGGCGTTCCGACGCTTCGGCGAGAGCATCATGCCGATCCTGCACGAGGCCGGCGCCCCGGACGTGCAGCCGAAGATCTACCCCGTGTTCAACCTGGTGACCCCGTAGCCGCACCCGCAGACCCGGCAGTGCACAACGTCCCTGGCGGCCTGGCGGCCGAAGCTCGACAGAGCTCCGCACACCAGCGAGCAGCCCGCCGAGCACTACACCGGCCGGACGGACTGCGCACTCGAACGCAGTGCGCGACGAGCCCGGGACGCGCGCTGCCGGGTGAGCGCGCCTGAGTGGAGGCATGCATGACCAGCAGTGAGTTGCGCCGTGCGATGGGCGCAGGCGTTGGTTTCGTCGTTCTGTTCGTCGCCGGTGTCCTGCTCAACAACTCTCCGAACATCGACTCGACGGACACCGACGCGGTCGCCGCAGCCAAGTTCGTGACCTACGTATCCGACAGCGGCAACCGCGCGCGCCTCGTGGTCGGGGCCTTCCTGCTCGTCTTCGCCGCCCTGGCCCTCGTCTGGTTCACCCTCGGATTGCGGGCCTGGATCGGCATTCAGTCAGCGGCCGGACGGTTGGTGTCCCACCTCGGCGTGCTCGGCGCCGGCGCGATCGCCGCAGGGGCCATGGCCTCCGCGGCGGTGGCCGGCCCGGTGACCTTCGGCAGCGAACCGGTCCCGCGCGACGGGGACACGATCCGCATCGCGATGGACCTGGCCTTCCCGTTCCTGTTCGTCGTCTTCGGGTTGACCAGCGCCGCTCTGATCGCGGCGGTCGTCATCGGCGCGATACGCGCCGCGACCGCTCCGAAGTGGGTCGTCTACACGGGTTGGGTCGCCGTGCTCGGCAGCCTGGGCGGCGTGGTGTTCGTCCCGTTCGTGCTGCCGCTGCTGTGGTATCTCGCCATCGCCGTCCTGGGCCTGACCCGCGCCGCGCCCGTAGCAACCCACGTGACCGACGGGCATCATGACCACGGACCGCTCTAGGCGTCGAGGCAAACGCGCCGTGGACCACTGCCGCCGCCCGGCGGGTGCTTGCGTTCTTGAGCTCGATACAGAATCCTGAGAGAGGCAAGGGTCCTGTAAGCAGAGGGAGTGTGGCGCGCCGGGTTCGAGGTACGCCGGCCGACATCTCTGCGTCGCGGCGAGGGAGTTTGCGTGGACAACCAATTGTTGCGGCGCCGGGTGGCGCGCTGGGCCTCGCTGGCTCTGGTCTCGGGACTGCTGTCCGTCGTCACGCTCTCGACCGCGTCCGCGGCGACCCCTTCAGGCATTCAAGGTAGCGGCCACGCGGCAACCCCCAGCGGCATTCAGGGCAGCGGCTGAATCTGCTGTACCGACGGGCGTGCCGACTCGGCCGCGAGCTGACCGTCGAGCGTGCCTTTCACGTGGCGCTGTTGACGTTGAGCAGCCCCCGGACTGCGCTGGCGTCGCCGAGGAATTCGTAGTGCTCAGGTGTCAGTCCGTATGGCTCAGCAAGTGTGGCGAGGTCCGCATACGTCAAGACCGGGACGACATCACCCACGGTCGCATCGTCCTCGTTGCGCACCACCTGCGCAGCCAGGCTGGCGGTATCGCCGAGTGTCCGGGGCTCTTGCCAGACCCGAATGCGGTACGTGCTCATACCCCGATAGTGCGCCCAACGCGGCCTGGCCGCCACTGCGCGGACCTCAGCGATACTTGTCCGGATAGATGACGCCAATGCGCGGGGCGCGGCCGTCGGGTCCTAGGAGGTCTCCGCCCTGATTTCGCATCCGCCAGGATCGGTGCGAACTCGTCCTGCGAGGTCTTGGAGACGAAGGCTTCGCCGCGAAGCGGATGGTCCTGGCGATGGAACTCGGCGGGCCCTGCGGTACCCGCGGTGCGCGGATACCGACCGGCAATCGAGCCGCGGCGAGGGCCGCCGCGGTGCTGTCGTACCTCGGCAGCTGGTCAGCGCACGAGGCCGCTGTGGTGGCCGGCGGCGGGTCCGGCGGTGCCGTGCTCTTCCTCGACTCGATCATCGGTCGCTGACGCGCAGTCACAAGCGCACGGTGACGCGGTGTAGGCCGCCTGGCCGTCGCCGCACAGTTTTTTGTTATCGACCCTCGGCGAGTTCGTCTCCAGTCCATGGCGCGTCAAGGCGGCGCCGCGGTGAGACGTACGGCGCATGAGGGAGATGAACGTGAGTAGACACGGTCAGTCGGCAGGCGAGGCTCCGCGGCCCGAGGGAGCGGAGATCGGGCGGCGGCGACTGCTGAAGACGGCGGTGTTCGGCGGCGCGGCGGTCGGGTTGGCGGGCGGGGCGACCGCGGCGCTGGTGAAGAGCGCTCCGGCCGGTGAGGCCGCGACGGCCGGGGCCGGCCGGGCCGGGAGCGGTGGTTCGGCGAGCGCGGCCGGATCGGCGGCCGGTGCGAGCGCCTCGACGAGCGCGAGCACGACCGCGTCGGCTTCGAGCTCTGCGTCAGCCTCGACGTCGGCGCACGCGGGCGGTTCCGCCACGCCCGACCATGCCGCGATGAGTGCCGGCACGGCGAACGGCTTCGTCCATCCCGGCATGCTGCACACCCAGGCCGATCTGGATCGGATGGCGGCGAGGGTGGAGGCGGGCGCGCAGCCGTGGACGGCCGGGTGGAACCGGCTGACGGCCAGTTCGCTGTCGCGCAGTACGTGGAAGGCCAACGCGCAGGTGACCGTGTACCGCGGCTCGGGCACCCCGGAGAACTACGCCGCGATGTTCTACGACATCCACGCCGCCTACCAGAACGCCCTGCGCTGGAAGATCACCGGGGACAGCGCGCACGGCGACGCGGCGCGCGACGTCCTCAACGCCTGGTCCGCGACGATGAAGACGCTGACCGGCAGTGGGGACCGGTTCATCGCCGCGGGCATCTACGGCTACCAGTTCGCCAACGCCGCCGAGCTGATGCGCGGTTACCCCGGCTTCGACCTGGCCCGGTTCCAGAGCTTCATGACCGAGGTCTTCTACCCGCTGAACGACTCGTTCCTGACCAAGCACAACGGGGCGTTCATCACCAACTACTGGGCCTCCTGGGACCAGCTGACCATGGCCTCGATCCTGGCCATCGGCATCCTGTGCGACGAGCAGGCGAAGGTGAACCAGGCCGTGGACTACTTCAAGAGCGGCGGCGGCATGGGCTCGATCACCCACGCCGCCCCGGTCCTCTACTCCGCCGGCCTGGCCCAGTGGGTCGAGGCGGGCCGGGATCAGGGCCACGCCACCCTCGGTATCGGCCTGACCGCGGTGATCTGCGAGATGGCCTGGAACCAGGGCATCGACCTGTACGGCTACGACAACAACCGGTTCATGGGCGCCGCGGAGTACGTCGCGAAGTACAACCTGGGCAACGAGGTGCCCTACACCTCCTTCACCTGGTACTACGGCGCGCCCGGGGTGTGGTCGGGCTCGCAGAGCTTCACTGCCGCCGGGGCGGACAGCCGCGGCTCCATCCGCCCGATCTGGGAGATGCCCTACAACCACTACGCCAAGCGCCGCGGCCTTGCGGTGCCCAACCTCGCCGCCATCGCCGCGACGGTGCGCCCCGAGGGCGGCGGCGGCGACTACGGCGGCGCCAGCGGCGGCTTCGACCAGCTCGGCCACGGCACGTTGACCTTCACCCGGTAGGCGGGGCGAGGGACGTGGAGCGCAGCGTTCAACCCACGTTCGAGCGCTGCGGCACGCTCGCCGGATCGGACGGGTTGCCCCGGGTCAGGTACTGCGGCACCGGGGCGCCGTCGCCGCCGCTGTCGCGCACCAGGCCGTACCGCAGCACCCCGTTCGTCGCAGTGGGCGCAACGTCCACATCGTCAGTGACGTTCTGCCAGGTCATCGGCTCCACGATCAGGTTGTTCTCGGCCCAGCCCTGGTTCTGGTGCAGCACGACTGTGCCGTCGAGGTAGTAGTACTCGTTCTGCCACATCTGCTGGGCGCCCGCAGGCAGCGTGTCGAAGCCGGTGGCCGGCGAACCCATCCCGGTGCTCGCGGTAGTCCCCGAGCCGGAGTTCACATCGTCCATCCGGCGGGTGCCGCCGGACGCGACGTGGAACAGCGTGCCGGTCAGCCCGCTCCAGGACGGCATCGCGATCACCCCGATCCGGCCGGTGGTGTAGATGATCTGCCAGCGGATCCTGACATAGCCCTGGCCGCTCAGGGTGAGATAGTCGCCGTTGAAGTTCATGACGTACTTGTTCGGGTTGCCGGTAGTGGCCTCGTACTTGCCCGTCGCGGTGATCGGCGTCGCGGCGGGGCGCACGGGCAGCGCCCCGGGCTTGCGCAGCTTCGCCGGGG
>Ga0307507_10006073_pt1 | contig 18960 bp, 16 predicted proteins | sample 7_EM_MG_FD_207223 | JGI IMG/M metagenome (GOLD analysis project Ga0307507, IMG submission 207223) | Populus trichocarpa ectomycorrhiza microbial communities from riparian zone in the Pacific Northwest, United States - 7_EM | ecosystem: Host-associated > Plants > Roots > Unclassified | place... | reverse complement strand
CTCGCGCTGCGTGCGCTGCTGGAGGAGCGCAACGTCACCCGGGCCGGCGAGCGCGTCGGGCTCAGCCAGCCCGCGATGAGCGCCGCGCTGTCCCGGCTGCGCCGCCACTTCGACGACGAACTGCTCGCCCGCACCGGCAACGCCTACGAGCTGACACCGCTCGGAGTGGCCCTGCGGGATCGCAGCGCCACCGCCTGCGACCTGCTGGAACGGGTCTTCGCCAGCCAGGCCGACTTCGATCCGGCCGCGGAGAGCCGTGAGTTCACCCTGCTCGCCTCCGACTACGGCGCCGCCGTCTTCGGCTCCGCGCTCGCCCACGCCCTGCACCGGGAAGCGCCCGGTATCCGGCTCGCGTTCCAGCACTCGACGCCCGCAGCGGTGGAGAACACCGCCACGGTGCTGAGCACCGTCGACGGTCTGCTGCTGCCGCACGGCATCATCGACGGCTTCCCCGCCGTCGACCTCCACCAGGACCGCTGGCTCTGCATGGTCGCCGACGACAACCCCGACATCGGTGACGAAATCACCCTCGGTCAACTGTCGCGACTGCCCTGGGCCGTCTACCAGCGCCCCTACGACGCGCCCGCCACCCGCCAGCTCAGCATGATCGGCATCAGCCCCCGGGTGGAGGTCTCGGTGCAGACCTTCCAACTGCTGCCCCACATGGTCGAGGGCACCCGCAGGGTCGCGATGATCCAGGAGCGCCTGGCACGCCGGGCGGTCCGCTCGGCCGCGGTGCGCGTCCTGCCCTGCCCGTTCGAGGCGGTGCCCGTGCAGGAAGCTCTGTGGTGGCACCCGGTGCACACCCAGGACGCCGCCCACATCTGGCTCCGCCGGAAGGCCGAGGAGGTGGGGGCGACGCTCATGGAGAGCGGTGACTGAGCGGAGCCACAACGGGTGTGGGGCCGTATCGAGGTGCGGCTGCGCCGCATGGGCCCTGCTGTATGTGTATGAGGTCAGGCCAGTTGCTCTGGCAGAGGTCGGGGATCGACCGTGTCTGCCCGGCGCCGGGATGCCCACAGTCCGGCCGCGACGAGGGCGGCGACCAGCCCCAGCACGCCGACGGCACCGGCGAGGCTGCCCACCGCCGACTCTCCGGCGAGCAGCATGAGCGGGCAGACGAACTCGCCGCCGAAGAAGGCCGCCATCCACAGTCCCGTGCCGCGTCCGCGGTCCTCGAATGCCAGCCGGGACATGGCGCTGGTGAGGAGGGCGGGCAACAGCATGCCGGTGCCCACGCAGTTGACGACGGCCCCGACGACCAGCAGCGGGGCGTTCCCCGCCAGGAACATCACCGCGAAGCCGACCGCGCAGAGTGCGAGAACGGCGGGCAGCATCGGGTCCGGAGAGCGCTTGAGACGGGCGAAGGCGACCGCACCACCCACAGTGGCGGCACTCGCGATCGCGGTGGCCAGGCCGATCACGCCGGAATTCTCCACCCCCAGGGCGTCGAGCAGGTACGACATCTCCACCGGCACGGTGTAGAAGACCATCGCGCCGAAAAAGGTGAGGGCGCAGATGCCTGCCAACTGCTGCCAGGGAAAGGTGCGTTGTAGCCCGACTGCGGTGGAGGTGTCCTCGGTGGCCGTGCGGGGTGCCGGGTTGGTCAGGACGGTGGCCATCAGCGGGGCGAGTACCAGACTCACGGCGTAGACCCAGAAGGGCACCCGCCAGCCCGCCGATCCGGCGGCGCCGCCCAGCACGAAGAAGACGGTGGCCGACGCGGAGGCGCACATGGTCTGCAGGGCGAGGTACTTCACCCGCCGGTGGCCCGAGTAGTAGTCGCCGATCAGTGTCGTGCAGCACGTCATGATCGCGGCCTCGGTGACACCGACGAGGGCGCGGCTGGCGATGATCGCCCCCAGCGAGTCCAGCCAGAGCGGCGCGGTGCCGAACACGGTGTACAGCAGGGTTGCCACGATCAGCAGCCGCTTGCGGCCCAGCCGATCCACGATCACGCCGGCGAACGGGGCCAACAGGGCCAGCGCCAGCGCCGGAACGGTCAGCGCGAGCGGTACCAACGCCTTGGCTCCGGGTACGGACGCGAAGTGGTCCTGCATCTTCGGCAGCACCGGGGCGATGAGCACCGCGCCCAGGATCGGCAGACAACTGCCGGCCATCAGCAGGGTCACGCGCAGCAGATGAGCCGGACCCGACACGGGGACAGCTGAGGGAGCGGCATCGTCGACCGCGGTGGGAGACGGCGACGGAACGGAACCGGGCATGGCGACTCCAGGGACGGTGTGCGGGAGCGGGCATGCCTGACACGGGCGCCGAGGACGCACGGCATGCTGGGGACGGCCGCGCACCGGCGGCCGGCCGGACAGCGGCGTGCGGGTAGGGACGACTATCGGTCGCCAGGAGCCCGGTCGCCATCCTCCGCGTGATCCGAATCCGCTATCCCGCCCATCCACACCATGGATGAGCTGCCCGTGCACCCTGGGTGTCACGAGGGCATGCCACAGAGCGGTTCCACCGTCGTTGCCGTGGTGGAACCGCTCCGGGTTCGGTGTGAGCAGGGGGCAGAACGCTCCGGGCGTACGGCCGAGAGTTCCGTCGGGGTCGCCGGGGTCGGTGTTCCTGTACGAGGCCAGGGGCTTGAGACCCCCTCTCCGCCTCGCGTGAAGTTCCCGCGTCGACGCGTAATGTGAAGCAGCATGAAGATCCCCGTCCCCGCTGCATGCTGTCGGAAACTGCTGTCACCGGCAGGACGACGGGTCTGTGACCTGCGAGAGGACGGGCCCGCATGAAGATCCTCATCAGCGCCGACATGGAGGGTGCGACCGGCGTCACCTGGCCGGCCGACGTGCTGCCGGGGACGCCGCAGTGGGAGCGGTGCCGCTCGATGTTCACCTCGGACGTGAACGCCGCCGTCCTCGGTTTCTACGACGGCGGCGCCGACGAGGTGCTCGTCAACGAGGCCCACTGGACGATGCGCAACCTGCTGCTGGAGCGGCTCGACGAGCGGACCCAGATGCTCACCGGCCGGCACAAGTCCCTCTCCATGGTGGAGGGTGTGCAGCACGGCGACGTCGACGGCATCGCGTTCGTGGGCTACCACGCGGGCGCCGGCATGGAGGGCGTCCTCGCCCACACCTACCTCGCGAACTCGATCACCGGCGTGTGGCTGAACGACGTCCGCGCGAGCGAGGGGCTGCTCAACGCGCATGTCGTCGCCGAGTACGGGGTACCGGTTGTCCTTGTCACGGGTGACGACGTGGCCTGCGAAGACGCCCTCGGGTACGCGCCCGAAGCGCTGAAGGTGGCCGTCAAGGACCATGTGTCGCGGTACGCGGCCGTGTGCCGTACGCCGGCCAGGACGGCCGCCGACATCCGCGAGGCGGCGAAGGAGGCGGCGAAACTGGCGGTCCGTCAGGAACCGGTGCGGGGTGGCCCGTTCACCGTCGCCCTCGAATTCGACGCCGAACACCTCGCGATGGCTGCCACCGTGGTGCCCGGTGTCGGGCGGGTCGGCGAGCGGAAGGTCGCGTACACCAGCGACACCATGTACGAGGGGATCCGTACCTTCAAGGCGGTCACCACGATCGTCTCGGCCGCGGTGGAGGAGCAGTATGGCTGACATCGACGAGCGGGCCCTGGACGAGGTAGTGACGTTCACCTCCGACCTCATCCGCATCGACACGACCAACCGGGGCGGCGGCGACTGCCAGGAGAGACCCGCGGCCGAGTACGTCGCCGAGCGACTGGCCGGTGCGGGGCTCGAACCCACCCTCTTGGAACGCTCCAAGGGCCGCACCAACGTCGTCGCCCGCATCGAGGGCACCGACCCCTCGGCGGACGCCCTGCTCGTGCACGGTCACCTGGACGTCGTACCGGCGCAGGCCGAGGACTGGAGCGTGCACCCGTTCTCCGGGGAGATCCGCGACGGCGTCGTCTGGGGGCGCGGCGCGGTCGACATGAAGAACATGGACGCGATGATCCTCGCCGTCGTGCGGGCCTGGGCCAGGCAGGGCGTACGGCCCCGGCGTGACCTCGTGATCGCGTTCACCGCCGACGAGGAGGCGAGCGCCGAGGACGGCTCCGGATTCCTCGCCGACGAGCACGCCGGGCTCTTCGAGGGCTGCACCGAAGGCATCAGCGAATCAGGGGCGTTCACCTTCCACGACGGCAGTGGCCGGGAGATCTACCCCATCGCCGCCGGTGAACGAGGCACCGGCTGGCTCAAGTTGACCGCACGTGGCCGGGCGGGCCACGGCTCCAAGGTCAACCACGAGAACGCGGTCACGCGTCTCGCCGCCGCGATCACGCGCATCGGCGAACACGAATGGCCGCTACGGCTCACCCCGACCGTCCGCGCGGCCCTCACCGAACTCGCCGCCCTGTACGGCATCGACCCCGACCTCGACGATGTGGACGGCCTCCTCACCAAGCTCGGCCCGGCGGTGAAGCTCGTCGAGGCCACCGTCCGCAACAGCGCCAACCCGACGATGCTGAACGCCGGTTACAAGGTCAACGTGATCCCGGGCGAAGCCGTGGCGTACGTCGACGGACGCTATCTCCCGGGCGGCGAGGACGAGTTCCGCACCACCCTGGACCGGCTCACCGGACCGGACGTCGACTGGGAGTTCCACCACCGCGAAGTGGCCCTCCAAGCACCGGTCGACTCCCTGACCTACGCTCAGATGCGGGCCGCCGTCGAGGAGTTCGCACCCGAGGGGCATGTCGTGCCGTACTGCATGTCCGGCGGCACGGACGCCAAACAGTTCTCGCGCCTCGGCATCACCGGCTACGGCTTCGCACCGCTGAAGCTCCCCGAGGGTTTCGACTACCAGGCGCTGTTCCACGGAGTCGACGAGCGGGTCCCCGTCGAGGCACTCCACTTCGGCGTCCACGTCCTCGACCGTTTCCTGCGGAACGCCTAGCAAGTGGGGGAGAACATGCGGACGTTGGCGTACGGCTCGTGGCCCTCGCCCATCGACGCGGCCCTCGCCGCCGCGCACGACGGACATCCCGAGTACGTCGGTTTCGTCGGCGACGAGACCTGGTGGACCGAACCACGCCCCACCGAAGGCGGCCGCCGCACCCTGGTACGGCGCCGCCCGGACGGCTCCGAGGAGTCGGTGCTGCCCGCGCCGTGGAACGTCCGCAGCCGGGTCATGGAGTACGGCGGACAGCCCTGGGCTGGAACGGTCCAAGACGGTCAACCCCTCGTGGTCTTCGTGAACTTCACCGACCAGCGCCTGTATCGCCACAACTCCGGAAGCGAACCGAGCCCGCTCACCCCCGTGTCCTCGGTGGGCGGCGGACTCCGCTGGGCGGAACCGCAGTTGCGCCTGGACCTGGGTGAAGTGTGGTGCGTCCTGGAGGAGTTCACCGGCGACGCCCCCGGTGACGTGCGGCGCGTGCTGGCCGCCGTGCCGCTGGGCGGATCCGCCGCCGAGGACCGGGACGCCGTACGCGAACTCACCGACGACCGGCACCGGTTCGTGTCCGGGCCGCGCGTCTCGCCCGACGGGCGGCAGGCGGCCTGGCTCGCCTGGGATCATCCGCGGATGCCGTGGGACGGCACGGAATTGGTGCTCTCCGAGGTCGCGGACGACGGCACGTTCGGGGAGCCGCGGATCGTCGCCGGCGGTCCCGAGGAGTCGATCGCGCAGGTCGACTGGGGCTTCGACGGCTCGCTGCTGTACGCCAGCGACCGCACCGGCTGGTGGAACCTCTACCGCGACCACCAACCGCTGTGTCCGCGCGAGGAGGAGTTCGGCGGGCCGCTGTGGAAGCTGGGCCAGCGCTGGTTCGCGCCGCTGGAGAGCGGGCTGATCGCCGTCGTGCACGGCCGGGGTGCCACCTTGCTCGGCGTACTGGACCCGGAGACCGGCGAGGTCGTCGACGCGGCCGGACCCTGGACCGAGTTCGCGTCCACCCTCGCGGTGAACGGCGAGCGGATCGTCGGCGTCGGAGCCAGCCCACGCAGCGCCTACGAGGTCGTCGAACTCGACACCCGCACCGGCCGGGCCCGGGTGATCGGCGCCGCCCACGACGACCCCGTGGACCCCGCCCACTACCCCGAACCGCAGATCCGCACCTTCACCGGCCCCGCCGGACGCGAGATCCACGCCCACATCTACCCGCCCCACAACCCGAGTTGGGCCGCGCCCGGCGACGAACTCCCGCCGTACGTCATCTGGGCGCACGGCGGCCCCACCAGCCGGGCACCGCTCGTCCTCGACCTGGAGATCGCCTACTTCACCTCACGCGGCATCGGCGTCGCCGAGGTCAACTACGGTGGCTCCACCGGGCACGGCAGGGAGTACCGCAACCGGCTGCGCGAGCAGTGGGGCGTCGTCGACGTCGAGGACTGTGCCGCCGTCGCGCTGGCCCTCGCCGACGAGGGCACCGCCGACCGCGCCCGGCTTGCCGTCCGGGGCGGCAGCGCGGGCGGCTGGACCAGCGCCGCGTCCCTCGTGACGACCGACGTCTACGCCTGCGGCACGATCATCTATCCCGTCCTCGACCTGGCCAACTGGGGCTCGGGGGAGACCCACGACTTCGAGTCCCAGTACCTGGAGACCTTGGTCGGACCCCTCGCCGAGGTGCCCGCCCGCTATGCCGAGCGCTCACCCGTCGAGCACGCCGACCGCGTCACCGCACCCTTCCTGCTGATGCAGGGACTGGCCGACGTGATCTGCCCGCCCGTCCAGTGCGAACGCTTCCTGGAACGGATGCGTGGACGCCAAGTGCCGCACGCCTACCTCGCGTTCGAGGGCGAGGGCCACGGATTCCGCCGCGCCGACACCATGATCCGGGTCCTGGAGTCGGAACTCTCCCTGTACGCGCAGGTCTTCGGCCTCGCCCCGCCCGGCATCCCCACCCTGGAGCTCACCAAGTGACCACGCTCGTCCGCCCTCACCGACTCGCCCCCGGCGCCCGCGTGGCCGTCGTCGCGCCCAGCGGGCCGGTGGCCGAGGAACGGCTGGAGGCCGGCCTCGACATCCTGCGAGGCTGGGACCTCGACCCGGTCGTGACACCCCATGTACGGGACCGGCACGGCGAGTTGGGCTACCTGGCGGGCACGGACGCCGACCGTGCCGCCGATCTGCAGAACGCCTGGTGCGACCCGTCCGTGGCCGCCGTCCTGTGCGCCCGCGGTGGCTACGGCGTACAGCGCATGGTCGACCTGCTCGACTGGGAGGCGATGCGGGCCGTCGGGCCGAAGGTCTTCGTCGGCTTCAGCGACCCCACCGTGCTGCACCAGGCGTTCGCCGCACGGCTGGGACTCGTCACCCTGCACGGGCCGGCCGCCGCGGGCGCCGACTTCATCAAGAACGCCCGCGCACAGGAGCAGTTGAGGGCGACCCTCTTCGACCCGGAGTCGGTGCAGAGCATCCGGGCCGTCCCGAACGGGGGCGGCGCGCTGGTGCCGGGGCGGGCCCGGGGCGTCACCCTCGGCGGCTGTCTGAGCCTGCTCACCTCCGACCTCGGCACCCCGCACGCGCCGACCGGTGCGCGAGGCGGGCTGCTGCTGATCGAGGACGTCGGCGAACAGGCGTACCGCATCGACCGGATGCTGACCCAACTCCAGCGCAGCGGCTGGCTGGACGGCGTCGCGGGCATCGCCCTCGGCTCGTGGGCCCGCTGCGGACCCTACGAGACACTGCGCCCGGTGCTCGTCGACCGGCTCGGCGGGCTCGGTGTGCCCGTGGTGGAGGAGTTCGGGTTCGGGCACTGCGACGGGGCGTTGACGATACCGCTCGGCGTGACGGCCGAACTGGACGCGGACGCGGGCACGTTGACGCTGGACGAGCCCGCGCTGCGGTAGCCGCCGTTGTGCCGGATCGCTTGTTGAATCGCTGTCAAGAAACACCCTTCACGGTGATTGACCTGGCCTGACACGTGTCACACCATGGGCGTGGGCCGGTACTTACCAGTCGGTAAGTCGCTGTCCCCTCAGTCGGGTTGTCCTCAGTGTGGAGGTCTTCGTGTCCCGTCGTGTGCCTGGATTCCGTGCCGCGCTGGCTCTCACTCTCACCGCCCCGCTCACCCTCACCGCCCCGCTCGTGCTCGGCGGCCCGGCCGCCGCTGCGGACCAATTCACCGTCACCGCACTGAAGTTCACCGTCCGGGCGGGTGGCCGTGACTGCACGGTCGACGCCGACCTGTACCGGCCCGCGGGCGTGGACCGCGCGCACCCGGCGCCCGCCGTGCTCGCGACCAACGGTTTCGGGGGCAGCAAGTCGGACGGTTCGACGGACGCCATCGGCAAGGCCTTCGCGCAGCGCGGCTACGTCGGACTCGTCTACTCAGGGCTCGGTTTCGGCAGGTCGGGGTGTCTCGTCTCGCTCGACGACCCGGACATCGACGGGACGGCCGCGTCGGGGCTGATCGACTTCCTGGCGGGCACACGGGCCGCCGACGACGGGACCAGGGCCGACTTCGTGACGCTCGACGTGAAGGGCGACCCACGGGTCGGGATGATCGGCGGCTCGTACGGGGGCGCGATCCAGTTGGCGACGGCTGCCGTGGACCACCGGGTGGACGCGCTCGTCCCGCTGATCACCTGGAACGACCTGGCGTACTCTCTCGACCCGAACAACGAGGTCGGTAGCGGCACCGTGCCCGGAGCCTTCAAGTGGCAGTGGACCAACGGCTTCTACCTCATCGGCGAGACCCAGCCCCTGACCGTACCGAGCCTCGACCCGAGCCGGATCAACTCCGTCACCTGCCTGCACTTCGTCAGCAAGGCCTGCGCCATAATCCGCACGCTGAACTCCGGGAGCTATCCGGCCGGGGCGACGGCGGACCTGCTCGCGTACGCGCACAGCGTCTCGCCGGTGTCGTATCTGAACCGGGTGAAGGCGCCGACGCTGCTCGTCCAGGGACAGGCAGACAGCCTCTTCAACCTCAACGAGGCGACAGCGACGTACAACACGCTGAAGGCGCAGGGGACGACCGCCAAGATGATCTGGCAGTCGTGGGGTCACAGCGGCGGGATGACCGACCCGGCCGCCGGTGAACTCGACCTGAGCCAGGGCGACTTGGAGTCGAGCTACGTCGGCCGGCGCATCCTGGCCTGGTTCGACCGCTACCTGCACCGGCGGAAGAACGTGGACACCGGACCGGCATTCGCCTACTACCGCGACTGGATCACGGACCCGGCCGACACCTACGCCACGGCTAACCAACTCCCCGCGCTCGACGAGAAGTTGTACCTAGCCGACGACGGCAAGCTCGTGGACAACCGGTCGAAGGTGGCGCGCGGCAGCCGTGACTACGCCAACTGGCTTGTCCCCACGAGCCATTCGGAGAGCTCGCTGAGCGGGACGATCGGCCTGCCGGACCCGGCGCCGTACGACACGGCGGGCACGTATCTGGGCTGGACCAGTGGACCCCTGACCCGCGCGACGGACGTCGTGGGCGCCCCGAAGGCCACGCTGAAGGTCGTCTCCCCGAAGGCGCGGCGCACCCAGAACTCGGGCGACGCCGCCGACAACCTGGTCCTCTTCGCCAAGCTCTACGATCTCGCCCCCGACGGCACCAAGACTCTGGTCCACAGGTTGGTTGCTCCTGTCCGCGTGCCGGACGTCACGAAGAGCTTCACGGTGACTCTGCCGGGGATCGTGCACCGGTACGCGAAGGGGCACCGGCTGCAGTTCGTGATCGCGGCGAGTGACGACGCGTACACCGGGAACCGTGGGATCAAGCAGGTGACGGTGGTCAGCTCGCCGCAGGACACGGGCGTGCTGGAGCTGCCGGTCGTCGCGGACTGAGTCTCACCGTGCGTGATGGCGGATTCGGGCTCACTCTGGAGGCATGAGCCCGAAGACCACCGAGAGCGGCGGTAGGACCGGCCAGCGGGAACGTGTGCTGACGCCCGCCCGGATCACGGTTCTGCTGCTCGCCGTCCTGGCCCTGATCTTCATCTTCGAGAACACCCGCGCCACCAAGATCCGCCTGCTGATCCCCGAGGTCACCATGCCTCTGTGGATGGCACTGCTGGGCACGGCGATCATCGGCGCCCTGTGCGGGTGGTATTTCATGCGACGCCGCCGCTAGCCGGGATTAGGGTGTCGGGATGCCGCACACCGCATCTCGTTATCTTGCCGAGGGCCCCCGCGTGGGGATACGTCACTTCACCTACGAGGACGGTGCCGAGTTCACCTTGCGTGCCCGCGAGAGCAAGGACCTGCACCAGCCGTGGCTGTTCCCGCCGGCCAGCGGGGACGCGTACACCGCCTACGCGGGGCGGCTGATCCAGGATCCGGCCAAGGCCGGGTTCCTCGTGTGCGAGGTGGACGGCGGGGGCATCGCGGGGTTCATCAACATCAACAACATCGTCCAGGGCGGGTTCCAGTGCGGTGCGCTGGGATACGGCGCCTTCGCGCACGCGGCCGGGCGCGGGCTGATGCGTGAGGGGATGAACCTCGTGGTGGGGCACGCCTTCGGGCCGATGCGGCTGCACCGCCTGGAGATCAACGCGCAGCCCGGCAACGCCGGGTCGATCGGCCTCGCCCGCAGCTGCGGGTTCCGCCTCGAAGGCTTCTCGCCGAACATGATCTACATCGACGGCGCCTGGCGGGACCACGAGCGCTGGGCGATCACCGCCGAGATGCGGACTTCCGGTTGACCTTCATCGTGTCGAGGTCCGTGACCGTCGACTTCAGGTCACGGAAGCCGTAGCCGAGGCCCTTCAGCGCGGTCTCGGCGCGGTCCTCCGCGAGCGCCGCCGCCATCTCCTCGCCGTCCGCCGCGTCCGACAGCACCACATACCGCCACGAGAAGTGCTTGAGCGGCGAGGGTTCGTAACTGAGCGAGCCCTCCTCGGTGAACCGCATGCTCAGCATCCCGTGCTCCGCGGCCTCGCCCAGCAGCCGCTCCCGCGCCTCGTCCGTCAGCGCGTCCCAGGTGCCCCGGACGATCACCCGGTACGTGTGCTGCTCGCTCATCCGCCGTTCCGCTCCTCGGTCCGTGCCGTCGAACGCCCGACTCTACGTCGGCGAGCGGCGACCGCACGCGGATTTTCCGCCGCCTCCGCGCGGGACCCCCGTCTTTGCGGAATCCTGACTGGCAGCGCCCCTGGCCACCGCACCCGTTGCCGGGTTCCATGGTGATCGTGACGACGATCCGACGTGAGGTACTGACCCTGCCCACCGCCGAGTTGGGTCCGGACAACCCGCTGCCCCCACTGCGTCCGCTCGACGAGACACACCGTATCGACGACCGGGACCGCGAGGACCTGCCGCGCGACATGGCCCGCCAGGTCGGCTACGAACCTCTCCGCAGCCTGCTGCCGACCCGCGTCCGGGACGGCTACGACAGAGACCGCGCACCGCGCCGCATCGACGCCCTCGTGATCGAGAACGACCGGCTGCGCGTCACCGTGCTCCCCGCCCTCGGCGGCCGGATCAGCTCCCTCGTCCACAAGCCCACCGACCGTGAACTCCTGTACCGCAACCCGGTGTTGCAGCCCGCCAACTTCGCCCTCAACGGTGCCTGGTTCTCCGGCGGCATCGAGTGGAACATCGGCGCCACCGGCCACACCACCCTCTCCTGCGCACCCCTGCACGCCGCCCGCGTCCCCGCCCCCGACGGCGGCGAGATGCTCCGCCTGTGGGAGTGGGAGCGCCTCCGTGACCTCCCGTTCCAGGTCGACCTCTGGCTCCCGGACGGCTCGGACTTCCTCTACGTCGGCGTCCGCATCCGCAACCCGCACGAGCGGCCCGCGCCCACCTACTGGTGGTCCAACATCGCCGTACCGGAGGAACGCCGGGTCCTCGCACCGGCGGAGGAGGCCTGGCACTTCGGGTACGAGCGGCGGCTGCACCGGGTGCCCGTGCCGTCGTACGACGGAGTGGACCGGTCCTATCCCCTCAACAGCCCTTACGCCGCCGACTACTTCTACGAACTGCCGGACGGTCGGCGCCGCTGGATCGCCGCGCTCGACGCGGACGGGCACGGGCTGGTGCAGACGTCCACCGACGTGCTGCGGGGCCGCAAGCTGTTCGTGTGGGGCACCGGCAGTGGCGGCCGGCGCTGGCAGGAGTGGCTCACCGAGCCGGGGACCGGTGGCTACTGCGAGATCCAAGCGGGCCTGGCCCGAACGCAGTTGGAGCACGTACGGCTGGAACCGGAGAGCGAGGTGTCCTGGCTGGAGGCGTACGGGCCGCTCGACGCGGAGGCGGAGGGGGAGTGGTCCACCGTCGTGGACGGTGCGGAGGCACGGCTCGAAACCGCCCTGCCCCGCGCCGACTTCGATGCCGCCTACGCCGCCTGGAAGCCGTGCGCCGACACCGAACCCGGCGAGATCCTCGCCACCGGCTCCGGCTGGGGCGCCCTCGAAGTCCTGCGCACGGACTGGAAGTCGCCCGGCACGCCCTTCGAGGAGTCCCTGCTCGGCGAGGCCCAGGCGCCCTGGGCGGAACTCCTGCGCAGCGGTGTCCTGCCCGAGCCGCGCCGGGTCCGGCCGCCCGGCGAGACGCTGGTCGCCTCGCACTGGCGGGACATGCTGGAGACCGCGCCCGCCACCCCGCTCACCGAGTACCACCTCGGCGTCGCGCAGTGGCACGCCGGTGATCGGGCGCAGGCGGTGCGCAGTTGGGAGCGGGCCCTCGAACTCGCCCCGTCCCTCTGGCCGTTGCTGCGCTGCCTGGCCGTGGCGGATCAGGAGGCGGGCAACCACGAGCGGGCCGCGGACCGGTACAACGAGGCCTTCGCCGACCTGTGTCACGAGCGGCGCGACGCCGGGGAGCGGTGGACCGCCGCCACGGCCGCGCTCGGCCGCGAGGCCGTCGAGGCGCTGTTGCGGGTGCGGCGTACGGCGGACGCCCGCGCCGTGTGGGAGATGCTGCACCCCGCCACCCGCGAACGCGGCCGATTCCTGCTGCTCCAGGCCGAGTTGCTGCTCGCGGAAGGTCGACGCGACGACGCGTGGGCCGTCTTCGGCGACGGCTTCGAGGTCGCCGATCTGCGCGAGGGCGCCGAGTCGATCGGCCGGCTCTGGTCCCGCCTCACCGACGAGCCACTGCCGACGCGCTACGACTTCCGGATGCGGCCGGAAACGCCCTGAGACGGACCGTGGACCGGCCGGTCAGCCCCGCCGGTCCACGTACTCGTACACCGTCCCGTCCGGATGCACCGCGATCAGATTGCGGCCCACCGGTGTCGCCAGCGGGCCCGCGACGATCCGGGCACCGAGTTCGGTGAGGAGCGTGTGCGCTTCGTCGACGTCCTTGACGGCGATCGTCGCCGCGACCTTGCGCAACACCTCCAACTCCGCCTCGGGCCCGCTCATCAGCAGGAAGAAGCCGACCGCGGCCACCGACACCCCGCCGCGCTCGAAACGGAGCGCAGAGGCGCCCGTGAGGCGTTCGTAGAAGGGGACGGCGGTCTCCAGGTCGTCGACGCAGATACGCAGCGTGGCTCCCAGAATCTCCATACGGACGAGCCTAGTTGGGAAGACGGGGCAATGCTGATCCTTTCGGACGATCCCGGTGCCGATCAGGCGGATCAGGTGTCCTTACGGGCGAGGATCTCCCCGTGCAGCACGGCGAACCAGCCGTCCTCCTGCTTCCCCCACTCCCGCCACGCCTCCGCTACGGCGCCCAGCTCCTCGGGGGTCGCATGGCCGCCCTCGGCGGCGACCCCCGCGTACGAGGACGCGACGGTACGGTCCGCCCACAGGCCGCTCCACCAGGCCCGCTCGTCCGGAGTGTGGAACGTCCAGGTGCTCGATGTGGCGGTGACGTCCGCCAGCCCGGCCTGCAGTGCCCATGATTTGAGACGGCGTCCGGCATCCGGCTCGCCGCCGTTGGCGCGGGCCACCCGCCGGTACAGGTTCAGCCAGTCGTCCAGCCCCGGCACCAGCGGATACCAGGTCATCACCGCGTAGTCAGCGTCGCGGACGGCGATGAACCCGGTCGGCTTGGTCACCCGCACCATCTCCCGCAGCGCCTGCACCGGGTCGCCCACGTGCTGGAGCACCTGATGGGCGTGGACCACGCAGAACGTGTTGTCCGGGAAGTCCAGCGCGTGGACGTCGGCGACCGCGAAGTCGACGTTCTCCAGGCCGCGTTGGGCAGCGGTGGCCCTTGCCTGGTCCAGGATCCCCGGCTCGCGGTCGACACCGGTGACGTGACCGTCCGGGACCAGTGCCGCCAGGTCGGCGGTGATGGTGCCCGGGCCGCAGCCGATGTCCAGGATCTTCATGTGGGGCTTGAGCGAACCGAGCAGGTAGGCCGCGGAGTTGGCGGCTGTTCGCTGCGTGTGCGAACGCAGTACGGACTCGTGGTGCCCGTGCGTGTAGACGGCGGTCTCCTGCGGCTTCGGCATGGCTCTACCTACCCCTTCGCGTCTTCTTCGTCGTACGCATCAAGGTACGCGCGCATGTCGCATGATGAGACCTGCGTTTTACGATGTGGACTGACGGGTGATCAGGGACTCCGTCAGCGGGCGGTACACGGTCAACGCCTCGGGCAGCTCCTCCAACGTCAACTCGCCTCCCACATCGGTGACTTCGCCGTCGTACGCGAGGAGCGTGCCGGGGTTGAGGCCGGTCAGGCGCAGTCGGTGGACCTGGACCGAGGCGTGGACGGGGGAGCGGGAGAACGGGCCGGCGAGGGCCGCCGCGAGCAGCCGAAGTGCGGGCCTGCGACCGCCGTGCACGACCCGGATGTCGAGCCGCCCGTCCGCCAGGTCGACCCGGCGGCCCGACGCGATCCCCTTCCGGTGGTAGGTGCCGTTGCCGGCGAACAGCAGCCACAACGGGCGGGTACGGCCCCCGAGTTCGGCCTCCAGCGGGTGCCGGTCCGTGCGCAGCACCCGCAGTGCCGCGAGCACGCCCGCGGGCCAGCCGCCGATCCGGGGCGCCCAGCGTTCCCGCTCGCGCACCAGCTCCGGATAGACGCCCAGGCTCAGGGTGTTGAGGAAGATGCCCCGGGTGGCGCCGGACGTGAACCGGCCGACGTCCACGCGTACCGCGTCGCCCTGGGTGATCGCGCGGCTCAGATCGCGGGGACCCTCCACGCACAGGTCGTAGGCGAAGTGGTTGAGGGTGCCGCCCGGGAGGACCGCGAGGGGCAGGCCGTGGCGCAGGGCGACCTCGGCCGCCGCGTTCACCGTGCCGTCGCCGCCGCACACCCCGAGGACCCGGGCGTGGGCCGCCGCCTTCTCCAACTCGGCCTGTATGTCCGCCGGTTCACAGGCGACGATCTTCGCGCCTGGCAGGAAGTCCGTGAGTGCGTCCGCCCGGTCCGCGGTGCCCGACGCCGCGTTGACCACCATCACCAGGCCCTCACCGTCCTCCAGCGCCGGAACCTCGGCGCGGGCGCGGGCCGGTGGCACGATCTGCCCGCGCGTCGGCACCATGCCGCGCACCGCGAACGCCGCGCACGCGCCCAGGGCGGCGCCCGCCAGCACGTCGCTCGGGAAATGGACACCGGTGTAGACGCGGGACATGGCGACCGAGAACGCGATCGGGGCCACTACCGTGCCCCAGGCCGGGGACTCCAGGGCCACGCCGGTCGCGAAGGCCGCCGCCGACGCCGCGTGACCGGACGGGAACGACGTGGTGATCGGCTGCCGCTTCAGCTGCCGCCCCAGCGGGACGGGGTCCAGGACGGGCCGGGGGCGGCGCACGCTCCGCTTGCCGATCGTGTTGATGGCGAGGGAGGCCAGGGTCAGCGAGGCGATGCCCCGGGCGGCGGCCCGGCGGGCGCGCGGAGTACGGCTCGCGGCCACCGCGGCGGCCGTCGCGAACCACAGCACGCCGTGGTTGGCACTCCGGCTCAGCCGCGGCAGTACGGGCGCGCCGGCGGGCCAGTGCCGTTCGGCGGCCTCCGCGAAGAGGCGCGAGTCGAGGGTGAGCAGCCATTCACGCAGTGCGTGGCGGCCGGGGAGGGGGACCGTGAGGTCGACGTCAGGGCTCATGCGGTGCCGGGTACCCTGAAATGGCCGTTTGCTGCCCGGCGGACCGTCGGCGGACCGTTCCATCGGAGGATCCCCGCATGCGCCTGCTCCTCATCCGCCACGGCCAGACGACGGCCAACGTGGACTTTCTCCTCGACACGGCCGTCCCCGGCGCGGAGCTGACCGAGTTGGGCCGCCGCCAGGCCGCCGCCGTGCCCGAGGCGCTCGCCGACGAGGACATCGAGGCCCTGTACGCCTCCACCCTGATCCGCACCCAGCAGACCGCCGCCCCGCTGGCCGCCGCCCGCGGCCTCGACGTACGCGTCCGGGACGGCATCCGGGAGCTCACCGCCGGTGACCTGGAGATGCTGCCCGGCGACACCGAGCCCGGCCACGAGTACATGCGGATCGTGTTCGCGTGGGCCGCCGGTGACACGGAGCTGCGGATGCCGGGCGGCGAGAGCGGCACCGAGGCCCTCGCCCGCTACGACGGCGTGATCGCGGAGGCCGCGGACAGCGGCGCCCGTACCGTCGCCTTGGTCAGCCACGGCGCCGCGATCCGGATGTGGACGTCCGCCCGCGCCGACAACATCGACGTGAACTTCGCCGCCGCCCGTCCCCTCGACAACACCGGCATCGTGATCCTGGACGGCTCCCCGGCCGACGGCTGGAAGGCCCTGTCCTGGGAGGGCGCCCTGGTCGAGACGGCGGGACCGGACACGGACGGCGGTCCGACCGGACAGCCGCTCGACGAGGACCAGCGCCCCGACAGGGCAGAATAAGGGTTTGCCCGGCCGCGAGGCCGCCCCACAGAATGCGTGGTCATGGGACATCTGGAAGCCGCACACCTTGAGTACTACCTCCCCGACGGGAGGCCGCTGCTCGGCGATGTGTCCTTCCGGGTCGGCGAAGGCGCGGTGGTCGCCCTGGTCGGGCCCAACGGCGCCGGCAAGACGACCCTGCTGCGGCTGATCTCCGGCGAGCTGAAACCGCACGGCGGCACGGTCACCGTGAGTGGCGGCCTGGGCGTGATGCGCCAGTTCGTGGGCTCCGTACGCGACGAGACGACCGTACGAGATCTGCTGGTGTCGGTGGCCCCGCCCCGCATCCGCGAGGTCGCGGCCGAGGTCGACAAGGCCGAGCACGGCATCATGACCGTCGACGACGAGGCAGCCCAACTCGCTTACGCGCAGGCCCTGTCCGACTGGGCCGAGGTGCACGGCTACGAGTTCGAGACGCTGTGGGACATGTGCACGATGGCCGCGCTCGGAGTGCCCTACGACAAGGCGCAGTTCCGGCAGGTCAGCACCCTCTCCGGCGGTGAGCAGAAGCGGCTCGTCCTGGAGGCGCTGCTGCGCGGCAGCGAAGAGGTGCTGCTGCTCGACGAGCCCGACAACTACCTCGACGTGCCCGGCAAGCGCTGGCTGGAGGAGCGGCTCAAGGAGACCCGCAAGACGGTCCTGTTCGTCTCCCACGACCGTGAACTCCTCGCCCGCGCCGCCGAGAAGATCGTCTCCGTGGAACCCTCGCCCACCGGCGCCGACGCCTGGGTGCACGGCGCCGGCTTCGCCACCTACCACGAGGCCCGACGCGAACGCTTCGCCCGCTTCGAGGAGTTGCGCCGCCGCTGGGACGAGAAGCACGCCCAGCTGAAGAAGCTCGTCCTGAACCTCCGTCAGGCCGCCTCCATCAGCCACGAGTTGGCGTCCCGCTACGCTGCCGCCCAGACCCGCCTGCGCAAGTTCGAGGAGGCGGGCCCACCGCCCGAGCCGCCGCGCGAGCAGGACATCACCATGCGCATCAAGGGCGGCCGCACCGGCGTAAGGGCCGTCACCTGCAAGGGACTTGAGCTCACCGGGCTGATGAAGCCCTTCGACCTGGAGGTCTTCTACGGCGAACGGGTCGCCGTCCTCGGCTCCAACGGCTCGGGCAAGTCCCACTTCCTGCGCCTCCTCGCCGGCGACGACGTGAAGCACACGGGGGAGTGGAAGCTCGGCGCACGCGTCGTGCCCGGCCACTTCGCGCAGACCCACGCCCACCCCGAACTCCAGGGCCGCACCCTCCTCGACATCCTGTGGAAGGAGCACGCGCAGGCCCAGGGCCCCGCCATGTCCCGACTGCGCCGCTACGAGCTGACCGGCCAGGCCGAGCAGAGCTTCGACCGGCTCTCCGGCGGCCAGCAGGCCCGCTTCCAGATCCTGCTCCTGGAACTCCAGGGAGTCACCGCCCTCCTCCTCGACGAGCCCACCGACAACCTCGACCTGGAGTCCGCGGAAGCCCTCCAGGAGGGGCTTGAGGCGTTCGACGGGACCGTGCTCTCCGTCACGCACGACCGCTGGTTCGCCCGCTCCTTCGACCGCTACCTGGTCTTCGGCAGCGACGGCAAGGTCCGCGAGAGCACCGAGCCCGTCTGGGACGAGCGGCGGGTGGAGCGCGCGCGATAGTCGCGATGGTTCCGTGCAGTGCGGAGGCCGTGGGGCCTGAATGTTCGTAGAGTGGACACAGGACCGTGAGACTCGACGAGCGGGGCACACCATGACCGGAGTCGACCCTGCGCGCCTGGACGATTCCCAGCTCATGAAGGAGCTGGAGACCATCCACCGCACGCGCCACGACACCCTGCTGTACGGCTCGAACGACGCGCTGCGCGCCCACAACGATCGTATGGCTGGACTGGAGGGCGAGTACCTGCGCCGCCACCCGCGCCGCCTCGTGGCCCCCGGCCGCACCCGGCAGGGGGCACGCGAGCGGGACTGAGGGGTGTGCGTTTGTGCCGTGAGGTCGGGGGCAGGCGAACCTTCAGCGCTGGATCGCAGACGCGTTCCCACCGGTGACCGTCCAACCCGGAGCATGCTCAAGGGAGTTGTGACGCACCATGCCCACTCGCACGCACACGAAGCGACATTCCCACCATGACGCCCCCGACACCGCGGAGGCGTTCCGCACACTGGCCACGCTGCCTCCCGGCCCAGAGCACGACACCGTCCGCGAACGGATCGTGGAGGCGTGGTTGCCCATGGCCGACCGGCTCGCGGGACGGTTCCGCAACCGGGGCGAGAACACCGAGGACTTACGCCAGGTCGCGGCCCTGGGCCTGCT
>Ga0307507_10006072_pt1 | contig 18963 bp, 14 predicted proteins | sample 7_EM_MG_FD_207223 | JGI IMG/M metagenome (GOLD analysis project Ga0307507, IMG submission 207223) | Populus trichocarpa ectomycorrhiza microbial communities from riparian zone in the Pacific Northwest, United States - 7_EM | ecosystem: Host-associated > Plants > Roots > Unclassified | place... | reverse complement strand
GTCCGCGAGCGCCTGCCGGATCACGCGTTGCTGTGCAGGCCCGTTCGGTGCCGTCAACCCGTTCGACGCGCCGTCCTGGTTAATCGCCGTACCCCGCACCACGGCGAGCACCGGATGCCCGTTGCGCACTGCGTCGGAAAGCCGCTCCACGAGCAGCATGCCCACGCCTTCGGACCACCCCGTGCCGTCCGCACCGGCCCCGAACGCCTTGCACCGGCCATCCGCGGACAGCCCGCGCTGGCTCGAGAACTCCAGGAACATGCCCGGCGTCGACATGACGGTCACACCACCGGCCAAGGCCAGATCGCACTCACCGGACCGCAGCGCCTGCACCGCCGAATGCAACGCCACCAACGACGACGAACACGCGGTGTCGATTGTGACCGCCGGGCCCTCGAGCCCCAGCGTGTACGCCACCCGCCCGGACGCGACGCTCGTCGAGCTGCCGGTCAGCGCGTAGCCCTGGCCGTCACCGGACGCCTCGTGCAACCGGGGACCGTAGTCCTGCGCCATGACACCGGCGAAGACACCGGTGCGCGTGCCCGCCAGGGAGTCCGGGCCGATCCCGGCGCGTTCGATCGCCTCCCAGGACGTCTCCAGCAACAGTCGTTGCTGCGGATCCATCGCCACCGTCTCACGTGGCGAGATCCCGAAGAACCCGGCATCGAACAACCCGGCGTCGTGCAGAAAACCGCCGTGCCGGGTGTAGGAGGTACCGCGGTGCTCCGGATCCGGGTGGTACAGCCGGTCCAGCTCCCAGCCGCGGTCGTCCGGGAACATGCCGATGACGTCCGCGGCCTCGGAAACCAGGCGCCACAAGGCTTCCGGCGAAGCGACCCCACCGGGATACCGGCACGCCATGCCGATGATCGCGATCGGCTCGCCAGCGGTCGCGGTGGCCGTGCCGGAGTCCGGTCCGGCGCCCCGCAGGTGCCGGGCGAGTCGTTCCGGGGTGGGGTGGTTGTACATCTCGGTCGGCGCCAGCGACGTGCCGAGAGCGTTGTTCAGCTGCGCGACCAGTTCCGCCGCGCCGACGGAGTCGAAGCCGAGGTCGGTGAACGAGCGGCCGGTGTCGACCGCGGCCGGGTCGCGGTAACCGAGCACCGCGGCGATGCCGGCCCGCACAACCGCGAGAACGTCCTGCTGCTGGGTCATGACGGGCGGCGCGGCAGGGATCTCCGGCAGCACAGCCGCCTGCCCGGAAACCCGCAACCAGTGGCGCGTCCGCTGGAACGCGTACGTCGGCAACGGCACCCGCCGCGCACCCGACCCCGCGAACAGCGCGGCCCAGTCGACTTCGTGTCCGTGCACGTGCATCCCGGCGACGGCGCGCACCAGCGCGTCCGCCTCCGGCCGTCCGGCGCGCTGAGAGGCCAGGAAGATCGGCACACCGCCGTCGGAGGACGTCCCACCGGCCGCGGCCTGACCCATCGCGGTCAGCACGGCGTCCGGCCCGACCTCGAGGAACGTGGTGACGCCCGCGGTGGCCAGCGTCCGCATCCCGTCGCCGAAGCGCACTGCCTCGCGGACGTGCCGCACCCAGTGCTCCGGCGAGCTCAGCTCGGCGGCGGTGGCGTGCCGTCCGGTGAGGTTCGAGACGACGGGGAGGCGCGGCTCGTGATAGGTCATGCCCGCGGCCACCCGGCGGAACTCGTCCAGCACCGGGTCGAGTAACGGCGAGTGGAACGCGTGGCTGACCCGCAGCCGCCGCGTGCGTCGTCCGCGCGCGGCGAGTTCCTCTGCGACTCGGGTGACCTCGTGGTCCACGCCCGAGATCACCACGGCGCGTGGCCCGTTGACGGCTGCGATGCCCGCGTCGGTGAGCAGCGGCAGCACCTCGTGCTCGTCGGCCTCCACCGCGATCATGGCGCCACCGCTGGGAAGTGCCTGCATCAGCGAGCCGCGCGCGAAGACCAGTGCGCAGGCATCCGGGAGCGACAACACCCCGGCGACGTGCGCGGCGGTGATTTCGCCGATGGAGTGGCCGATCACGTGATCCGGTCGCACACCCCAGTGCGCCAGCAGCCGGGAGAGCGCGACCTCGAAGGCGAACAACGCGGGCTGGGTGAAGGTCGTCTGCTCCAGCACGGCGGGGTCGTCGCCGAACATCACGTTCAGCAGCCCGGGTTCGAAGTGCTCGGCGATCTCGTCGAGCCCCGCGGCGAAGACCGGGTACGTCGCGTACAGCTCACGCCCCATGCCCGGCCGCTGGCTGCCCTGTCCGGAGTAGACGAACGCGGTACGCACCGGACCTGCCGTGCGCACTCGGCCGGTGACGATCTCCGGCGCCGGCTCCCCGCGGGAAAGTGCCGCGAGAGCCCGGGAAACGGCCTCTCGGTCTTCCGCCACCACGACCGCGCGGTGGTCGAACGACTCACGGGTGGTGGCCGCGGAGTAGGCGAGGTCGACGTGGTCTATCCCGTCCAGGCAGGCACCCAGCCGGGCCGCCTGCGCGGACACGGGCCCGCGCGCCGACACCAGCACGGGCAGCGGGCCGGTGAACTCGCGGACCGGATCGGATGCCGGAGCAGGCTCGTGGGACGCCAGCACGACGTGGCAGTTGGCCCCGCCCATGCCGAACGAGCTGACGCCCGCGAGCAACGGACCGGTGAGCGGCGTGAGTGTGGTGTTCACCCGCAGCCCGAGCTCGTCGAGCGGGATCTCCGGGTTCGGCGTCTCGTGGTTCAGGCTGGCGGGCAACTCGCGGTGGCGCAGGCTCAGCACAGCCTTGAGCAGGCCGACGATGCCGGCGGCGCCTTCCAGGTGCCCGACGTTGGTCTTCGCGGAGCCGACGAGCAGCGGCTCCGTCCTGCCGGTTCCGATCGCACCGCCGAGCGCGCGGGCCTCGATCGGGTCGCCGACTTTGGTACCCGTGCCGTGCAGTTCGACGAACGAGAGACCGGCCGGGTCGATTCCCGCCCGGCGGTGCGCCAGGCGGATGACCTCCTCCTGCGCCTGCTGGTCCGGCACCGTGAGGCCGCGTCCGCCGCTACCGTTGTTGACCGCGCTGCCCAGCACCAGGCAGCGGATGTCGTCGCCGTCCTCCAGCGCGTCCGCGAGAGTCTTGAGCACGACGACACCGCCGCCCTCGCCCCGCACGTACCCGTTGGCGCGGGCGTCGAAGGTGTAGCACCGGCCGTCCGGCGACAGCGCGCCGAACCGCTCGGCGGCGACCGTGCTGTCCGGCACGAGGTTCAGGTTCACGCCACCCACGAGCGCGAGCCGCGACTCGCCCGCGCGCAGGCTCTGACACGCGAGGTGCACCGCGGTCAGCGACGACGACTGGGCGGAGTCCACGGTGAGGCTGGGACCGTGCAACCCCAGCGCGTAGGAGACCCGGTTGGCCAGCAGGCCTCGGCCGAGACCGGCGAGGGTGTGCCGGGACACGGCGTCGGTACCGCCCGCCGCCACCAGGCTCGCGTAGTCCGCCGCCATCGCGCCGACGAAGACGGACGTGGCCGTCCCGCGCAGTCGCGACGGCACGATACCGGCGTCCTCCACGGCCTCCCAGCACAGTTCGAGCACCAGGCGTTGCTGGGGATCCATCGCCGCCGCGTCGTCCGGCGCGATGCCGAAGAAACCGGCGTCGAAGCCGTCCACCGACTCGAGGAATCCACCGCGGCGCAGCGCGGTGGATTCCCGCCGGGACCGCGGAACGTCGGTGATGGCGTCCACGCCGTCGCGCAGCAGCCGCCAGAAGGCGCCTGGATCAGGCGCCTCGGGGAGACGGCAGGACATGCCGACAACGGCGACGGCGGCTTCGCGGACAGTGGAGTCGAACACCATGGGCCCTGTTCCTGTGGGTCAGATCAGCTGACGGTGTCGTACTTGTCGAAGCCCGTGCCGACAGTGACCGGTTCGGAGAACAAACTTTCCGGCTTGTCTCGGTCGAACTGTCCGGAGTGGACGAACGCGGCGAGCGTCCCGTCCGGCTGTAGCGCCAGCAGGTCCGGCTTGCCGTCGAGGTCGACATCGGTGAGCGTCATGTGTTTCACGTCCTGCCAGCCGCGGGCGACCGTGTACCAGTTGCCGCGCTTCGGGTCGACGTACTCCGAGCCCGCCTTGACCGGGAACTCGAACAGGGCGATGTCCCCGTTGGCGCGCCGCACCAGCAGGTCGAGCTCGCCGGTGCCGGTGAAGTCCGCCATCGCGAACGGGAAGTCGGTGGGGTCGATCGTTGTGAGCGGCAACGGTTCCCGGTCGTAGGTGTCGTCCGCGATCACCCCATGGTTCAGGTGCGGGAAGGAGTCGAAGTTCCCGCCACCGAGGCCGCGCGAGAAGATGTCGTCGTTGCCGGTGCCGGTGATGTCGGCGAACCCGAAAGTCGACCAGTACCGGTCGTCGTCGCGCTTACCGGAGATGCGCTGCGGCTCGCCCAGCGGGCCGATCTCGCCCGGCGCGCCCAAGTTCGGGAACCAGAAGAAGCCGAACACGCCGTTCTCGCCGGTGTTGATCTGGCGGAGCTCGCCGTCGATGGTGACCTCCTTGACGCTGAACGCGCACACCTGGGCACGTCCTTCGCCGGTCACGTCGCACGCCTGGACGAAGCAGAACCGCTTGCGGCCGAAGTCGCCGGCGAGCTTGACCGGGTCCTCGTAGGTCTGCAGACCGTTGAGCTTGCCGGTGTGCGGGTAGACGAGGAGATCGCCGGTCTCGATCGAGCGCACGAGCAAGTCCAGGTTTCCGTCACCGCGGAAGGAACGGCTGGCGCCGTTGGTGAATTGGAAGCCCACGTCAGTTTCTCCGATTCTGTTGGGTCGATCAGGCGTCGGGCAACCAGTTGCCGTGGAAGCCGTAGGGGACGCGTTGCGGAAGATGAACGATGGCAACGGGTTTCGCCGCCATGTCGGTGATGTCCACGATCACCAGGTCGCTGGTGCCCTTGGCCTCGTCGAAGACGTAGGTCATCAGCCACCCGTCGCCGCCGGCGCGGTCGTCGGCGGGGGCGAACGCGGCCTCGCTCGGCACCCGGCCGGGGGAGAACGTGTGCTGCGCGACCTCGCCGGTGTGGGTGTCGTACCGCAGCAGCGAGCCGGGAACCGGGTCGTGCCGCGGATGTGCCGGAGCCGTGATCGTGTGCACGAACCGGGAGTCGAGCCCGGCCAGCCGTTCGTCGACGCGGGGAAACTCGGTGTTGCGGTCGTCGAGCTGCTCCTCGATGACCTTCTCGGTGCGCAGGTTCACGGTCCAGCGCCACAACGTGGACTCCGGATACGCCTCGCCGCTGCCGGACCTCCACAGGTGGGGATAGCGGATGATCCCCAGCACGATGTCGTCGCCGTCGTCGTAGGCGTAGCCGACGTGGAACACGTAGCAGGGTTCGACGTCGAACCAGCGGACCGCGCCGTGCGGTTCGTCGCGCCGCAGCACGCCGAGCCGGGCGCCGTACGACGGATTCCACCGGTACGGGAACGGGTCGCCGCCCATCGCCATCTTCAGGTCGAAGACCACGGGCAGGTCCAGGAACACCACGTGCCGCCTGGTCAGCGCGAAGTCGTGCATCATCGTCGGGCCGACGCCCTCGACCACCCGGCTGAGCTCGAGGTCCCCGTTCGCGTTGGCCCGGTAGTAGGTCAGGAACGGCGGCGTGAGCATCCCGTACCCGAAGAAGTGCAGCTGCCCGGTTACCGGACAGGTCTTCGGGTGCGCGGTCATCGGCGTGGTCAGCTTGCCGTCGAAGTCGTGCGGCCCCACCGTCTCGAGGTCCGGGGACAGCAGGTAGGGCAGGCTCGACTCGGCCAGCGCCAGCGTCCGCCCGGCGTGCCGCACGACGTGGGTGTTGACGTTGCCCGCGGTCAGGTCCCGGTTGCCGTACTGGTCGAAGAGCTGCTTGCCGTCGGTGAAGGCCGAGGTGCGCACCCACCGGTTCCGGAACGCCGTGGCACGGCCGCCTTCCAGTCGCACGCCGTGCACCATGCCGTCACCGAGGAACCAGTGCGCGGACGCCGCCTCGTGCGGGTTCGGGCCGTTGCGCAGGTACCAGCCCGTCAGCTCGGCCGGAACGGCACCGGTGACGGGCAGTTCGTGCGCCGTGACCTCGTGGCCGACGGGTGCGTAGTTGCCCGCGAGGTGCGGAACGGGGATGGACAATTGCTCGTTCCTCTCACCGGGCTGACGGGCACGTGGTGTGGCCGAGGCGGATCACCGCACCGTCAACTATCTGGTCGCCCGGCGGCCACGGTAACCCCTAGTTGTCCCCTGAGAAGGGCCCCAGCCAGCGGTTCTCCGGCGCTCGCGGGAATAGCGTCGGCACCATGCGGCGACATGCCATGACGATCGGCGGCGCGAGGGTCGCGGGGAGCGCGACCTTCGGCGTCGTGAACCCGGCCACCGGCGAGGTGCACGCGGAGGCCCCGGACTGCGACGAGCAACAGCTCGACGACGCCTTCACCGCCGCACAACGGGCCTACGTCTCGTGGCGCAAGGACGAACGCGCACGCCGCCGCGCCCTGCACGCCGCGGCCGACCTGCTGACCGGCGCCATCGGCAAGCTGGCCCCGGTGCTCACCGCGGAACAGGGCAAGCCGCTCAAGGACGCGGCGAACGAGATCGGCGGCTCCGCGTGGTGGCTCCGGCACGCCGCCGGCCTGCCGATCCCCCGCGAGGTCATCCGCGACGACGCCACGTCCCACGTCGAGGTCGTCCGTCGGCCGATGGGCGTGGTCGCGGCGATAACGCCGTGGAACTTCCCGTTGATGCTGGCCTGCTGGAAGCTCGGCCCGGCCCTGCTCGCCGGCAACACCGTGGTGCTCAAGCCATCCCCGTACACACCACTCACGACCCTGGCCCTGGGTGAACTGCTGTCCGAGGCACTCCCGCCAGGCGTGCTGAACGTGGTGAGCGGCCGCGACCCGCTGGGCGCCTGGATGACCGCCCACCCGGTACCCCGCAAGATCAGCTTCACCGGCAGCGTCGCCACCGGCAAACTGGTGGCTGAGGCCGCGGCACGCGACCTCAAGCGGGTCACCCTCGAATTGGGTGGCAACGACCCCGCGATCGTCCTCGACGACGCCGACCCGCACGTAGTCGCACCCAAGCTGTTCCAGCACGCTTTCGAGAACAACGGCCAGCTCTGCTCCGCGATCAAACGCGTCTACGTCCCGGAACACCTGCACGACGACCTGGTCGCCGTCCTGGCGAAGCTCGCGGACGAGGCCATGGTGGGCAACGGCCTCCAACCAGGTGTCCACTTCGGACCGCTGAACAACAAGCCGCAGCTGGACCGGATCACCAGTCTGGTGACCGAAGCCCTGGACCGCGGCGCACGGGCAGCGGCAGGAGGATCACCGGGCGACGGCCCCGGCTACTTCCACCGCCCGACCATCCTGATCGACGCCGCCGACGACACCCGCGTGGTCGTGGAGGAGCAGTTCGGCCCGGTGCTCCCGGTCCTGCGCTACCGCACGCTCGACGAGGCGCTGCACCGCGCCAACGACAGCCACTTCGGCCTGGACGGTTCGGTGTGGGGGAACGACGAGGACCGCGCCGCAGCCGTGGCCGCCGAGCTGGAGTGCGGCACGACGTGGGTCAACACCCACTTCTCCGTGCACCCGGACCAGCCGTTCGGTGGCCACAAGTGGAGCGGTGTCGGGGTGGAGAACGGACGGCTGGGGCTGGAGGCCTTCACCGAGATGCAGGTGCGCAGCAGGGCGAAGCCACTGTCCTGAGCGGACGAACACGGCCTGGGCGCCGACCTCTCCCGTGCTGTCGATGAGGCCGTGCAGGGACTCCGGCATGGTGGCCCGCGGCTCGCGCCGGCCCGGCTCCTGCGGCAGGAGTCCGACGCGCTGCTGGACGAGCCGACCAACCACCTGTCGCTCGCCGAGAACCCCGATGTCGTTGCCGTGGTGTCCCACGACCGGCTGCTACGCGAACGGTGGCAGGGCGGTGAGCTGGAGCTGAGCGGGGGACGGGTGCTCGAACCGGTCGCCTAGGGTGCGGTGGTGAAGCCCCTGCCGTTCTTGCGGCCCAGCCAGCCCGCGGCGACCATCGCCTCCAGCACCGATGAAGGCGCGTGCTCCTCGGTGCCGAACGTGTCGTGCAGGCGGCGCTGTATCGCCAGCGAGACGTCCAGGCCGATGGTGTCCAGGAGCTTGAAGGGCCCAATCGGGTAGCCGAAGGCCTGCTCGATCGCGCTGTCCACCTCGGCGATGGTGACGTCGCCGCGCTCCAGCAGGGCGATCGCCCGGCTGAGGTAGGGGAAGAGCAGGAAGTTGACGATGAAACCCGCGCGGTCGTGGCAGTCCACCGAGGACTTGCCGATGGCCGCGCAGAACGCGCGAGCCACCGCCGCGGTGTGGGCGCTGGTGTCGTCGGTCAGGGCCATCTCGACCAGTTTCATGACTGGCGCCGGGTTGAAGAAGTGCAGGCCCAGCACCGATTCCGAGCGGGAGGTGGCGTCCGCGCAGGCGGACACGGACAGGCTGGACGTCGTGGTGGCGAGGACCGTGTCCGGCTTGCACACCTTGTCGAGTGCGGCGAAGACCGCGCGTTTCACCGCCGTGTTCTCCGCCACCGCCTCGACGACCAGGTCGCAGTCGCTCAGCGAGTCGATGGAGTCGACGGCCGTGAGCCGGTCCAGGGCAGTCTGTTTGGTCTCCGAGCTGAGTCGGCCCCGGCGCACGGACCTGGTGAGTGAGGCCCGCACCACGTCCAGGGCGCGGTCGGCCTTCGCCATGTCGCGGGCGACCAGGACGGTGTCGATGCCTGCCGCGGAGGCCACTTCCGCGATGCCACACGCCATGGTGCCGGAGCCGACCACGCCCACTCGGTGGACCCGGTGGTGCACCGCCCCGGCCGGGATGGCGGTGTCGGCGGGAAACTTCAGGTTCGCCGCCGCCAGTTCGCTGATCAAGGCGTTGGGGTGGAATGACTTGTCGCCGGTGCGGTTCATGAGGTCGGTCAGGATCTCGTGGGCGGTGTCCAGGCCGATCCTGTCGAGCAGTTCCAGCGGGCCGGTGGGAAGGCCGCAGCCCAGGCGCATCGCGGTGTCGATGTCCGAGCGGGAGGCGTAGCCCTCCTTCAGGAGGGCGGCGGCCCGGTTCAGGTAGCTGAAGACCAGCTCACAGGCAGCTGACACCATACGGGTGCCCAGGGAGAGCCGGGTGATGCCCAGTGACTCCATGAGTGCCGAGGCGAGTGCGGCGTTCGAGGCGGACGTCATCGGGGTGAGCAGGAGTTCAGCGCAGGTGCCGGCAGGGGGTGGCACCGGGAAGTGCAGGCCCACCACGTGGGAAGGGCGGCCGGAGAGCGCGGCCAGGTGCTCCGCGGACGAGGTGAAGACCGCGGTGACCAGGAGGGTCGACAGTGGACAGACGGCGTCCAGCCGTTGGAGCAGTGCCGCTTTCTCGTGCTGGACGTCCGGGGTCAGGTCCAGGACGAGGTCGACTCTGGCCAGTGCGTCGAGATCCGAGGTCTCGATCACCTCGTACGAGGAGCCGCGCAGTGCGTCCCGCACCCACGAGTTGGCGCTGCCCAACACACCGATGACAGTTCTCCGGTCCTCCACGGTTCTCTCCCCCTGGTCGTCGGGTCAGCTCGCCTGGTCCGCAAAACGGGTGATTGCGGGGAGCAGGCGGGCTCGTGTCTCGCGGTCCTCCACGCCCAGGCCGGCAGCTGGTGCCAGGCAGAGCACGCCGACCTTGCCGGCGTGCTCGTTGCGGTGGACGGTGGCGGTGGCCGCGCCCGCATCGGCGAGATCGACCACTGTGGACAGTGTGGGGTGGACCAAACCCCTGCATATCAGGCGGTTCGCTTCCCAGGACTCACGGTAGTTGGCGAAGTGGGAGCCGACTATCCGCTTCAGGTTCATCCACAGGTAGCGGTTGTCGTACTCATGCTGATAGCCCGAGGTGGAGGCGCAGGTGACGATTGTGCCGCCCTTGCGGGTCACGAAGACCGAGGCGCCGAAGGTGGTGCGGCCGGGGTGTTCCAGGACGATGTCGGGGTCGTCGCCGCCGGTCAGGTCGCGGATGCGGGAGCCGAAGCGCTTCCACTCCGCCGGGTTTTGCCGGTCGCCGTCCCAGAACCCGTAGTTCTCCTCGGCCCGGTCGATCACCAGCGAGGCACCCATTTCCTTGACGATGCGGCCCTTCTCGGCGTTCGACACCACGCAGACCGGGATCGCGCCGCCGTTCAGGGCCAGCTGGGTGGCGTAGGAGCCGAGGCCGCCGCCCGCACCCCAGATGAGGACCACGTCGCCCTGCTTCATGCCGGCGCCGTTGCGGGACACCAGCTGCCGGTACGCCGTGGAGTTCACCAGGCCCGAGCAGGCGGCCTCCTCCCACGTCAGGTGGCGCGGCTTGGGCATGAGCTGGTTGGCCTTCACGACGGCGAACTGGGCGAGGCCGCCGAAGTTCGTCTCGTATCCCCAGATCCGCTGCTCGGGATCGAGCATCGTGTCGTCGTGGCCGTCAGGGGACTCGAGCTCGACGGAGAGGCAGTGGGCCACGACCTTGTCGCCCGGCTTCCACCTGGTCACGCCGACGCCGGTGCGCAGGACCACGCCGGAGAGATCCGAGCCCAGCACGTGGTAGGGCTGGTCGTGGCGGGCTGCCCACTCGCTGGTGCGGCCGTAGCGCTTGAGGAACTGGAACGTCGAGATCGGCTCGAACAGCGCGCTCCAGACCGTGTTGAAGTTGATGGCGCTCGCGGCGACGGCCACGAGCGCCTCGCCGGGGCCGAGCTCCGGGGTCGGCACGTCCTCTACGTGCAGCGACTTCGAGGGGTCCTTGTCGCGGCTTGCCATGCCCTCGAACATCGAGACCTCGTCCTCGCGCACGAGACAGCCGCGGTAGTGGTCGGGGACGGCGAGCGCGGCGAAGTCCTCGCGGCGGGCGTCGTCGGAGAGGATTGCGTCGACGATCTGCTGCACGAATCGATCGTAACGAGCGAACAATTCTCCGAGGACCCCTAAGAGTGCCGGCAACCTTAGGGGTGGACAAACAGGGGTGTCCGGTGCAAATCGAGCCGTATAGCCTTTCGCCGGATCTATGTCCGCCTGTGGCCGGGAGGGCCTGTGATGGTCGCCGACGAATCATGCCATTGTGGTTGTGCACTCGCTTTTTGGGCAGAGGGCAATGCTCGCGATCCGGTCGGCGTCATCGGGTGCGGGAGCCATCTGCCTCCGCGAGTGGTGTCGAACGAGGAGGTAGCCGCGGCCGCCGGGGTCACGGCGAGCTGGATCGAGGAGCGCACCGGCATCCGCAGCCGCCGGTTCGCCCACGAGAGCCAGGCGGCGTCCGACCTCGCCGCCATCGCGTGCGAGGAGGCGTTGCAGGACGCCGGGATCACGGCCGCCGACGTGTCGGTGATCGTCGTCGCCACGTCGACGCCCGACTCGCCGCAGCCGCCGACGGCGTGCGTTGTGCAGCACAGGATCGGCGCACACCGGGCAGCTGCGTTCGACGTCAACGCAGTGTGCAGCGGTTTCGTCTTCGCGCTGGACGTGGCCCGCCGGTTGGTCGAGAACGGCGGGTTCGCGCTCGTCGTCGGTGTCGACCTGTACTCCCGCATCATCGACCCCGCGGACCGGCGCACGGCCGTGCTGTTCGGCGACGGTGCGGGCGCGGTGGTGCTGGGGCCGTCCGCCACCGGCACGATCCACGGCGTGCGGCTCGCGAGCTTCGGCGCGCACCAGCACCTCATCCGGGTGCCCGCCGGCGGCAGCCGCATCCCGCCGTCCAAGGAGTCTCTGCTCACGGGTGAGCACTATTTCCAGATGAACGGCAGAGCGGTCCGGGAATTCGTGAGAAAGGAGGTTCCGGTGGCCGTGCGAGATTTCCTCGGAGATCTTCCGGTTAATACCGCGGCGATCAGGCACTTTGTTCCGCACCAGGCCAACCGGATCATGCTCGGCGAGCTCGTGGCGGAACTGGGGTTGCCGGACGTCCGAATGCACGAAACGGTCACCGAGCTGGGCAACACCGGCGCCGCGTCCATCCCTGTGACGCTCGCCGCCGCCCGCGACGAGATCCAGCGGGGCGACGACGTGCTGCTCACCGCGTTCGGCGGAGGGATGTCGATGGGCCTCGCCCTGCTCCGCTGGTGAGGTGGGTCCTGCCCCCGCTCGACCCGGACGCGCTGCGGGCGGCGATCTCCGACCTGGACCACCGGGCGGCGACGTCGGCGCAGCTGAGGGTGGAGGGACCGGCCGGTCGCTGGGCCGGCGAGGAAGGCGCGGTGGACGGTCCCGACGACCGGTTCCGGATCGGCAGCGTCGCCAAGGTGTTGTTATCACGCAACAGGTTCGGCGGGCAATCTCCGTTTCCGGTCTGCTGTGGACAGTGGTGGGTCAACCGGGAGAGTCCGGAGAACCGGTGTTGATCATTGCGAGACGGGTCAGCGGTTCTGCTCGTTGCCAGGTGCGAAGGAGTGGAACTCGGTCGGCTGCGCAACAACCCTGAATGCACTTGATTGGCGGTCAAGTGCGCCGGACTGCGGTCAACGTACCTGTTTGTGCAGGTCAGTGGATCGTGAACCCGTCTGGGGGTCAAGGGGTCGCAGGTTCGAATCCTGTCGTCCCGACGGTCTGAATCAGCTCGCTGAATCTGGGAAGTAAGCCCAGGTCAGCGGGCTTTTTCGTGCGCTCGCTATGATCAAGTATTTGGTCACGGAACGGTAACGTTAACATGATCAACAGGCCTTGTGAAGGAGCGAATCAGGAGCCTGTCGCTCCTTCGTTTTGACTAACGTCAAATGGGGTCGTCCACGAACGGGTGAATCTCCGGAACTGGCCAGAACTGCGCTGAACTGCCGCGATCCGCATGCATCCGCGTCAGGCAGGACGATCGACCTGGGAGATTTGCGTCGGCATTGATTGCTTCGGTGTGAACTATGACACTGGCGCTGCGCTGATCTGCGGAAACAGGCCCCCACAGATCAGTGGTCACGCCCGACCCTAACGAGTGGGCTTCTGAGCTTTGTCCTCGGCGAACCAGCGTTCGACGGCTTCCTCTGCTTGCTGTCGCTCGATCTTCGCGGCGTGCCGCGCTTCCTCGGCGCGTTCGGCTGCGCGTTCGTTGCGGTGGGCGCCACGCTGGAACAGCAAGGCATCCACCGCCGAGTCCGCTACCCGCTGTGCGAGCTTGCCGGCTTCCGCCTCGTGCCTGGTGCTGCGGAACATGTCCACGAGGGTGCCCGCGTACACGTCGGCTTCGAGCATCTCGCGTGAGGCCTTCCGGCGGAACCGGCGCCGCTGCTCCTCGTCGATGGTCATGCCGCCTATGGTGCCGGAGGTTCGTCGGTCGGCCCAGCAGCACCATCCAGGTGAGGACGGACGTCGTGCGCATGGAACCGGACCTCGGCCACGTGCAGTGCCCCAGTCGTAGTCGTACCGTGAGCCGGGCAGTTCGCTCTCCAGGTCCGTGACGAGCTCGGCTTCGTCGTGATGTATCCGTTCGGCATCCTGGATCGCCAAGTCGAGTGCGACATCCTCCGCGGTGCACGTCGGCGTCGGGTGCCGCCCTACCTCCAGGTCAGCGTTGAGGTCGTCGAAGGCGCGGGCGTAGCGGCGTAGGAACCACTCATCCTGACCCGCGAAACAGGGCAGCACGGCTCCCAGCGGCCCGGCCACCCAGCCGCCAGGGCGACCGGACCGGTAGATCTGGTCGTAGACCTCGTCGGCGAGCAGGGACAGCGAATGACCGAGGACAGCGGCAGTACGCGGCGTCAGCGGCACCGGCAGGCAGATCTCACACCCACCGTCGGCGCACTCCGGGCAGTCGACGCAATCGTCTCGGCACTGGCCACACTCGTCGCATCGGCCTGGGCAGTGGGTGGTCGGGAACCCTGAAAGAACGTGTACAGCGCCGTTGTGGATATCGTCTTGCCTCACGTTTGGATAGTCATACTTTTCACGCTTTCGCCAAACGTATGATCGATCGCTTTCGTCCGGTATTGACTGGAATTGACGCCTTGGATGTCGACTACGTCATCGCTGAGAATCGCGTTCAAAACAAGCAAATTGCTTTTCAAGACCTTCTTCCGCTCGCCTTGACGATCGTGCAGAAGAGTAAGGCTGCTCGTTCGGCGCTGCGTCAAACCTATAGCCACGTTTTCTTGGACGAATTCCAAGACTGTACCAAGGCTCAATACGAACTTCTGCGCACGGCGTTCTTTGGCAGCACTAGCTTGCTAACAGCAGTTGGTGACACAAGGCAACGCATCATGGGTTGGGCGGGCGCGCTTGAGGGAACCTTCAAACTCCTTGCAAATGTCGGTGGGGTTGGCTAGTCTTCTCAACCTATGATTGGCTCCGGAGGCACCTCAGTACGCCATGCGCTGGTCGAGTCTGGCCTGCCCGCACACTGGAAGGATCTGGAGGAGAGCGTCGCGCGAATTTTGCGCGAATGTGGATTCCATGTCGAGGTAGGCAAATCGGTGAAGTCGGCGCGCGGCTCGGTGGAGTTTGACGTGTACGCTCAGGACGGCTCAATCTCGCCGCCCACCACACTGATAGTCGAGTGTAAACACTGGGGGCGTGCGGTCCCGCAGGGTGAGGTCCACAAGTTTCGTGCAACCCTGACAGATGTGGGCGCCAACGTCGGATTCCTCGTATCTTCTGCAGGATTTCAGAGTGGCGCACACGGGGCGGCGCTCTATAGCAATGTTAGATTGATGGACTGGGAAGAGTTTCAATCCACGTTTGCCGAGCGTTGGTACCAGCACTTCATGTTGGACGTAATCCGCGAGGAGGCGCGTCGCGTGATTGAATGCGCCGGAGGGGCAAGCTTCGGATTCATGATGGAAGTCTTTCCACTTCCGCAAGACCGGCAAGTGCGAGCCATGGACCTGGCGAGCAAACACGCCAACATTGCACGGTTCGCCTCGTCTCTCCTTTGGTTCGACGGTGCAATAGCGCATGAAGAACCTCGCATGCTTCGACTGCCGTTGAGATCGTCCTATGAAACTCATCTCAAGAAATGGTCACCATTGCCGGATGATGTGCTCGACGCTCCTGCGCTGCGATCCCTATTGGCGGCATTGGTGAATCATTTCCGGAAAGCGGCGTCGGACTTTGACACCGTCATATGGGGGTGAGCATGCATCGGAATCGCAAAGAGTGCACGAGGAAGATCACGACAAGCGTGAACGCACCGGAGTGGAAGAAGTTGTAGGTCCCCGACCAGCCGATCAGCGACACCAGTACGCGGTTCCCCAGCGTCAGCCGCATCCCCAACAGGATCTGGGCGAACACGCGCTTGTCGCCGTCCACCGGGGTGGGCTTCTGCTCCTTCACCCCCACGAACAGCAGCATCACCGTCGAGAAGACGAACGACGCCGCGTTCGCCAGCAGAGCCACCGGCGCGGTGATCGCGGCGATCAGCAGGCCTGCAACGCCGGGACCCGCGACGGAGGCGGCGGACTCGCTGCCCATGAAGCCGCTGTTGGCCTGCACGAGCTGGTCCTTGGGCACCACGGACGGCACGAACGCCTGGTAGGCGATCTGGTCGACCACGCCGAGCGCGCCGATCACGAAGGCGATGACGCACATCAGGGCGACGCTGAGCATCCCTGCCGTCTGGGTCAGCGGCACGGCGCACAGCGCCACCGCGCAGCCGACGCGGGCCATGAGCAGCAGCGGCTTGCGGCGGTGGCGGTCGACCCACACACCCGCGAACAGCGGGATCAGCAGGAACGGCGCGAACCTCGCCGCGTTGATGAACCCCACCTCGGACGCTGTCGCGTCGAGCGCGAGGATCGCGGGCAGCGGGAAGGCGAGCTGCGTGATGTAGGTGCCGAACAGCGACACCGACTCGCCCGTCCACATCTTCACGAAGTCGTGGTTGCGCCACAGAGAAGCTGACACGTGCTTTTCCCCCAACGGTTCAGACGCCCACGGTGAGGCCATCGACGAGCAGGTCCGGCGCGGCGCAGTACGACGACCCCCCGCCCGACCAGGTCAGCTCGGTGGCCAGCGGGTGGGCGCGTTCCAGCATCGCGAACACGTTGCCCGCCACCGTGAGCCCCTCGGCGGACCGCACCTCGCCGCCCTGTTCCACCAGCGCGGTCACCCCCATCGAGAAGTCGCCGGTGATGTCGTTGGACAGGTGCATCCCGTACGCCTGGACCACCCTCAGGAACGCGCCGTCCGGCACGGCCGCACCGGAGCCCGGTTCGATCCACAGGTTCCCCGGCAGCGGCCGAGGCGGCACGGACGGGCCTTCCTGCCACGCGTTGCCCGGCATCGGCGCCGCGTGGTCGCGGCTGCCGAGGAAGCCGGTGAGCACACCGCGGTCCACGAGCACGCGTCGGGTCGTCGGCGTGCCCTCGTCGTCGAACGGCGCGTGCAGCGGCGCGTTCTCGGCGAGGGGATCGTCCACCAGCGTCAACGACGGTGAGAGGACCCGCGTCCCCAGCGCGTCCGCGAGCCTGCTGCGGCCCTGCGCCACCGAGTCGGCGCACAGGCTCCTGGCGAACAGGAACACCAGCCGCGCGGCCACGGCCCCGTCGAGCACGACCGCCGAGGGCGGCGTGGACGTCGTCGTGGCGGCGCGGAGCACGGCGTCGCACCGGCCCGCGACCAGGGCGGGCAGGCGTCCGAGCAGGAACGCGGCGTCCGGGCCGATGTCCTCGCGGTCGACGTGCGTCCTCCTGCCTGCCGCATCGCGGGTAGCGCGGTAGAGCAGCGACCCCGAGCTGGTGCGGTACCCGCCGCGGGCGCCCTCCGTGCTCGCAACGGTCACCGACCGGCTGACCTGGTTGATCCACAGCTCCGTCAGCACGTCCCCGGCGGAAGTGAGGGCCGCGGCCTCGGCGCGCAGCCCCGCGAGCGAACGGCTCGCGCTCCGCCCGCCGCCTCCCGTCCCGCCCGCCGCCGCGATCCGCCGCGGCGCGGCCTCGTACGAGTTCGCCAGCGCGTCCGCGACCACGGACCCGGCGTCCGCCATGCGCGGCACGACGGCGAGCGCCGTCCTGCCCTCCCGCCACAGCCGCACGGTCACCGTGCCCGCCCGCACGGTGGACGTGGAGTACACCAGTCCGGAGTGGACGACCAGCTCCTCCCGGTCGTCGACCCCGTACGACCCGACCGCGCCGGGCAGCGTCGGATCGTCCACGATGGACAGTCCGGGCGCGGCGATCCGCTCTCCCAGGCGATCCGCGTACACCGAGCCGCGCAGCACCTCGTCGGCCTCCAAGGGGTGGCAGCACGCCTCGTGGACCAGCACCATGCCCCGCCCCGGCCCGACGACGACGGGCAGGTGCGCCACCGGGGCCGGTCGCGCGGCCAGCGCGATGAGCGCCCGGTCGGCCGCCGCCCCGCCCGCGGCCGCCGCGTCGAGCGACATGTCGGCGGCGGACTTGCCCGGCGTGAGGAAACCCGTGGCCCGCTTGCCGTTCTCCTCCGCGATGACCCGGATCGTCAGGTACAGCAGGCTCCGCTGGTCGTGGCGCACCTCGTCGACGCCGACCACGGCGATCTGCTGCGCGCTCAGCCTCGATCAGTCATCAAATGTGATGTGAAACTGATCCGAACATGGAGGAAGTGCCTGTCCTGTAAGGGAAACTTGGGCTTGCGAAGGTCCAAAGTTCTCTCAACAGGAAGGCACTCCCTTGGTGCAGGATAGCAAGCACTCGCAGATCGTGGTCCGCGCGGACGGCACCGGCCTGGTGTCGCGTGCCGGGGTGGCGCTGCTCCGGGAACTCACGATCAGCACCGGCCTGGGAACCGGCTGGTCCACCGCACTTCTCGACACCTACGACGGCTGCCGACCCACCTGCCAGGGCGGGTACTGGCCGACCTGGCGGTGACGATCGCCGACGGCGGCGACGCGCTCGCGCACCTGGCGACCCTGCGCGACCAAGGCACACTGTTCGGCTCGGTGGCCAGTGACGCCACCGCGTGGCGAGTGCTCGACCGGATCGACGCCGAACACCTCGCCCGCCTGCAAGCGGTGCGCGCGGCGGCGCGGGAACGAGCCTGGGCCGCCGGCGCGGGCCCCGACACCACCGCCGGCCTGGTGATCGACATCGACGCCACGGTCACCATCGCGCACAGCGAGAAGGAAAACGCGGCGAAAACCTGGAAGAGGACCTTCGGGTTCCACCCGCTCCTGGCCTACCTCGACCGGCCCGACATCGCGGGCGGGGAGGCACTGGCCGGGATCCTCCGACCGGGCTCGGCCGGGTCCAACACCGCCGCCGACCACATCATGATCCTCACCATGGCGTTGTCCGCGCTGCCCGCCCACGCCCGGCCCGACCCCGAGAACCCCTCCGCCCCACGGGTCACGGTACGCACCGACGCCGCCGGCGCGACCCACGCCTTCGCCCGTGCGATCCGCGCCGCGGGCTGCGGCTTCTCCCTCGGATTCCCCATCACCGCCGACGTCCAGGCCGCCGTCCTCGCGGTTCCCGAGGCTGCCTGGGAGCCGGCCGACGACCTCGACGGCCGGCCCCGGGACGGGGCGTGGGTCACCGAGATCACCGACCTGCTCGACCTGACACCCTGGCCGACCGGATCACGGGTCGCGATCCGCCGTGAACGACCGCATCCCGGCGCGCAGTTGCGGTTCACCGACCTCGACGGGCACCGGTTCACCGCGTTCATCACCGACACCGTCGGCGGACGACTCGCCGAGCTGGAAGTCCACCACCGAAGCCACGCCCGCGTCGAGGACCGTATCCGCTGCGGCAAGGCCACCGGCCTGCGCAACCTCCCCTGCAAGGGCTACGCCAGGAACAAGGCGTGGCTGGAACTGGCCCTGACCGGCGCCGACCTGCTGACCTGGGCCCAAGCCTTGTGTTTCACCGGTGACCTCGCCCGCTGCGAACCGGCGACCTTCCGCTACCGGATCTGCGCCATCGCCGCGAAACTCGCCCGCACCGCCCGCGTCCTGACCCTGCACCTGGACCGCGAGTGGCCCTGGGCCGAGCAGTTGACGAACGCGTTCGCCCGCCTGCGCACCGCACCGTGGCCCGGCTGACACGCACCCTTCTGCTCCTGCGACCAAGGACCCCGGA
>Ga0307507_10006071_pt1 | contig 18971 bp, 5 predicted proteins | sample 7_EM_MG_FD_207223 | JGI IMG/M metagenome (GOLD analysis project Ga0307507, IMG submission 207223) | Populus trichocarpa ectomycorrhiza microbial communities from riparian zone in the Pacific Northwest, United States - 7_EM | ecosystem: Host-associated > Plants > Roots > Unclassified | place... | reverse complement strand
ATAAAAGTCCAAATTTAAATTATTAAAATTTATTATTAAGTGGTTGTTAAGATATTAAAGTGTGATTTTTCCATTTTTTGGTGTGTTTTTGAAGTGATCAGCTCACCCGTTTGACCAGCTCACCCGTAAAATACGTTATAATATTATCTTTTAGTAAAATAATGCCGTCTTTATATTCTCGTTATACTAAAAAGGGGTTAGTTTATATTACACTAGCGAGCCCTTTATCTTAGTAACCCTCTTCTTATTTAGAGTGCACTAAAGTAAATATTTAATTGTCCTGCGATATATGCTCTATTTCTAACGCTAAGTATATATATCCTATTACTCTTAATAACCTTTAAGTACCCTTATTAATTGCTGCTAGGGGTTTAAGTTTAATCTACTACTGCGAAGCTTAATAATAAACTATTAGTAGTATTAGCTAAGCTTTATTCTTATAATGCTAAATAAGAGGCTACTAATGCCTAACAATATACTCTGGACTCTTATCTTGCTGCGTCTACTTAGTTAATCTATCTTAAGAAGGGTTATAAAAAGGTATATTTTAAGGAGTAAAAACTTATAGAATAAGGTTTATAAGAACTTAGTAATAAAAGAATAGATTCTCCTCTAATAGAGAAGGAAATAACTCTAAATACCTTACTAGGTGCTCCTCTTGGGTCCCCCTTAGGTGACTTATTTTTTAGTAATTCTTCTTTATTAATACTACCTAACCCCTTTTCTTCTAATACTCCTATACCTTTCTTATAGCGTTTTTTAAGTTATCTAGTGGCCTATCCACTTAACCTTATACCATATTTTATTATTAATGTCCTTATAACTAATAATTTTTAAAACTTCCTATTTGTCTTTCTCTTATCCTCTATATATATCTGCCTTATAAACTAGTAGCTTAATATTCCTATATACTAGCTTTAGTATTACAATATACTATATAGGGTAGATCTTTATTTTCTCTAGTAAGTTAAGTCTATATATAACTTCTAAGATCTTTACTTTAACTATAAATGGTCCTAGTCTAACATAATCTAACTTTTTACTTAGTTGTTAACTCTTAAAATTTATATATAGTAGCCATACTTTATCTCCCTCCTTAAGATCTAGTCCCTTAGATCTCTTAGCGTTATAGTACCTTTTTATTCCTTTTTATACTAGTTTAGCTATTTCCTTAAAGTGTGCATAAAGATTTATTAGGTTCTCTATTCTTTATTTAGCTATACTACTTATTTTCTTTACTTATTATAGTAATAATAATATTTTTGGCTTATATCCGTAATTTACCTTAAATGGTAATATGCCTATCCCTTTTTGTAGTATTATATTATACACAAACTATATAACTGGTAATAATAATACCCAATTATTTTATGCGTAATTAATATAATGTCTTAAGTACTGTTCTAATATTTAGTTTAATCTCTCCATTTAACTATCTGTCTATAGGTAATATGCTATTAATATTACTGCTTAAACCCCTTATTTAGCTAAAAATACCTCCTATAATGCTGCTATAAATCCCAGATCTCTATCTAATATAATCTTTATTAGTGCCCCATGTCTTATAAATACTTTTTTAATATAAATTTTAGCTATATCTTCTGCTAAGATTTCTTCTGTATATACTATAAAGTAGCCCTATTTAGTTAACTTGTCTGCTATTATAAGGATTATATTATAATCCTATTTGGTAATAGGGTCCTTTAACTTTAGTAACTTTATAATAAAGTCCCATAATATAACTTCCTATAGTCTTTTTAGTACTTTAATAGGTTATAACCCTCTGTATAGCTTATGCCTTATTAGTTTATTTCTTTAGCAATTTAGGCATTCCTTAGTAACTTATCTCGCTAGTCTTTAGATTCCATTAATAATATACTATTCTTAAAGCCTTAACACTAAGCCTATAACTCCGTTGTGTTCTTAAGTTATTCCCTTATAGAATTCTCTAATAAACTCTCTTGCTACTAACTTTGGAATATATATTACTTCCCTATTAATATAGTCTTTATACCCTAGATCTTCTTTCTATACTTTTTAGATTCTTTATAACTACTTACTCTCTAGCGTTTTATAAACTTATTCCGGTCCTTCTATTATAACCGCTAGTTTTAGATAATTATACCTAATTAATCCGTCTTTGTCTTTTTTTAATATAGCGCCTAACAGTTTTTTATTATTTTGCAATTCTACCTTTCTACTAAGTATATCTACTCTTACGTTTTTAGTACCCTTAATATACTGAATTTTAAAATAATATTCTATAAGCATCTCTGCCTATTTAACTTATTTATGATTAAGTTCCTTTATTATTAGGAACCCCGTTAGGTTCTTATAATCTATTTTAACTATAAATAGTTTCTTTGTGCCTTATAAGAATGCTCTCTATTTTTTAAGTGCCGCAACTATACCTAATAACTCCTTATTGTAGATATTGTAGTTTAGTTCTAATAGTGTTATTTTTTAACTATAGTACGCTACTAGATACTACCTATCTAAGTATCTTTATAGTAGGCATACTCCTAGTACAAAATTTAATGTATCTGTTTCTATAACTATGTTTAACTTTAGTTAGTAGATTTTAAGGATTAGACCCTAGGTAAACAGTTCCTTAAGTTCCTTAAATAACTTCCTTTACTTATTACCTCATATCTATAGTTCCTCTTTCTTTATAAGTCTTATAAATAGTTTAATATTCTTTAACTACTATGCTATAAACCCCCTATAGTAGTTATAAAACCCTAGGAATAATCTTAACTGTATAATATTCTCTAGTTCCTACCAACTTACTATAGCTTCTACTTTCTTTAGGTCTATGCTAATTTTACCTAGTTTAATAATAAATCTAATAAAATTGGTTTTCTTGGTAAAGAACATATATTTTTTAATTACTACTAGCATCTTTTCTTCCTATAGTCTCTTTAAAACCCATTTAACATATTCTCCATGCTCTTCTTTACTTATTAAGTAGATAATAATGTTATTAAAGTATACCATAATAAACTTATTAAGGTGTTCTTCTAATACACTATTAATTCTCTTCTAAAACGTTGCTTATATATTTATAAGTCCGAACTGCATTACTAATGGCTTATATAGTCCTTCCTTTAACCTAAAGGCTGCCTTTTATTTATCTCCTTTCTTAATCTTAATTTAATAATACGCCTACCTTAGATCTATCTTTATAAAGATTTATATGTTGCCTATTCTATTTTAGATTTCGCTAATTAAGGATAAAGGATACCTATCCTTTCTTATAATGCTGTTTAACTGTCTATAGTTAATATACATCCTAAGTTTTCCATTTTTCTTTAGGATGAATAATACTGGATATCCTACTAATAACTGCAACGGTCTAATATACCCCTTTTATAGGTTTTCCTAGATAAACTCTTTAAGTGCTACTAACTTGGTTTTAGTAAGCTTATAGATTAGAAAGAACTTTAGACTTGTTTTTGGCTCTAACTCTATCTTATAATCCTATACTGCATACTCTAATAGCTTTTTACTTTTTAGGCTCTATAGCCTTTTGCTGTACTTATAGTATCTCTTTAGTATATAACTTAAGCCTTACTTAGTCTCTTTGTATATTACTTCGACCTAGTACTATACTATCTTAGTAGCTTATTACACTTTACGTTATTATATATCCCTAATATTAACCTATCCTATAACCTAATTGATCTTTGGATTATACTCCTATAATTAAGGTATTCCTAGTATTGCCTTATCCTTCCCTAATAGTAGGATATTAAAAAATATCTTAACTTGTCTCCCTTTAATAGTTAACTAAATAGGTCTTATTTTAAGGTTAATAATGCCTTCTTTATAGGCTATTAGATCTCCTAAAATCGTTATTAATGGGTATAGGTATTCTTTCTGTCTATATAGTAACTATATCCTTTTAACTGCTGCTAGTAATATATAGTTTCTTATTACTCTACTATCCACTAACACTTTAAACTTTTAATTTTACCAATTAATTTTTAGATTTAGGTGTTGTCCTATAATTCTTTTAAGGGTCTAAGGCTCTACTACTAGCTCCCTCTAGTCTTATAGGCCTTCGCTTTTCCCAACTATTAGTTATCTAGTTTTAACTATACTTGGTCCCTCTATAGCTAATACTTAGTTTATTTCTTTTCCTCTATATACTATAGATATATATTCTCTAGGCACTTCTACTACTATTATCTATCTAGGCATTTTTCTATAAGGAATCTTTCTAGTTAAAGTATTAAGTTATCTAACTTCTAAACTTCTACTAGGTACTAACTATGCATATACTTAGCGTTCCTATATTGCTTTTCGTCTAATATCCAATATATTTTTATTGGATATTTGCGGTGTTTATCTTTTAGTGCTCTGTGTATGTTGTATATATTATCTATATATATAATCTATGCCAATGCGTAATACGCTAGGTGCTTTAGGTTAACTCTTGGCTTATCTTTATCCTTAAGTTTAAACCTTTCCCATATTAACCTAAACGTTACTATATTATTTGCTAGTACCAATACTTATATTATCTCTCTCTAGTCTATAGCCTATTCTTCTAGGTTCTTTAACGTTATAACTAACGCCCCTTTTATATAGCTTATCTACTTTTTAGATATTACTTAGTCTAATATAACTTTCTTATCCAGCTATATACAGAAATCTTCCCACTTATTATTTCCTCTTTGTTTATACCACTTTTGGTATAGCTTAATAAGTGTATACAATCTATTTATAAGGAAGTATCTCTTTATTGCTGCCTTATTATAACCTTTAGTGTATTATTCTATAAATCTAGTTAGAATCCCTATATCCTCTTCTTGTTTTAATTTATCTAACTACTTAGCTCTTAGTGTTCCTATCCTTAGCCTATTTATAACTTTTTATATAGGTGCTCTGTCCTTTATACGTCCTATTATAGCTAATCTTTAGTTTAGCTTTTACTCTTACTATATAATAATTTATTGCCTAAACTTATATTTAGCTTTTGTCTTCTAAAAGGATCCTTAAAGTCGCCTTACTTCTTAATTACTATATTAACTTTTTAACCTTTAGGCTAAATACCGCGTTTACTTGGAACTACTATAGACCTTATTCATTCTTTAAAATCTTAGCTCCCTAGGAATTGTCATCCCGTGCTTATTTATTTATCCTTAAACTAAGCTGCTACACTTTCCTATCGGTTATCGTTTATTGTAGGTTCTTAGGTATATCTTATCTTACTTTAAGAATCTTAATCGTCTTTTATCTTGTCTTAAGAATCTTAAGCCTTTAGCCTTTTGCCTTTATTAAGTAGTAAGCTAGTACTAGTAGTTGTCTGCTTGCTTAATCCTCTTTAAATATTACTCTTTCTATCTTGCGAAGTAATAGATACTATATCTAATAGTGTTATAATGCCTATTACTAAACCGCGTTTTATAGTGGTCTTAGTCTCTGCTTCTGTTATATTATTAAGGTTTAAGCGCCCCTAGCTAGCCTCTTTTTCTTCCTTATTACTATTAATTAATAAAGGGCACTACTATTCGCACACCCCCTAATTACTACACGTACACCCCCTAATTACTACACATATACCCCTACCTTATTTGGTTTAGACGCTTCCTCATTAAGTTAGATATTTCCTTATTAAGTTAGAATATCATGTGCGTTTGACTTGTTTGCGCCTGCATCACAAAAATCAAAAGTGTGAGCCCGTATTTCGCTCAAATGTTAAGGGCTCTCTACGAGTAGATCTGTTAATACGATTGGCAATTGTAGAGCCAGTTATAGAGTTAATTTGCTAACTGCCCCGATACTCTATAATTGCAGGCTCTTAAATGCGAAGTAGAGGTGTTAATTTGGGTCCCACCGGGCGCATGCCTGGGCGCGGGCGTGGGCGCGAAGCAGAGGCGGTACATCTAAATTAGTTTGCGCGACGCCTTATAAAGTACTACGCAATCCAATTAATTGACTTAGGCGCGATCCAAATTTAGACTATACTACTTATACTATCACTAAAATTAAGACTTAATCGTGATGCTGTGGTTGTAAAATTTACGTGTCGCGCACTTTAATTTTCGTGATGTAGGCGCAAACAAGTCAAACGCACGTGATATTCTAACTTAATAAGGAAATATCTAACTTAATAAGGAAGCGTCTAAACCAAATAAGGTAGGGGGTGTACGTGTAGTAATTAGGGGGTGTGCGAATAGTAGCGCCCTTAATAAATACTCTAACTCTATTGTTATTATTACTAATCTTTATCTATATATTGCTGTGACATCTTAATTTAGCTTATAAAGTCGATTTTATTTTTTATTTAACTCTATAGTTCCTTTAAGTCCTCTTAACTCTAGCTTTTATAGCTAATAGCTTACACTATACTTAGCGTCCTTATAAATTTAGTATACGTTATTATAACAAAATATAAAGTGCTTAATTAAATACTCCTTAGTCCCGCGCAATATACCTATATCTATATTATTATGCTCTAATAACCTAGTGCCCTTTACCGCATAGTTACTTTAACTACCTTTGTAGTCTTTAGTAAAATGACCCTATTTTCTATAATTTATATAAGCTCCCTTTTTAAACTATTTTTCTTATTATAGAGTCCTCCTAAATATCTTCTGCTATTAAGATCCCTAGTTTAGCCTTTGCTTCTTAGTCTTATAATTACTTAATTTTTAACCTCTAGGTTTTTATAGTTTTTTACTCTATCTTTTAGGTTCTTTAGTACTATTTAGGTCTATTAGCTCTAGTCCACCATTCTATAGTTTTTAACTCTATATCTATTAATGCGTACTTTACACCTTATATAACTATAGAACTCTATCTTACCCTTTCTTAGCTTGTTCCCTCTAATATATCCTATTATTAATCTTTATTAACTAATCTATTAACTTTCTTAGAGTTTCCGTATCTTCTATTAAGATAATTATATCCTAGACTTTTACCTTAAGTCCCTATTTATACTATGCCATAAGCGCCTTATTATTCTACTTAACCTATATTGCGAGTATCTAAAACTATATTATGTATTTAATTGCTAAAATACGTTGTACTAGGTTCTAAAGCTTCCTTTCTACTATAGTTATTACTTCTAGGTTGCTAAATACCTATATTAGTCTTTCTGCGAAACTGTTTTAGTTAATAAATATAAACCATACTTCTTAGTTAGTAGTTATTATTCTGTTTATCTGGATTTTAGTAAAGTAAGGTTTAAACTATTTAAGTGCTCTTCCTAACAAGAACAGTCCTGTATATGCTACTTAGTCTATAGGTATTGCTAACTTTGCCCCTTCTTATATAACCTTAAAGTATATTTGCGTAAGAAACCCCTTAAGCTTTAACTTCTCTCCTAAGAATTGTTTGATTAAGGATAACTTAACCTTAGCTGCTCTAATTCCATTAATTCTATCTTTAAGTATTTAATTATTATCTGTTAATTAATTAACCATTTCTTGTAACTAATTTACTGTAACTAGCTGCAAATTAGTATTTCTTATACTAGTATCTCCTCCTAACCCTAAGGTCGTAGCTGCTGTAAATAGCGTTGTAACTAGTGCTTTTGGTAGCATATTATTTAACTTTATTAATACTATAACTAGGTAGTAAATATATAATAAAGCCTTATAGGAAATACTATGGTAGACTTGCTAATAGGCTAGGTTATATAGGTAAACAGGAAGTTAATAATATAACAGTAATAAATAATAACTGGTAGAGTAGTTGCCTAATAAATTAACTCTAATTATATTCTGAGATTTACTATAAGGAAAGGAACTATCTAGGTAGGGACTGTGGTCCTTTAAATACACGTCTATACGTTTAAGAAAGTTGTTACTCTATCTACTCTGTCTACTTTATTTACTCTGTTACAGATTATACAGATCACACTATATGACCTTACTTACCATTCCTTGTTATATAGCTCCACTAGTTCCATCTTAAACCGTGCCCTTATTAACTAACTAGCTTCCTCTAACTCCTCTTTAAGTAGTTATAGCATTGTACTTAAAGCGTCTGTAACACTAACTTTACTATAGGTAATATAGTTTAGGTTATAATAAAAAACTAAAAGATAAAACGGCCTAGCTATAAGCTAGACTATTAGATAGTAGGTCTATATAAGGTCCTTAAAATAGGCAACTTATATAAAGTAAAGCTCCCAGATTTAATTAAGGTCTACCCTGAATTTTTACTAAATAAGCCATAAAAAGCTATAAATAACCTATTACCTAGATAAAAGAACAAACTTCCCTTACTAATTTAAGTTAATAGCAATAATAAATAGGAAATTAAAGAAATACTAGCCTATAAGCTAGTAAGGAAAACACTAAAGTACTATATTAGTTAGAAAGGCTATAATCTAGATCTTACCTAATACTCTATATAGAACTTTATTAGCAGCCCCTATAAGCTTTAAAAATTCTATAGCCGTTACCCTAATAAACTAGGACCCCTAAAGTACCTAGATAAGTAAATAAAGTGCTAGTATAGCAAAGATAATAAGCCATTAGAAGAATATAAGGATAAGAACGCCCTATAGGGGTAATATAGATATATAAAGCCTAAGGGCAGGCTTTACTAAGAGGGGGGGGGGGGGGGGGGGTAATATTATGGCTCTAGTAGAAAATGTTAGAACTCGGCTGGCAGAACCTGGCAGAACTTGCAGTTACGTAACTAGAGAAACGCATAAAAAAACCCTACTTTAACCGGCACTGCTCTCCTTCTCCTTTTCTTTCTCTAGCTTTAGATCCTTGTTTATAGACAATCCAATTATACAGGCTTGCATGCGCCCTTCTTACTATGCTTATGCCTTCATTGACTAAGTCGCTAATATAACGTATTTGGTAAGCTAATGGGCCACATTAAAACCCCACTAAAAATTAGAAAATTCATACCTTAATATCTTAATAACCACTTAATAATAAATTCTAATAATTTAGATTTAGACTTTTATATATACTCTACAGCTACTATTAAAGTTGTATAGTAAATAGTTTAGTGGTTTTTAAGATATAGTAATATGGCCTCGTTTTGGCCCCTAAATTTTAATATCTTAAAAACTACTAAATTATTTACTATGCAACTTTAATAGAAGCTATAGAGTATATATAAAAGTCTAAATCTAAATTATTAGAATTTATTATTAAGTGGTTGTTAAGACGTTAAGGTATGATTTTGGTGGGATTTTAATGTAGCCTATTAGCTTATATGGCCTATTAGCTTACTAAATACGTTACTAGTTATATTATTAACTTAGCCGTATAAGCCTTCCTATTTTATAGTTAAATTAAAATAGAATAACTTAAGTTTTATAATAAATAGGAAAAAAATGGGAGGTAGAAAATAAAGAGGAGAAATAGGCAACCTTTAGGGTTATAGGACCTCTTGACAGGTTTTATAATATTACTATATATATCCGCAGTTCTGTTAGTTATATAAAGGAGTTTAAGGATCTTATAAAGAGAATAATTCCACTTAATAACCGTATAAGATGGAATAGCTGGTTTTAAACGCTAGCTATAGCCGATTAAAAGGTAGGAACTATTAATACCTATACTAAGAACTACTATAAGGGCGCAAAGAGGCTTTAGGGAAGATTTAAAGGAATAATATAAATTCTATCTAAATTTAAGGGTATATAGCTCTTGCAGAGTACAAGACGTTGCGTAAAAAAGAGAAAGAAATAACGAGAGAATTATATAATTAAATAGTTAGGGGTCTTGGTGGTCGATGCGTGCATATATACGCACGCGGTCTTTAACAGGCTTCTATAGAATTCAATTAATCTAACAGAACTTGGCAGAAGTTAATCAAGCTAGCAAAATTCGGCAGAATTTAGTCAAAGCGTCGGAATTTATCTATTGAGTGTTTTACCGAGACATTCTTACTATAACTGGGCTAGTCCCGTTACAACCACTTTGTTATTTTTTGGGCAGACTATCTTTCCCTAGAGAACTAGGAACGGCTTTATACAACTAAGGAATTCCTTTAACCGTTCTACTAAGCAACTTTAAAGACTTAAGGAGATTATATAATAATTAATAGTGTACTCTTTACTATAGATGTTCTTATCTAGTTCTTTAAAGCCATACTTATAAGTAAACTTCCTACTAAATTAGACGATAGTAATACCGTATAATAGTCCAAATATGCTTCTAATAAGGAGTTTAGTTCTTAGATTAAAAAGGGTTGGGAAACCTTTAATAAGTACTATAGTAAAATAGATAATTTACCCTTTTATGCCATAGCCCTTATGCTTTATCTAAACCGTTATATAAAGTATATTAAGGCTAACTAGAAGCTAAAATGGGCAAAGCCTATATTAAAAAAGGTTAAAGGACTTTAGGAGTCCTATTAGGAAAAGGCTTCTTTTCCCCTAATTTCTTTATTATATATTAAAAAAAACCCTAGGAGTAGGAGCCGAATATATTTAATCAGATTGCTTAAAAGTTAGAGAAGTATATTTAACTGTAAAGTTAGGACTAGTTCTAAGACTATTATAATGGGGAGCTGTACGATATTAGTAAGATATTGGCCCTTAAATAGTGGTGTTAAGATTAATAGAGAAAACGTTGGCTAAGGTTATCGTATATAGCAATTAATATTCTCTTAATTCTAGCTATAAGCAATAAACTAGAGCAAGTCTTTTTAGGGGCATATTATACGGTATTATAGGAAAGGGCGTAAATAGGAGCCAAAAACCTTAAGAGAGTAGAGTGTTTAAAGAATTGGAAACGAAGTGGTATTTTAGACAAAAAACTTAAGATAATAATTTAAATAGACTATCTAATATCCGTAATATCCGCAATATCTACAATATCTATAATATCCACCGAATTCTGCCAAATTCTACCAGAACCATAATCTACCCCGTGCATAGCGCGACTCCTATTGACCTAGCAACTAAGTTAACCATATATGCCCCTTTCGTTATAAGGTCTGTGCGGAAATTAAACGGATAGACGTATGTATCACAATTCTAAGGAGTATGGACTAGCGTATGAATATGGAGAGGTATGGACGAGTCCATATCGATAATGGATTGCAGCCTAATCCATATATGGAAAACCACACTAGTAGCTAGGGTAGGGAACGTAATAATTCTATGGAATTTTATATCTGATGTTGCCACTTCATTAAAGGTGGGACAGTGAAGCAGATAAAGTAGTCTCACTGGGCGTGAAACTCTTGATTCCCGGCTATTGATATATTGGTTTTAGCTAAGGAGTGTATGGTTCATGACAAAGAAATGGATGGGAAGCCCTCAGCAGCCGAAGCTCGTAGTTATTCGAACACTATATTGCCTGTCCAGCTTACAGCTCGACTCACAAGTACTTATGACTGAGACATATAAGAGAAGTTCAAGGTCACGGAAAAGGTAAAGAGAGGCTTACAGGAATTCAAGTACAGTGGCATAGCCGCGCTCATAATCAGCTTTCCCTTTAGGGTCCTCCAGATCTCCGCTGTATGCTAGTTAACGTGGATAGCTAACAACGCTCTCCGGTAAAGGACTTACCGAGAAGTCATCCATCCCTAAAAGTGTGAGTCAGTTAATCTGCTAAACTTCTACATTTATACAAGATTGCCTATACCCCGGGAAGACATGGAGAACAAACTTACATGCGGCGCGCCATCATACGTCTCAACAAGCTTTGGCACGACTAATCCATCATCAAATGCTTTTACCGTTGGCCCATCTTCATCTTGAGAGGCCAGCATGCAGAGCGGGATTGTGATTTTCGGAGCGTCAGCAGGATCGAGCCCAGAGGGGTGGAGCTCGACAGCAGCTCCGAAAGGGGTGTTTTTGGTAGAGGCGATTGAGACAATCTGGTCCGCATTAGTTTCATACAATGAGACAAGGATAAAGGACTCAGAGGGTGCCGGTATTCCTAGAGCAAACCCAAAATTATCCGAAGCAATAGGAAGATCATTCTTCAGGGACATTCATATGCGTACCTTCGCGCCCCAACAATACCCGACTACTCCCAACTTCTGGACAGATTTTTCTTCCTTCAGAATATCTACAATGCTTAGCAGCTTTGAGAGCATTACGTCTGCATTTGCAGGCCCTTGAGGCCCAAAGTAGCTACCCACAGCCTTACGCTTCTCTGCTGTGTCCGGTGGGAACCAATTCGGGTCTGCTAGGTTGCCGACCAAAAAGTCAGGAATGAATACACGGAATTGGTGCTTCGAGGAGGCGTGAGCGAGGATATCAGCTCCCTAAGATTTCAATCCCATTTAGCGACGAACTATCAGATCTTAATTGAAGGAAGAAGAAACATAGTATACTCCATCCCTTTGTTCGAGATGGCATATATACCTGCAAGATCTGTGGGCCGAAGCCGAAGACATCGTAGATTAGAACGACAGCGGTGGTAGCAGTCTCAGGACCAGTGATATCTGGAGTCCCCCTGTTAGAATCCGAGGGAGAATAAATGAAGGAAATTCAAATACACGTCTTGAGTCCGTCAATCTCAAGGAATTCGCCTTTCTCTTTGTAGTTTGCTGAAACGGGTGGGATAGTGCAGCATGCCTAACGGCAATGAGCTTTCTGTCATATCAGCATCGGAACAGAAATACTAACTTCGCTGTACCCTTGCTGCGCCATGATGATATTGCAGTTGTTAGAGCTTTGTTGGAGAGGAGTTTGTAACATAAGATGATGAAAACTTGGTAGGCGGACATTTCTATGTACTATTTATCTCGTCGACTCCTCTTTTCGCCACTGGAAATATGCTCAAGTAGCTGCAGCAATTTCCGTCCAAGAGACTACTCCTGTGGCAACGAGCAGTGTCCTTAAGCGCCAAGACCGGTTGGATAAGGCATTATTTGAAGGTGACCGGGTCCGCTAAGCCTTCAAACAGTATGTATCAAGCCCAAATCGACGCGTGGCTTACATAAAGCCGTATCGGCTTGGTCAGCTGCCTTGCTTTCTTCATGTCGGCGGTCGGATTTTCTTCTCCGATGCTCGATCTCGTAAGCATCAAATGGCAACATATATTTCTATTGGGTAAAGCCTCATAGCGAATCTCGAGAAGTATGTCAGAAATTTGTTCCACAGCAAAGGATATGAATCAGTTGTTGCCTGATGAGCCAAGAGCTGAGATGCATTTTCCTAGCATAGATCCGCAAAGATGAATTCACTATCAACGAATCGTATATCGAGGGTCCATATGTGATTTGTAAGTGCTCATGATTGGGAGCTTATCAATGCTTCTTAATGGATAATATTCACTTGAATAGTGGGAAAGCTGCCTGGGCCGTATGCCCCGGTCTTTGGTCTTAAAATAAATGATAGAGAGCTGAAAACTAAGCGTATCTAGGTGGCAATGACAAAGAAACTTAGGCAAGTTTGAGGCAGGATCATCACCTATTATTAATAGCCAATGCATTCACTTAATTCTCATGACCATCGAGCAGGGCAAATACAAGGATGCAAAGCGATCCGGCACATGTCTATGGTTGACAATGCCACCAGGCTATGAGCTATATGTTGATAGTGCGTCGCTCGTATTCCATAAGTGGTTGGTAGGCCTCTATGCCGACAGAAATCAGGTGGACAATCTAAGCATCGGTCTGTGTCAGCACTTATATGGCGTTATCGGGGAGACAACATTGAGCCAACGGCCAGGATCTGTAGAACAAGAGAGAGCTATCATAGGCTAGCTGGTATACTGTTGTGATTAGTGAGATGTATTGGTAAAATTGTGTTCCCTTTTGGAATCCTATTGTTCCCACATTTTCCATTAGCTTTGAGATATCTGCGGTATGATTGTTACTGAGAAACATCCATCAATTCGTAAGTGTAAGAAGAAAAATCTTAGAGTAGTAAAACTTATTTCTCGTTAAAAAAAAAATAAATGCGGCGCAGCTACATCAAGCGCATGTGCCGTCCGCTGAATTGTCAGAATGATAATGAGTAACCTTGACGATAGGAATGCTACAACTACTATTGCGATATGCGCTATTCTCCGTAGGCCGTTCTCTCCATTCCGCATTAATAGCCTGATCTGATCTAGTCTAATATTTCTCCAGGCTACCCGCTGAAAACCCTCCACTATCTACGAAAGTTAAAGATGGGATTTCCAGATAGCAGCCTGTCGCTTCTCCCTTAACCGAGGGAAACGCCATATCCCCTATATTTGAGTTATCCTGAAGTGGACTCTTACTTCTGCAGTGCTCATAGGAGAATGCGCTGTTCCAGAAGGTACCGTGACAATGCCCAGCACTTCTTTCTAGTTGGAGACGGCAAGTACAAGGATACAACGGATTATGGATAAACACAATAGAAGACCAGGGACTTGTAGACATGCTAAGACTTACGGATATTTGTGTATGCCCCTTACAGTGGGTGGAGGAATATATGACCGTAATTTTACAGATGCTATAGGATTCTATTCATTTCAGCGTAGAATCCATAGATCCTTCATTAAACTGGACACAAAGCCTAACAGGCAGTTGAGGTACTTGAGGATTCAAGTCTTCTCCGGGCAGAATCAGTGGGCAACCCTTTGATCACTGAACCAACTCACATCTTCAGGCAAACGTGCCTTATATAGGCTTAACGTATCTGCCAGTGCCTCTCTTCCTATCAATGCACTCCCAAATCTCACTGGCCCGCAATGTAACCACCGACCTATGTCTCCCCACGTCTGTAGTGCGTCGTGGCATCTTGTTCCCCCCCCCCTTTTTTTTTTTAATATCCATTGTATTATACTACGTACAATACCAAGTATAAACTAGATAATAGAGAGTAAAATATTAGGATAAAGCACTAATAGCTAGCCTCCCCTAGCATTTAAAACGGGCTAGAGTATCTACTTAGTTACTAGTATATATTAAGCTGCCTTAGAAGGACTCATATATATAGGACTATAGCGCCATATCCTAGACGCTGCGTACGCAGTATTGTATATAGTATAGTACAATAGATACGTATAAAAAAGTGTCTTATAGCTAGAACTAGAGCTAGAGCTAGCTACTAGTTCGTCCTATCTTCGTCGTTCTCTTCTATATCTTATCCCCCTAGAAGATCCAAAAATCCCTAGGGTATGACTAATATAAGTAGCTCTACTAGCAGATATTGCTAGTTATACATTCCTCGGTATAGTACGGCTTAATAGTTAGATTTTGGCTTAAGTCCTTTTACTTAAGCCTCTCCTTTAGATTCCCCTTGCCTATATATACGTAAACTATAATATAAGGTCCTACCCTAGAGTACTAAACTCTATAGTCCTTAGAAATTATTAGCTAGTAGCTACTAATAGCCCTATTAACCATAAGACTGCTATCACTCTATAGAAAGGCTAGGCCAGCCTACCTTAACCTATACCGCTCTTTTTATTAGATAATCCTATTAATGGGATTCTATAACTAAAGTTAACTATTATATTTTATTTCTATATATCTATATTTAATATTTTTTTAGAAAATTCGTTTCTTTATATATGGCCTTAGGGGTAATTGCTCGCGGAGTATATAGTTACTTACCGTTACCTCCTATATAAAAGAACTAGAACTAGAGGAACTAGTAGGAGAAAACTCTTATATAAAGATAAGAGAAAAAGGCCCCTAAGCCTCTTTAAAGGATTTATATATAAATAGAGATAGGAGCTTAAGTATACTAGTTATATAAAGTAGGTAGCCAAGAAAGCTATCCCTAAATCTAGAACCTACAAAATCTCTAAACTATAGTAGAATAAAAAGCTTCTATAGAAAAGACAAAAAATAGTAAAACTAGGAAGACTTCGAAAAAACAACCAACTAGAATAGTTTCCTAGAAAAAGTATAAGGAAAAGAGGTCTTTACTACCCTATAATATATAAAGAAGAAAATATTATAAATAATTCCTAGTCTATAGTATAGTAAGGATAATAGTACTAAACTAGTAGAAAGTTTTTATAACTACTCTATTTTCTAAACCCCCTTTTACTTACCCTATAAAATAAAAGGACTATACTATAGAGAGTAAATAGGAATAGCTAGAACTAAAGAAGATATAAGTTAAATAAATAATCTTCTCTAGCTCTAATAAAAAAGCCCTAGGGCTAGATAAGCCATCCTTTACAGTTCTATAAGAGGCCCACCCTATTATAGAAGATCTTCTATATAGAATCTATTGGATTCTATTTACCCTAAGCTATTAACTAGAGGTCTAGAAAGAAGCATAGGGAGCTATTCTCTCTAAAGTAAATAAGAAGGAATATCCTTTACTGAAGTCTTATAGAATTATCTCTTTATTAAACCATCTAGGAAAGACTCTAAAGAAGATCTCTACTACTAGATTAGGATATCTAGCTAGTACTACTACTAGCTTACTTTAAGATTTATAACTAGAAGGAAGAAGATAGCAGTCTATAATTAACGTAGTTCTACTATTTTTAGATAATATTTAATCTAAAAATAATAGGAAAAAAAGCTAGATAAAGGATAGCTACTATATTATCTCTAGACGTAAAAAGGGCCTTTAACTATATTTCTAGAAACTAGCTTTAATTTAGCTATAAGGAACCAGGACTACCTATAACGTTTATATAATAGGTAGCTACCTTTATTAGTAATAGAAAGCTATAGCTTTCCTTTAATAGATAAATATAAGAAAAAGTAGAAATAGAAATAGAGATACTCTAAGGTTCGCCTATACCCCCTATTTTATTTCTACTATATATACGTAAAATCTATACCCTAAAGATAGAAAGAGCCTATTCTCTTAGATATATAAACGATTTTATAATTATAGTTACTTTAAATTTAGCCAATATCTAGAGCTAAGGAAGTTATTATTAGCTTTAATATTAATAAAATCAAGCTTATATATTTCTATAGTAAACATACTACTATAACGTGTTCTATTAATAAGCTGCGTATATTAGTAAGCTGCGCACCCCAAAAACCACCAAAAATTAGAAAACTTGTACCTTAATATCTCGATAATGGCTTAATAATAAATTCCAAAATTTTATAATTAGCCTTTTATGCCTACTTTAAGACTCTTAATAAAATTCCAGTGTAATAAGCCCGGCCGTTATTAAGATATTGGGCTTTAGCCCCTAATTTTAAGCTAAATTGCGATATCTCTAAAGCTACTTAATAGATTACTTTTAAATCTAATAAGATGTTTAAAATAGGTATAAAAGGCTAATTATAAAATTTTGGAATTTATTATTAAGCCATTATCAAGATATTAAGGTGCAAGTTTTCCGATTTTTGGTGGTTTTTGGGGTGCGTAGCTTACTAATATGCGCAGCTTACTAATAGAATACATTAGAAGAAGGGCTAAAACTAGGAGATATAGAAATATCCCCTAAACCCCTAGTTAGGTACCTAGGGGTATTTCTAAACTCTAAGCTTACCTTTAAATAATATATAGAAATAAGAATCTCTAAGGTAAAAGTAGCCTTCTATTTAATTATGAGTGTTATAAAACGAGGGCAGTGTCACGGCACTGACCTGACGCGTTGTTATGGCTACGCGTATGCATGAGCACGGACCTGACCCCTGAGCAACACGTATATATACCTGCCTCGTCTCCTGTATATAGATCCTCACACGACATCGTTTGTCAATGATACACAGTCACAGTTACCTCGTTGACCCTCTGCACGTACTGTGACAGGCAGTGGCTATAAAGCGTATATATTCGAGGAGTTTACAAGACGTTACGCGATTAATCGTAAGGGTCGAGGGCGTAAGGAGGTGATATACCTACGCGTAGCTAATGTAAGCTATATGCGAGGTATACGCAAAAGCACGGGGCTCTCCTATGGAGGCCCCTGTGGTAGGGTTCCATAATACTATCCCCCCTCATATAGAGGCGGAGCTCCGGCAACGCTGTGGTTACTATATATATATAAAAGGGACACTTAAGATATAGGGAAGAAAAAAAAAGGGGGTATTGCTAAAGGCTTGCAATAATATTATATAATAAGGCTTGACATCTAAGAATCTAACTAATTAGATAACTTTAACCGCCGGTTAAAGTTCCTAGACATCTTAACAATATTCTAGTTATATAATTAAACTTTGCTATTATATAATAGCAATCTGCAGTAGTCTAACGGTAATTTACCCTTATATAGTAATATATAATAGTTTAACTCTATAAGGGCTCCTATAGAGGATTAGGTATAAAATCTCTACTTAGGCCTAGTTTCTATGGGTTTACGTAGTAAAAGTCGCTAATTAGGTCCTTTGCATTTTTAAAGTCTTCCTATAGTTGCTATTCTGGCTAATCTATGTCAAATCCTATATAAATAGCTTTGTAGTAGAGCCGCCGTCCTTTACCTTTGCTAAAGTATTTAGAGTTAATAATTTATTTAATGGTCTACTCCTTATAGTTCTCGTCTTCGTTCTTATCTTAGATTAGTACTAGTAGGGGTTTAGGCTATATCTGTCCTAGTAAGGGGTTAGGCTAATAAAAGTATAGTAGCTATAGGTAAAATATAGGCCATGTCCTATAGGTGGCTAGGGTAGGTAAAAGCTCTAGCTTATATATAGCTCCCCTATTAATAACTTATTTAATTAAATAGGGGCTAAGGTTCTTATAATTAAGTAACTTTATAGGCCTCTGTATAGAGATACTATATATATTTAGCCATACCTAGTCGCCAATACACATTTCTAGTAGTGGCGTTCTATAACAGTTGGCAAAGTAGGCCTACTTTACTTAAGCCTAAGCCATTTCCCCCTTATAATAGTTAAGTAGATTTTTTATATGGTCTATATACTAGTTAGTAAGTAGTATCTTAAGGCGTTTTTTATATGGCAGTTTCTAATTATCCGTAGCCTATGTAGCTGCGCCTTGCCCACCCACCTCTTAGGTGGGTGGTAGACAGCTTAATCGCCAGGACATCTCAATCGCCACACTAAAAACCAGCAAATTCACACCTTAATATCTTAACAACCACTAAATAATAAATTCTAATAATTTAGATTTAGGCTTTTATATATACTCTACAGCTTCTATTAAAGTTGCATAATAAATAGTT
>Ga0307507_10006070_pt1 | contig 18975 bp, 21 predicted proteins | sample 7_EM_MG_FD_207223 | JGI IMG/M metagenome (GOLD analysis project Ga0307507, IMG submission 207223) | Populus trichocarpa ectomycorrhiza microbial communities from riparian zone in the Pacific Northwest, United States - 7_EM | ecosystem: Host-associated > Plants > Roots > Unclassified | place... | reverse complement strand
AGGGAGGTGCAAGATAGGATAGAAGAGGCAAAGCAAGGATATGAGAGAGCCGGGACAAGGGATGGGTGGACCAGGGTTCGCTGGGACGAGGGAAGTGTGGACCAGATATCGCTGGGACGAGGGAAGTGTGGACCAGGACCGCGGACCCAGGGTCCGAGTAAAACGGCGGGACCTCGGTGCTGGGTGGTGGACCAAGGGGTTCAAGGGGACCACGGGTAGCCAGGTGACTTCAGGACCAGCGAAAGCATTTTGCTGATGCTATGCCGCTCGTGCTCTTCTTCGCTATCGTCGTCACGGCTCCAGCGCCATTTAGTGGGAGCCAAGGGCTGGCTCATTTGGGTTATCTGATGTCTTATCTCCCTCTGTTGCTTGTCAACCTTCGCCAGTGTACGCTTAGTTACTCAATACTCCAAGAAGATCCCTTTCATCCTGCGAAATTGGTTGAGATAATGTTCCATATAAGCTATGCTGTCAGACATGTGGCTTCGTTATTGTGCCTTCATAGTGAAGTCGACGAGCGCTCTGCCGCATCCGAGTGCATGTTTCAAAGGATGCAGTTGTGAACTCTGTGGCTGACGCAGTGCCACCGCGACAACTCCCAAAATCCTGCGCCCCAGATTCCTCATCTCTTTCCCTTGCCACTGCACACCCTCGCGGTAGGCAGTTTTGGGTAACAAAAACCCAGGGTACAGTGGTAATGCCTTCCAAACTTCGTCAAAAGTCTGCAGTCACCCGTGTTTCTTGAGAAAGGCTTGGACCCAGTCCATCATGTGCTTATTTAATTCAGGATATACCGTATGCAGCAAGTCTGGGGTGTGCAATTCAGGCGCCGAGACCTGGTGAAGTCTAATAAAAACCTTTTGGCCCAAATTGATACGAAGGCTGCCGAAATTGACCCGGGTGCCGTCTGACTTCGACCCTCGGAACCGGTTTTTATATTCATATTGTTTGTATCTTGGGTAATCTCTGGCTCGATAGTTGTTGATGTTGGTTCTTTATTCCCCGGCAGGGAGCTCCCATGTAGGACAGACTTTGGATTTTAACCAGTACAGTGTCACGTTTTCCATCTGGTCCGCAACTCATGGAGAGAAGATTGGGAAGCACCTCCAAACCGTCCTGTCAGCACAATCAATTGGGATGCCATCAAGCACCGCGTGCTGCACGGGCGCGAAAATGAATTCAAATATGTCTTGAACTGTGTCCGCGTTCACCTGTCTCTGGTATTGATCTGCTTTGGTGGACTTTGAGAGTTTGGGGGGGACAGGCAATAGTGCGAGAAGCAGAACAGCCATTGATCCAGGGCTGTTGTGCCAGGCTGATGGGAGATTTCCGAGCGTAATATAGACAGGCCACGCTTTGATGTCACCGGAGAAGTTGCTGAGATGGGTCTGATCGGACGTCCCAATAATGGGAACTACAGTCGTACCAGGTGGAGGTGTCTTCTATAATTGGTCAGCTAATATTACCCTAAAGAAGGTTATGGCGCTGTACTTGAACATGCCACCACCAGTCCGCGGTGTGCATTTCCGCATAGATCCTTTCACCATTTGGATAGAATTGACGCCGGAGCATATAGACCAAGTTATCCTGGTATGCGATCTGGCCAAGGAGATATCTGACACAATCCAGGACATTACGATAAAAGAATGGCAGAGTTCTCTTGCTATCCTCAACTTGTCCTTCGAACCATGGCAGATAAGAAATGTCCGGGTCCACCGACCGGAGGTGGTTCCCGAGCGTATCGATAAAGCTATAGCCGACTAACACAGAACTACCGTGGCCACTCGCCAAGTATTCATTGATTTGTGACTTAGGTACTTTACACTGAATGAACCAAGACGCCAGTTTCAAACCCTGCGCACAACTGAACGGTGCCCATGGATCCTCCCAGAGATTGCTGTTTTCTTGCTCAAATCCGTCAATGTCTCCAATTGCTTCTCCGGCGCGTGGAAAATGCTCCTGTCTGCAGGGTAACTAAGACGTAGAGTCGTCCGGTATCTCGATTTCAGACTTGTGAACTGTAAATGTGTCGAGCTCGTATCCTGTGGGAGCTGGATCAGATTCATAGTCGGAATCCTCAAGCTCGCTCGCCTCCGGGTGGTGCAATATGCTTCTTTCTACGTTGTTGAAAATCTCTCCAGATGATGGATATCCTACAGTGGAGGCGAGAACAATGTCTAGATTTGCGTGCGCTGTTCGCAGGTGCTTCTCATATGCGCCTGACCAGATACATCATCATCGGCAGAATGCACATTTGCTTGGCATCGTGGGAGTCAGGTCAGTCTATATCGTGAGTTATATGTAGATTAGAGGGTACTTGTACCGCCATGTGTAGTCTTGAGCCCAACGCGTGTGGTTCGCATGCAGGGTCAAGGAGCTCAGACGCTCGGAAGAGGAACTAGTCTTTCATGGGGTTTAGCGCAGACGTCACGTGGCGTCAGCTATTGCTTCTTTTAAGACCAGAGCCGTTCCTGAGCAAATGCCCGAATCCTCTGTCATTCAAGTTGAATTGGATAATGGCAGTGTCCTCTCTTCCAGCGTCAGGTTTTACCTATTTTTAGCCAATCTTGAAAACACAGCCTGATTCTTTCAAACTCCCTAGAACGTCTGGGAGTTCTATATATAAAGTGGATAGAGCGCCATAGAAGCGACTTCATACCAAAAACCATCTCACATTCAGAACGTCCACAACTGCCACTATATTCAGCCCACTAGTTCCAATACTCTCATCTAGATAAACCCAGAATCAACCAGCATGGCCCACAATATCATCTACGTACGATACATCTACATTCATAATCCAGGAGTACAGCAGGCACGGGCAGGGCAGATGTAGCAACTTCCTCCTGATTCTCTCCCAGGGGTGATCAGCGCAACACGCCCTCCTCCTGGGGGTCAGTCAATTACTCACTATGAGGGAGCCATGGGCTTCCCAGCTAATAATGCAGGGGCGGTGGTGTTTAAAGAATGGCGGCGACCAGTGAAAGATCAGCTGGTAGCAAGGAACATTGCGCCACTCGCTAATTTTGCTATCGGAGAATTCCCGCAAATCGTCGCAGGAATGAGGAGATAGCGCCCTGTGGGCGATCAGCTGGCCACAGAATCAGCTGCGAATAACGTTGCAGGTAGGTGGGAGGTGGATAAGGCAATTGTTCAACTTGTGAAGGACTGTCTGAGTGAGTTGACAACCACCATGAACAAGCAGCTTCAGGTTGTGGCTAAGGGCCAGCCTGCACCCGTACTGGGCCAGCCCGGAGTTCCCACCGCGCAGGTGATTGTTACCCGCTGCTACTACCTGTGTGAGACCCAATTCTCTGGGGTCCTGCTACAGCTGATCCGAACCCAGCTCCCGTTCCCCAAAACGCTCTCACGGCGATTAACCAGCCGCAAGCGGAAAGGCAAGTTATTCAAGGTGCCGTTCCGGCGCAAGAACAAGTGGTTCCCGGTGTCGTGCCGGATTAACCTCAACCGCAATTGCAGGGACAAGTCGTGCCTCTCGTTCCGGCGGCAGGACAAGTCACCCCAGGTGTCCTTTCGGGTCAACCGTAACCGCAAGCGAAGGACAAGTCGTTCCTGTCGTTCAGGGGCCAGGACACCGCACTCCAGGTGTCGTTCCATGTCAACCTCAACTGCAAGCACAAGGACAAGTCGTTTCTATCGTTCAGGTGCCTTGACAAGTGGGTCCAGGTGTCTTTCCGGGCCAACCTCAACCGCAAGCGCAAGGACAAGTCATTCCTGTCCTTCCGGCACCCGGATATATTGGTCCTGGTGTAGTTCTGGGGCAACCTCAACCGCAAGCGCAAGGACCAGTCGTTGCTGTTGTTCCGGCCCCAGGACAAGTTGGCCCCGGTCTCGTTCCAGGTCAATCTCAACCGCAAGCGCAAGGAGAAGTTGTTCCCGTCGTTCTGGCCCAAGCACAAGTCGCTCCAGGTGTCGCGCCAGGTCAATCTCAACCACCGATTAACCAATGGCAAGCCTAAACCCAAGTCGCCCAAGCTGGTCAACCTATGCAAGGACAAGCAATACCTGCTCCACAAAACGTTCCCCCAGGGGCTGGGTCGCTGCAAGCACCAAGCCTACTCGATACCCCACTCGGCAGCGCAGGCAGCAGCTCAGGCAGCAGCCAAGCAAAAGGTCCCGCAAACGGTCCAGAAAATAGTCCAGCAAACAGTCCAGCACCCAACCCACCTGACAGCCCACCTGACAGCCCTGAGCCGGCACTAATCATACCTTATCTCCCGCTAAATCGCTGGGCGCCAAGAGGTGTGTCCTTTTCAAAATACTCCGCCTGTTTTGTTTTTCACTTACCGACTAAGGAGTGGTGGATTGGGGCGCTCAACTTTGAAGTCCACGAGGAGTGCGTATTCTTGGGATCCACCACGCCGCGGATAGCCCCGCAGACTACCCAAATTATAGCCAGCGCAATTGGCGCCTTGCATCAGCAAAAATAATCCTTGGTGCCTGGTGCGCACAGTGGGTCTGGCCCACCTAGGGCATATAACGTCAACCGCGAATGGGGACGCAACCACTTAAACTAACTATCACTGAGCCCAACCTGCGCAACACCATATCGTCATGGCGTCACCTGGCGCAACACCATATCTTCCGGGCGTCACCTGGTGCAACACCATATCTTCTGGTCATCACCGGGGCACCATCATTTTTGCCGGGCACAGCCTTATACGCAACCTGATCTTCAGGATTCACTCTGGAAACAGATCAAGGGTCCCTCTTTGCTTTCTGACCTGGGTCACAATATACTTTACACCCATATAGTCCATTTAGATAGTCTTCTATTGAATTTCTAATTCTACTAAATATAGGCCGTACCTCACTCATGGCTTCCCTATGGCTCCTCCTGGTATCCCACTAGGTATCCCTGCGGGTATTCCTCCCAGTCAGAGTGTTAACTTCATGGTTATTGACCGCGTAGGAATGGGCCTTATACCGGCGCGTAGCTGGCGTCATGCCCAGCAACCTCCCGCACACAGAATTGAAATCTGTCCAGCTGTTGTGGACGAATGTGCAATCGAGTAAAATTCTGCCAGCATAGTAACTAAGAGCCCCTCCACAGAAGACAGCGAAATCCTGGGTTTTGATGCCACAGGGCCGTAGGTTATACGATTGCGTAGCTGGCGTCGAGCCCAACAACCTCCCGCAAACAGAATGTGAATCCGTTTGGTGGTCATGGAGAATTCAGCCATCGAGTAAATTCCTGGCAGCATGCTACCTAAGATCCCATCCACAGAAGACAGCGAAATCCTGGGTTTTGATGCCACAGGGACCGACCTTATACCCTTGCGTAGGTGACGTTGAGCCCAACGACCTTCCGCAAACAGAATTGGAATCCGTCAAGCGGTTGTGGAGTAATCAGTCATTGAGTAAAGTTCCGCCTGTATGCTATGTAGGACCCCCTCCAGAGAAGTCAGCGAAATCCTGAGTATTGATGCCACAAGGATGTCCCTTATACCGTTGGGTAGCTGGCGTCGAGCCCAACAGCTTCCCGCAAACCCATTTGGAATCCGTCAAGCGGTTGTAGAGTAATCTGCAATCGAGTAAAGTTCCACCAGCGTGCTACTGTTAGGCACAGAGCTCCCAGAAGGATAAGGGGGTCAAGTTACCCTACCTTCGCGAACCAACCTCTAAAAAAGACTTAGCAACACCCCCCTCCGGCCCCGATGTTGGGACAGTAGGTCACCATACGCCGTCTGGAAAGTTGCGTCCCCTTACCAAAGACATCAGTAAAGAAGACCCTACTTGCAACACTGTATACGTCGCGGCCGTCAGTCCGACCGGTTCGCAGGATATATGAGAGGAGACCTTAGAGCACCTAATGCAAGTGAAAGCATCGAAATCGGACGGCATCGCATAGAGTGAAAGCCACCACAAGATTGGGTATCGAAAAGTGGCTAGAAACTCACAGGACGTATCTACCTTAACCAGGCTTCCTTAGTCTGGAAAGACGCCCAGTAACCAATAGGAATGCACTATGCTTGGAAAGGGGGTCGGAGCACTCCCAAAAGGATTGTTGCCACGAGACTGATAAGTACAGTCGCAACTATTGGTTCGATCGATAGGAAAGAGTCGTGTAATGCGGGATAAGACTAAGGAATGCCTCCTGCAGAACAGGTCAAAAGGGAGCCAACAATAAGAGGATTGGCCATCTTCTATCCTGGCGAATAATTGTCTGACATGCTAACACATGGAGATTATTCGTAAATCTATTTTAGCAACGGATACATGTTCGTATAGCCATCTAGACGGACGGGCACTACACCCTCCCCATGACAGAGGCATACGTGGCAATAAGTTGCCCAAACAAGAGTAGAAAGATAACGAATGTTGAGGTTCAAGTGGGCTTCCACTTCAAAGAAGTAGAGCTAGGTGAACAAGAGATACTTAGTTATAGGAAACGATTATCTAGCCCGCGAACACCGAGACGCGGAATATAAATATCGAGGTGTCTTCGTAGCTGCCATCCATCATCAAGCAACGGAGAAGAGAGCTTAACAATAGATAAACGTTAACAAATATTTATCATTCTACATGCTCTACTTCTATCTTGAGTCTCGTCTCCCTAGAGGTATTCTCCGAAATTAACAATGGTCGGGCCTAGTATATTCGCTTGCTCTTAGAATATTACTACCCCCATAATACTATATTGTTACTCTCTAAGTTACCGAGACTAAACGAGCGATATCGATCACAAAGACGAATCGCAACTCAATCAAAAACTCATTAAATCACCAGAAGGATAAGAGACACTTTCCTACTTCAAAAATGTCCAGGTCTGACTGCGAGGGAGCAGGACCAGATACTATGGAGACAGACGAACTATCTCAGTCTCAAGCTCCAACGGTGACCTCACAAGACACAAGGATCGCTAGCTCCAGCGATACCAGAATATCTCCCGGCCTGCGACCCAGACTCTTCCAGCGAGCAGCGATGAGACGATCCCAGTCTCAACCGTCTCAAGCACCAGCAGAACAGCTATTATCTCCTGAAATGTCCCGACGACTTGACTGTATCAACCGAAGTCTACACCTGTACGAGGACAACCTAGTCCAGAGTCTCGACCAGGAACACCTAGCGTTCCAGTCCCTTCCATCCCAAATCCAACATTTGGTACGAGAACTGCGCAAAGTCAAAAAGGACATAATGACGGGCGCCAGATACATAGGAACAGAGCTGGAACAAATAGATACCCGCATGGTACAGGTAGAAGCAGCAACAAAGGGGCTGCAAGACGCGCTCAAGAGGGTTGGTGGGAGTATGGACCGACAAGATAGCCGTCAAACCCGACATGAACAGGTTACATCACACCTCCACCAAACTATACAAGCGGAAGTGGCAGCGGCAATGGGCAGGGATGAACAGTTGGGACAGGCACTGCTAGACACAAAAGCCCAAGATCAACGAGAACTACAGAACCACGAAAGAATACTCAACGCTATGATGGCCGAGTTGGAGGCAAACAAAGAAGCCAGAGAAAGACAAGAGAGCCCCATAGCTGAGTTAACTACGGCGGTTACCTCCTTGATGAGCCAAGTGAAAGGGAAGCGGTCAAACCCAACCCCTGAACAAAGTGCCGGAGCAACTGGAGGAGAAGGCGGACGACGAACCCCCCCAACAATGCACGGGGCAGCGGGAGGCACCCCTGATCCTGGAGATAGTGAAAGAGGAGGCAGCGACGATGAAAGAAGAGGACGGCGAGATGAGAAACCCGACAAACTAAATAAGAAGCATGCAGAGAAGGATAAAACTAATGTCGAAAAATATGGAGAAGCTACAGAGGACTAAATACCGTTCTCCCGGGCCTTTGGAAAGGCCATAGGAGAAAGGACGAAACGTCCAGCGCAACCCCCATCAGAATATGAACACGCCAAACACCAGGATATCGGGTTTTGGCTAAGTACCTGCAAGGATTTTTTCGATCGAAACCCATACCAGTGGCAGGACGAGGCGGATCGTATTGAATACGCCTTGTCCAAACTCAAAGGATTACAAGTAGCATCCTTCGCTATGACCTACCGGAACCAAATGACCGGCGAATTAGGCCATGTACGACAGGAAGGTTACGAATTATGGGATGTCTTTGCCGAACAAGCTATACGTCGATTCGGTCCCACACATGAAGTAGAAGAAGCTCTGCGAGACATGTTGAAAGTCCGATACAAGAATGACATTAACCAATTGTTATTGGAATTCGAAGGTTGGAATGTGAAAGCCAAAGTTACTGGAATCGCCTTCAGAAATTTAATCAGGGACCAAATACCGGACGAGGCTGTACGGCGAATGTCAATGCATCAAGAATACGCCGACGGCCGAGACTGGATGGAAGCTCTCGTCCAAGCGGTCTGCGATGAGGAAGATTTCCTGGAAGGAAAAAGGCTTAAGGACAACAATTTCTCGGGGTCGAATTCAAGTGGGAAAAGGAAGTGTGACGAGCCGATAACGACAAAGAGAACGAAAAAACCAAAGTATACCGCAAAAGAGAAAAGGGTATATCAGGCCAAGAAAAAGGAAGAAAAGGTAGAGAAAGGGAAGGCGGCCCCACGGCAGAAAATTATGCATCCAGTTTGGGCCAACGCACACACCGGTATCGACCAAAAAATAGTCGACGAACGAAAGGCCAAGGGACAATGCACTAGATGCACCCTAACAAACGACGGATGGAAGCACTGTCAGAAAGAAATTCGAGTCAGTACCATCCAAAGGAAATCGTTCAAGTTAGGGGGAGGAAGATCAAACCACCCAAAGCCTCGCAAGCCAAGGGTAGCCGCCGTGGCTGAGGCTAGCCGTGGAGGAACCTCGCGGCAAGCGAGCCAAAGGCCACTAGCATGGACCTTTATGGAGGATGAGGAGCTATAAGCTCACTGGCACCACTGGCAACGGCATGTTGGTGATCCGGCCATCAAACTAGGAGTCGAAAAAATCTGAAGTAAACCCCTCAGCTCATACCCTTTGAGTGCATCGGTCCCAAAAGCGTGATAAGTTCCGAGTAGGAGTCAGGTAGCACCTGGGTGTTGTACGGCGAAGATGTTGAGAAGTCTATATCCCAGATAAATTCGAGACAGCAGCGTAGGAACCCACCTTGAGCAACACGACCCGAAAATGGCTCCACTTGTTGGGGGGACCCCCAGGACTAACAACGGTTAGTAGAAAACCTAAGAGGACACTAAGACAGCAAGAAAAGAGCCAAGTACAAAACTCAAGCCAAGGTGCTGAGTGAGAAGCTGGCATCAGACGAGAGTGACACCAGCGTAATCGTCCCCAGAGTCAGGTCCTAAAGCACAGGATCGAAAACGATTAAATGAACAGAATCTCACGAGGGGAAATACCCCACGTGTGCTATAGGTCGCACTAACTGGACAACATAACCCCCCATTTGGTTGTCATGTCGGACAAAGCGCGTGACCTCAAGATTTCTCTCATAGTAGTTGGGCACTTTCATTGCACACACAGAACCACTACACACGTCATGAAGAAAGTTTAGCTCGGGCTGGCGGAATTAGGCGAGAGGTACGGTAGACTCCTCGTAACTACCAATAAGTGTGGATAAGTCGGTCATACCGGAAAGCGCATCCGAGCCGCAAAGCACGAATCACCAGACGAACTACCCCTAGCATATGCGAATCCCTCAGCAGGGAATAAAGACCACTACTAGTGGGCTGCCCAATATACAAACAGACAGGATTTTACCTTTCACGAAAAACACTATCCTCGGAGATCCCCAACCATGACCAAACTATTTTATATATTTTCAAAAATATTTGCTTAAAGGGAAAAGCAGTTTGTCTGAGGAGGCTTCATCAGCGGAAACTGCCCAGGCGTGCTAACAAACCCCAAATAGTTACCAAAATGAAAAGAGTTTATGAAACACGAGGCCCCGGCCCCAAGCGAACAAAATACAAACCAAATCCACCGCACTACGAGTGCCTCGAAGGAAATGCCATCTTAGTCATATCAGACAAACGGCATAAGATTAGAGTCTTACTAGACTCTGGCCCTAACATTTTTCTCCTACACGAAACAAACACTGAACGCACCCTCAAGGGCCCTTACGAAATAAGGGAGAACCCGCTTAAAATAACCGCATTCAATGGCGAAGTCTCCTTCACAGGAGGCATATAGTATTCACATCCGATTCAATTAGAGATCGGTACCAATGGCGATACCACTATGGTCTCCTGCGAGATTGCGGACCCAGGCAAGTATGATATGATCATACCGTTCGGGTGCTGGCACCACGAACATCCGATAAACAATATTGGAACCCCGGAAAAATGGTGTTTCGAAAGGACTAAATGGGTAGAACATGTACAACCCGAGGGCAGCGCTGACATGTTTGAATGGGACGAGACGCTTGCTTTTGATGAAGAGGCTAGGATGATAGGGAGGATAGGAATCACAAGACATGAGGATGTACAACTAGAAGGATTGCCAAAACCATACTAGCAATACAAGGAATTGTTTGAGAATGAAAAAGGAGAAATGCTCTCTCCTAGGCGAACCTTCGATCATGCCAGCGACCTAAAAGATGGAGCCACTCCACCCTGGGGACCTATATACCCAATGTCGGCTTACCAACTAGAGGAACTAAACAAATATCTTCACGAAATGTTAGCCGAAGGGAAAATAGTTCATAGCAAATCTCCGGCGGGCGCACCAATCCTTTTTGTCCCCAAGCCAGGCGGAAGACTACGACTCTGCATAGACTACCATCAACTAAACAAGTTAACCATACTTAACAAATACCCTTTACCGCTCATGACCGAACTAAGGGAACGAGTAGCCAGTCCGACCATTTTCACGAAACCAGACCTAAAGGACGGTTACCATTTGATTAGGATCCAAAAGGGAGATGAATGGAAAACCGCTTTCCGCACCCGATACGGACATTACGAATATAAAGTAATGCCATTTGGGTTGGTCAACGCACCAGCCACATTCCAGAGCATGATGAATACCATCCTACGAGAATTCTTACATCACGGGGTCGTCCTCTATCTGGATGATATCCTAATTTACTCAAAGACAATGGAAGAACACGAGGCTCTGGTCAAACAAGTACTAGCCAGGCTAGCACGCCAGGACCTCGCGGTATCCTTAAAGAAACCTGTGTTCCATGTCGATAGAGTCGAATTTCTCAGATACATCGTGGGAAAAACTGGTGTCACTATGAGCGAAAAAGAGGTTGAAAGTATCCTCAATTGGAAAGGCCCACGGTCGGTAAAAGACGTACAAATCTTTCTTGGTTTTGCAAATTTGTACCGACGTTTCCTAGAAAACTTCTCAAAAGTTTGCAAACCGATTACCGACCCATTGAAAACCAAGGCAGGAAAATATTTATGGTTTTGGGGGGAAGAAGAGGACACGCCCTTCGAAGAACTTAAGCGGAGATTTACCTCAGCCCCTATCCTAGCACACTTTTACCCAGACCGGAATACCGTGATCGAGACAGACGCTAGTGACTTTGCACTAGGCTGTCTCCTTTCCCAGTAATTGGGAAAAAGATTACATCCCGTTGGGTTCCACTTGTGAAAGCTAAATGATGCTGAACGGAATTACGAAATCCATGTCAAAGAATTATTAGCAATCCCGGAAGCATTCTGCGAATGGAAACACTACCTATTGGGAGCTGACGATCCGCTGACAGTCTACACTGACCACCAGAACCTGCAATACTTCCTCACTACTAAACTCTGGTACCCCCGACAGATCCAATGGGCGCAATGGCTAGCCAATTTCAATTTTAAAATAGTATACCGCCCCGGCAGCAGAGGGGGTAAACCCAACGCATTAACCCGGCGGCCCGAGTACCGCCCTGAAGAGGGAGCTTCCCATCGCGAACAGACAATTTTGAAACCCGAACATTTCGAAGCTTCACTTTGCCACAGAAAGGACAGAATTCATGTCACCCTTGTGGAAGGAAAAAAGCAGGCGACAAACCGGCTCAGAATAAAAAGACTGCAACAAAAAGCGATAATCCCAACAAAAAGTTCCAGGATGGCAGCAGGACATGACATTTACGCCCTAAAGGATGGCACTATACCAGCCCAAAGACAGATGTTAGTGGACATCCGCATTGCAATAGGACTGCCTAGAGGAACATACGGCAGGTTGGCAGCAAGAAGCGGCATGGCAAGCAGACATGGAATAGCAGTGGGCGGCGGGGTTGTAGATGCCGACTATACCTGTGAAATAAAAGTAATACTCCGGAACCATGGGGACACCAGTTACGAATTCAAGGCAGGCCTCCGAATCGCACAGCTAATCGTGGAAACAATACAAACGCACGATGCCATGGAAATCGATACTTTGGATGATACAGAAAGAGGAGCTCAGGGATTTGGCTCTAGCGCCCTTGGCCCCAAATGGCGAATTACTTGTTAAGAACTCAAAGTCAAAATGTGTTTCCTAAACCCAGACCCACAACACAACTCATATTTGACGAAGAAGACATTCACACACACAGCAGCCTACGAGATGAAATAACGGTGCTGTCCAGTGCCATCATTGCAGCAATACAAATTCTAACCATGGACGACTCATTCCTGGGCAGAATACGAGCGTCGGGAAAGGAGGATGACACTTGGAGGGCGCGGAAAGGGCAGTTAATCCGGTTAAAGAAAAAACGGGAAGCTCTCCTGAAGCACTGGGAACTGGAAGATGGGCTACTCTACTATAAGGGTAGACTATTCATCCCTTCAAAAGAAGAACTCTTAACCGAAATTGCAAAAGGATGTCACGACTCCAAGGTAGCCAGACACTTCGGACAAGAAAAGACCCTTGAATTAGTCACAAGGAACTTCCATTGGGAAAAGCTCAGCGAATGGATAAACGACACTCTCCGGGCGTGCGACGAATGCCAACATAAGAAATCTCTACGACAGGCGAAGTATGGTTTACTCCTACCATTAGAAGTACCATACGCAGCATGGACCTCCATCTCGGTGGATTTCCTTACCCAGTTACCTGAGTCCTAAGGACAAACCCAGATCATGTTAGTGGTGGATCGTTTTACAAAAATGGCACACTTTATCGGCTTAGGGACTAATGCGACCGCAAAAGATGTCGCAGTTACCTTTCTCCAAGAAGTTTGGAAACTTAACGGGCTCCCCTCCGAAATCATAGCGACATGGACGCAAAGTTTTCAGGAGAAGTTTGGGAATCATTGTGCAAAGCGTTAGGAATTAAATGACGCATGTCAACCGCATACCACCCACAGACGGACAGACAAACCAAAAGAACCAACCAAGGGCTCAAAGGCTACCTAAGAAACTTTGTCAACTATGATCAGGACGACTGGTATCAGATACTGCCGTTGGCCGAATACGCTTATAATAATTCCAAAACAAGTGCACATAAACTAACCCCCTTTTTCGCCAACTAAGGGTTCCATCCACAAACCGAATGGATGAAGCAGAGAGAGGCTCAAAACCCAGGAGCTACAATGTATCCGCACTGGATGAAAACAGGGCAGGAAAAGGCGAGGACAACCCTCGAGCAGAGAAGAAGAGGCATGAAGAAATACTACGATCGGAAAGCGACACCACAGCCCGACATCGAGACTGGTGACTTGGTAATGTTGATTGCAAAAAACACTAAGCGGAAACGACTGACAAGGAAGTTCACCCCACGATTGTATGGCCCTTTTAAAGTGTTAGCGAAAAAAAAGGAATAGGGCATTCAAACTCGATATCCCGGCTCGCTGGAAAATTCACCCAGTATTTGACATCTCACTACTCGAACCCTACAAAGTCTCTGACCGACCCAACCGAGAACAACCTCCACGAGAACCAGAGGACGTCAAAGGTGACCTGGAATGGGAGGTTGAAAGAATCATTAAAAGTGAGATAATGACCTACATGAGAAAGGTCAGAAGGGTAAACAAGGAGTTCAAAGAACTCCGATACTTTGTAAAATAGGCAGGATGCTCAAAGCATGAAAATACCTGGGAACCACTGGAGGGGTTGGAAAACGCCAGGGAAAAGGTGGAAAATTTTCATAGGGAAAACTCTGAGATGCTGGGGCCGAACTTGGATGAGTAGTATGAGAAAGTTTTTCCACAAGTGGACAAGCAAACGCTTCTGGTTTTTACTCCTACCATACGGAGCTCATAAAGGACAAAAGAATGTATTATATTTAGACAAAAAGTATTCGGGACGAAACTTAAGAGGAGGGAGCTCGTGTTAGGCACAGAGCTCCCAGAAGGATAAGAAGGCCAAGTTACCCTACCTTCGCGCACGAACCTCTACGAAAGAGTTAGCAACACCTCCCCTCCTGCCCCGACGTTGGGTCAGTAGGTCACCATACGTCGCCGGGGAACTTGCCTCCCTTCACCAATAACATGCGTAAAGAAGACCCTACTTGCAACACCGGATACATCGCGGCCGTCCGTCCGACCGGTTCCTGTTCGCAGGGTATATGAGAGGAGACCTCAGAGCACCTGATGCAGGTGAAAGCATCCAAATTGGACGACATCGCACAGAGTTATAACCACTACAAGATTGGGTATCGAAAAGTGGCAACAAACGCAGGGGACGTATCTACCTTAGTTAGGCTTCCTCGGTCTGGAAAGACGCCCAGTAACCTCTAGGAATGCACACTGCTCGGACAGGGAGTCGGGGAACTCCCAAAGGGATTGTTGGCAAGAGACCGATAACTATAGTCGTAACCATTGGTTCGATCGATAGGAAAGAGTCATGTAATGCCCAATGAGACTAGTGAATGCTTCCTGCAGCTAAGGTCTAACCGGAGTCAACAATATGAGGATTGGCCATCTTCTATCCCAGTGAATAATTGTCTGACATGCGAACACATGGAGATTATTCGTAAATCTCTTTAGCAACGGATACATGTTCGTATAGCCATCTAGGAGGACGGGCACTACACCCTCCCCATGAGAGAGGCATACGTAGCAATAAGTTGCGCAAACGAGAGTAGAAAGATGACCCATGATCAAGGTCAAGTCGGGCTCCCACTTCAAAGAAGTCCAGCTAGGTGAAAGAAAGATACTTAGTTATAGGAAAAGATTATGTACCCCACGAACACCCAGACGCGGAACATAAATATTGAGGTGTCTTCGTAGCTGCTATCATCATCAAGCAACGCAGAAGAGACCTTAACAATATATACACGTCAGCAGATGTTTATCGTTTCACCTACCTTACCATTCTCTCTTAAGATTTTTCGTCTCCCTAGCCGTATTCTCCAAAATACAAACGATCGGGCCTAGTATATTCGCTGTTCTTAGAATATTACTACCCCCATAACAGTGGATATATTGTTAAGGTCTCTTCTCCATTGCTTGATGAGCGGTAATAGCTAAAAAGACACCTCGATATTGATATTCTGCATCGCGGTATTCGTGGGCTACAGAATCTCTTCCTATAACTAAGTATCTTTCTTTCACCTAGCACGACTGCTTTGAAGTAGGAGCCTGACTTGACCCTGAATATCCGTTATCTGTCTACTCTCGTTTGCACAACTTAGTGCAACATATGCCTCTCAAATGTGGAGGGTGTAGCACCTCTCCACCTAGCTGGCTATACGAACATGTAGTCGTTGCTAAATAGATTTACAAATAACCTCGATATGTTCGCATATCAGACAATTATGCGCTGGGATAGAAGATGGCCAGCCTTCATCTTGTTGGCTCCGTTTAGAGTAGGTCTGCAGCGAGCATTCCCCTGTCTTAACCGACATTACATGACTCTTCTCTATTGATCGAACCAATGCTTATGACTATAGTTATCAGTCTCTTGCCAACAACCCTTTTGGTAGTTCCCTGTTGGGCACAGAGCTCCCAGATGGATAAGGCAGTCTAGTTACCCAACCTCTGCGCACAAACCTCTAAAAAGGACTTAGCAACACGTCCCCCAAGCCCCGATGTTGGGACAATAGGTCACGATAGGTCGTCTGGGAAGTTGCCTCCCCTCACCAAAGACATGAGTAAAGAACACCCTACTTGCAACACTGTATACGTCGCGGCCCGTCTGTCCGACCGGTTCCATTTCGCGGGATATGTGAGAGGGGACCTCAGAGCACCTGATACAGGTGAAAGCCTCCTGATCAGACAACATTGCACAGAGTTACAACCACTGTAAGATTGGGTATCGAAAGGTGGATACAAACTCACGGGACGTATCTACCTTAGTTAGGGTTCCTCTGTCTGGAAACACGCCCCAGTAACCAGTAGGAATGCACTTTGCTCGGAAAGGGAGTCGGGGAACTTTCAAATGGATTGTTGCCAAGTGACTGATAACTATCGTCGTAACTATTGGTTCGATTGATAGGAAAGAGTCGTGTAATGCCGCCTAAGACAAGTGAATGCCTCCTGTAGACCATGTCAAAACGGAGCCAACAATATGAAGACTGGCCATCTTCTCTGCCAGCGAATAATTGTCTCATATGCGAACACATGGAGATTATTCCTAAATCTATTTAGCAACGGATACATGTTCGTATAGCCATCTAGGTGGATAGGCGCCTCACCCTCCCCATGAGATAGGCATACGTGGCAATAAGTTGTGCAAACGAGAAAGATAATGGATGTTCGGGGTCAAGTCGGGCTCCCACTTCAATGAAGTAGAGCTAGGCGAGATAACGATACTTAGTGATAAGAAATCTTATGTAGCCCACGAACACCCGCAGGCGGAATATCAATATCGAGGTGTGTTCGTAGCTATTACTGATAAGAAAGCAATGGAGAAGAGACCTTAACAATATATACACATTGACAAATATTTATTGTTTCACCTACTTTAAAATTCAACCTTAACCTTCATCTCCCAAGACGTATTCTCCAAAGTACAAACGAACGGGCTTAGGATATTTGCTTATCCTTAGAAAATTACTGCCCCCATAACAGGTTGACCCAGAAAGACCCCTGGAGTGACTTGTCCTGGCGCCGGAACGATAGGAACGAGTTGTCCTTGCCCTTGCGGTTGCAATATAGCAGGAACGACACTAGGACAGACTTGTTCTTGCGCCGGAACGGCTCCTGGAATGACTTGCCCTTGCCCTGATGGTTGGTTAATCGCTGGGAGACCGTTTTGGGGAATGGGAGCTGCGTTCGGATCAGCTGTAGCAGGACCCCACTGAATTGGGGCGCCCAGAGGTAGTAGCTGCGGGGGAACAATCACCTGTATAGTGGGGACTCCTGGCTGGCCCAGTGCAGGTGCAGGCTGGCCCTTAGCCACCACCTGAAGCTGCTTGTTCATGGTGGTTGTCAACTTACTCATACAGTCCTTAACAAGTTGAACGATTGCCTCATTGGCCTCCCGCATAAGAGCCACCTTATTGGCAGCTGATTCTGTGGCGAGCTGATCGCACGCAGGGCGCAATCTCCTCATTCCTCCCACGATTTGCTGGAATTCTCTGATAGCACAATTAGTGACTGGCGTAAAGTTCCTTGCTGCCAGCTGATTTTTCAAAAGTCGCCACCATTCTTTATACACCACTGGGCCTGCATTACTAGCTGGGAAGCTCATTGCTCCCTTATAGTGAGTAATTGACTGACCCCCAGGATTAGGGTGTGTTGCCCTGATCACCCCAAGGAGTGAATTAGGCGGAAGTTGGTACGTCTGCCCCGCTGGAGCCTGCTGTGCTCTGGATTATGCATGTAGATGTATCGTAGGTGGATGATAATGTGGGCCATATTGCTTGATTCTTGGTGTATCTAGATGAGATTATTGGAACTAGTAGGCTGAATATGGTGGCAGTTTTGGACGTTCTGAATGTGAGATGGTTTTTGGTATGAAGTCGCTTCTATGCCGCTCTATCCACTTTATATATACAACTCGCAGACGTTCTAGGGAGTTTGAAAGAATCAGGCTGTGTTTTCAAGAGTGGATAAACATAGGTAAAACCTGACGCTCAAAGACCGGACTCTACATATTATCCAATTCAACTTGAATAACGGATGATACACGCATTTGCTCCGGAACAGCTCTGGTCTTGAAAGAAACTCTCGTTGACACCACGAGACGTCTGCGCTAAACCCCATGGAAGACTAGTCCCTCTTCGGAGCATCCGAGCTCCTTGACCCTGCGTGCGAACCACACGCATTGGGCTCAAGAATAAACATAGCTGTACAAGTACCCTCTACTCTAGACATAACTCACTCTATAGACTGAGCTGACTCCCACCTTGCCTAGCAAATGTCCATTCTGCCGACAAATATATATCCGGTGAGGCGCATAGGAGAAACACCGCCGAACAGTGCACGCAAATCTCGACATTGTTCTCCCCTCCACCGTAGGAGATACATCATCCGGAGATATTATCAACGATGTGGAAAAAAGCATATTGCACCACCCAGAGGCGAGCGAGCTCCAGGATTCCGACTATGAATCCATTCCGGATCCCACCGGACACGAGCTCGACGCATTTACTGCTCACGAGTCTCATACTGAGATACCGGATGACTCTACATCTTCATTACCCCGCAGACAGGAGCATTATCCACCCGCCGGTGAAGCAATTCTACACGTTGACCGATTTGAGCAAGTAAACAGCAATCTCTGCGAGGATCCGTGGGCACTGTTCAGTTGTACACTGGGGTTCAAACCGGCGCCTTGGTTCATTCCCAGTAAAGTACCAAAATCAAGAATCAATGAATACTTCTCGAGTGGCCTTGGTAGTTCTGCGTTGGTCGGCTATAGGTCGATGCATATGCTTGAGAACCACCTCCGGTCGTTGGACCCGTACAGTTCGTATCTGCAATGGTTCGAACAACAAGTTGAGGATAGCAAGAGAACTCTGCCATTCTTTTATCGTAACGTCCTGGATTGTGTCAGATATCTCCTTGGCCAGATCGCATGCCAGGATGGCTTCGTCTAGGCGCCTGTTAGGCATGCCAAGAATGCCGACCCATAAGGCTCACGCACAGACCCCTGCATACCAAATCAGTTAAAAAAAGTACGAAGTACAAAAGATACATCTCGGTCTAGCTTAAGATGATAGTCA
>Ga0307507_10006069_pt1 | contig 18985 bp, 10 predicted proteins | sample 7_EM_MG_FD_207223 | JGI IMG/M metagenome (GOLD analysis project Ga0307507, IMG submission 207223) | Populus trichocarpa ectomycorrhiza microbial communities from riparian zone in the Pacific Northwest, United States - 7_EM | ecosystem: Host-associated > Plants > Roots > Unclassified | place... | reverse complement strand
GGGGGTATATCGCTATACCTAGTTGACGTGGGGCAGGCAGCCGTCCTGCAGCTCCTGCTGCTGCGAGAGGTGTATTACTAGGAGCCCTCCGTTGGTCGTTCCTCCTCCTAGAACTCCGGTACCTCCTAGTACTATACCCCCTCCTTTAATATGGCGCGCCCCGAGCCATAAAAAAAAGCCCCCCTAGTCCCCCTCTTATAAAAAGGTAGGTAAGAAAGTTTTAATAAGGGTGGGAGGGTTAGGGAGTTATAGCTCGCATACATATTGGCATAAGCTCTTATCCGTTTAGTAGCAGTATGGTGCCAGCAACGGGGTTGTTCGGGTGGCAGTATAATGCCAGCAATGGGGTCATATTCTATAAGCAGATTAGTACAGAATCTTATTAGCAGATCGCGTTCAAATTACTATTAGGTCGCGTTTGAATCGCATTTAGGCCGCAGGCGTATTAGCGCGGTAACTTGTTAGGATTATAGCAGTATGGTGCTAGCGATGGGCCGTATTCTAGGGAGTAAAGCTCTCCCTTGTATACAGTTATTACTGCAGGCGGAGCAGTAGAAGTTAGTAGTAGTGCTATAGGCAGAGCAGTAAGGGTCTATTCATTTAGCTGCAGGCAGAGCAGCAGGTGTTAGTTGGCTACAGTTAAGTAGCAAGGGTAGGTCAGCTGCAGGCAGAGCAGCAAAGGTCAATTAGGGTACTACTGGCAGAGCAGTAGAAGTCGATTATAGTGGGTACCAGCATCAGATGGTAGATAGTAGGCGTATCAGCGCTATCGTTGGTTAATTAATCACAGGCGTATTAGCGCGATTATTCAGTCAGTGGATTGTAGGCATAACGGCACGATTAGTTAATCGGTTTGTATTTAAACCGCGTTTAAATCGCATTTAGATTATAGGTATAACGGCGTAATTATTATCCAGTTTATCTAAATTAATTTTGTTGTTAAAGCTTATACAGCTTAGTATTAACCTCGTTGTTAAAGTGTATAAATGCCTAAAGGTAAGCTTGTATAACTTAGTATTAACTATGGTTGTTCCTTAGTATGCGTAGCTTAGTGTTAGTTAAAAAGGATTACTGTAGGTTAAGAAGAAGACAATCGAATCAGTAAGGGAGCAGTTGATTGTTAATAAACTTATACGGTTGTTATTAAAGTTGTAGTTCGTGTCGCAGGCATATTGGCACGACGGTTAGTCGGGTTCGCGTTTAAATTATATTTGGGTCGCGTTCAGATCGCATTCAGATTATAGGCGTAACGGCACGATCCGTCTGTCGGTTTCTCAAGGTCTACTATTAATTGGTAGGTAGTTTAAGACATTAGTGATTATTTGATTAATTAATATGCCGTTAACTAGCAGAGATGCTATTGTATTACTAGCCACAGTTAATCGATTGGTATAAGGTATGCTGTTAATCGCAGCATATTTAACCAGTTATTATATGAGTAGGGTATCAAGGGAGACGCGCTAATAGGTTAATTCTTGTTAAGGTATTTGATTAAGGTATTAGTGTATAGTCTGTTAATATTCTCGTAATTCTCAGAACAGGTTGTTGTAAAATGGTAGACATATTTAAGTATTATTAGGAGATTTGAAGGTACGCTATAGGGTTGGCAGCCGTATTTAAATACTTATATTCGACTAAGGATATTGTTGTAAGTAGCAGATATCTAGGGTTGATTAAGGACTCGTAGGAATGCCGTTATAACTTAGTATATTAAATTGTTGTTAGAGAGGTATTAAAAGAGGTATTAAGAGGTATGTATTGATATTTTAATTCTTGTTACAACTAGCAAGACATGCTTTTATAACAGTAGGCTGTCTCATTTATAGAAGGTTGTATAAAAGGCTATTAAGAGAAACGCGTTGGTAGTTTATAAAAGGTTGTAGAAATAGGCTTATCTATAGAGCTATTAGAGAGTGCTATAAATTGGAATAATTCTCCTAATCTATTCTCCTAATTAAGAGTGCTATAAATCGCTTAAATTCTCCCCTAAATTCCTAGCACCCCTGTATATAGGATTATAATGCTTGCAGATATATTTGGCTGTAAGATTAAGGGACTATCTAGGTTAATAGTAATGTTTGGGTCAATCAGGTACGGTGGTTATTGATAAGAACTTAACGGGTGTCTATAAGGCGTTTATAGATAAGTTAGAGAGTTATGTCGCAGGCATATTAGTGTAATAGGTTATTGGGTTTGCTTTCAAATTATATTTGGGCCGTATTTAAATCGCATTTGGATCGCAGGCGTATTGGCACGATTATTCGGTCAATTAGACTATAGGCATATCGGCACAGTTAGTAATCGGGTTTAGGGGTTTAGGGTAGCAGTATAGTGCTAGCGGCAGGTTCTTCCTAATTGATTTCGTCTCTCCTTATACAGCTTAGTATCAATTGGGGTGGTTATTGTAGCAGTAGTCTGGGGATAACGGAATAGGATTCGTTCCAGAGGACTCGCGGATAATATGCACCTACCGCCTAATAGCACGGCTCGGGTTATGTCTCGGCTTGTCTTAGCTGATACTATAGGATTAGTTCCAGGTTCCTCGCAGCCCTAGGCTAAGTCTTAACCGAGGTCGTCTCTGCAGCTCATACAACTCCGTATTAGTTAAAAGGGTTGGAACGGGGGTAAGATATTATTGCCTTCCTAGGCAGTTGTCCTTATCCACAGGAGACCTTCTAGCTGCTTAAATACCGGCTCCTAGTATTAATGATAGCGACTCAACGCGTTAACGACGCGTAGCTAGGGGTGTTTGACGCGTGTCCTCCTAGAACACGCGGAATAGGGGTGGGATATTATCTAGGCCTTCCCAGGCGAGGGAAAGAGGGAGCTCCAAACAAATAAAGTCCCCCCCAGGTGGGTGAGCTTAGTATAATGTGATGGCTTGCATAAATGCCTCTAAACTAAAGCTTGTGGACTGCTATCTGATGAAGATACTAAGCTAAGGAGCAGGAGAAGGTCAAGGAAAGGACATGTCTATATATATAGCGCCAAGATACCCCTGACTAGGGGCCCTGTCTAGGTTGCATATAACGGTGCCACGATATCTTGCAGGGGCGGTGCCCCAGCACCGTTATATATAGGGTCTATCCTAATTTGGTAAAAAGCTTAGCGGATATTAAGTTTAGTAAAGATCTTTACCCAGCTTAGATATGCAAGGGTTTTATTAATTAAAGAAATAGAATACTAATCCTTTTAAGTAATAGCATTTAGCTTCTAATAGTTAATATAAAAACAAAGGCCTTTACTAGGCTTTTTTACAAATAGAATAGGGGAAGTAAAAGGGGCTTAACTTAGCTTGATAAACCCTTTATTAAGGTTATTAATTAAGTATTACTTTATTACTTTTAGCTTGTCCGTTAATTATTGGTAGAGGGGGCTATAGCCTAGTAAATTATTGGCTTCCAATTAAATCTTATAATTATATATCTGGTAAGGGGGTAACTTGTCCAAAGCTACCCTTAAGAATGCGTCCTTGTACTTAGTATAGATAGTAGGAAGGAGACGTTTAACTAGTTCCTTATTAGTTTCCTTAATTAGCTTTTCTTCTCTCTTGTTAATAATCCGGTTAATCTTATATAGGCTTGTTATAAAGACCTTATTGTCCTTCCGGTATATATTAAAGTGGAACGCTATAGCGCTAATTACGGTAATGTTTACTGTAGGGGGGTTACCTGACACTAGGGGCGTACGTAACCTTAGGGCCCTTTAGGGTATTAGCGTTATTATTACTCCTTTTAATTCCTATTGCATCTTTTAGAGGTTATCCCTTATATCTTATTAGTATGTTTTTTTCTATACTAGTCGGATCTGCGCAATTTAGATATTATCTATATTACTATCTATCCCGCTTCTATATGTAGAGTCCTCCTTAAATATAGCGCTTTGGGAGAGTATCTTTATCAGTACGGAGTTCTTTCTAGCTTTATAGTAGGCGTCTTCTTGGGCAAAGGCTAGGTCACGGGCCCGGACATCCTACTGGTATATAGGGTTAGACTTCACGGCTAGTGTTTTATGGTCGGTTCGGATTTCTCTAATAAAGGAGGGTAATTTCGGCCTATCCTCCGGCCAGACAAACTGTCTTTATTGTACGTTTAGCTAAATATCAAAGTAGGACATCTATTTTTGGCTAAGGATTATATCGTAGGACCCTAGGTCTAAGATGCAGAAGGGGATGCCGTATTAATATTATCCATTAAGGGAGATATATAACTTTAGGACGTAGGTAACCGGCTTACCGGCTTAGCTGTTATAGCCTTTTACCTAGACAGGCTTCTCTAGTAGGGTGGCTTTTATATTTAGAAACTTAGCAACGTTAATTGCATAGGCAGTATTTATAAAGGCAAAGCCATTTACTCTAGTGTTAATAAGGGCAGTTAAGTTAACTCTATATCCATTTTAAGATACTATATATAGAACTGTAAAGTGTTTTCCACCTATTAACTAACTTAGATCAATCTCTTTAAGATTAATAGGCTACCCTAGGGGGGAGTCTTTCCCTAGGGTTCTTCTTTTTTTAACTCGTTAGACGTTTCTTCTTTCTTTATCTCCTTAATATCCTTTAGTTCTAGGCAAGATAAGGCAAAGTAACCCTCCTTATTATAGTTATAGCAAGTGGCTGTGGTAGGGTCGATTAGGGTATTACAACAAGTACTAGTTGAGGTTGTAGTATATAGCTGGTTAGGCGAGGCTCGCTAGTGCGTAGTTATAACCACTTTTAGTGTAGTAGTGGTTATAGCTTGTCTTCCTACTCTAGCTCCCATAGGGGTGGCGGGTGAGCTTTAGTTACTATAGGGTCGCTTCTGCTAATCTAGGTGGGCGTTAATCCGCTTTAGCTCTAAGTCTAATAATAGGTAATAAGCTGTAAGTCTTTTATAGGTTAGTAGGTTGTTTAAAGTTATAGCGATCTTCTCTTATAGCTTAATTGTTAGTTTATTATAAAGGTCTAATTGGTAGTTTTTAAGGGGGACCTAGCCTTCTCCTATAAGGTGTAAGAATTAAGTCTAGAATTTGGCAAAGGGTTAGTTTGGTTTTATTATTAGGCGGTTATAGTTATACTAAGCGTCCCGTACTTTATTTAGGTTAATATAGATAGCTGCTAGGTACTGCAGCATTTTATTAATAGATATAAATCGGACAGAAAAGTTATCCTCAAACTTGGCTTAAAGGTAACGTTAGGCGTCCCCCATGGTTTGGCTAAAGAGGTAGAGCATTTTGGCCTCTTTAGAGGGGAAATGGTTATAGTTAATTCAAAGTTTTCCTTATACTTAAATCCTCTAGTTCTTAAAGGTAGGGTTTATCCCATTAGATAGTAGTTAAGGGTTAGGAAGCTTAACGGATTTTAATTACTTTATTATTATGTCCGTATTCCCTGGTGTATTATATTTAGTTAAGCGAATGGGTTAACTAAGGCTTTATAAATGGGAGGCTGGACTGCTTTATAAGGCAGTAAGGCTTTCTAGGATCTCCTTTAGAGTCTTTTATATACTTTAGGCTTAAAGACAATTAATCTTCTAATTGGCCGCAAGGGCGCGAATCTGTTCGCGTATATCTGTAACGTTGTTATTATCTTTAATTTCTGATCCTAATTGGATCTCGTGTTCCTCTTGGGTAGAGGTAGATCTTTTAGATAAGCTCGCTTTAGGTGCCATTATTAGCTTCCTAGAGTTTATTAGTCTTATGCGCTTTGGTTTTAATTCTGGGGGTACAGGTCCAGTCCTACCTAGCTTATAAAGTGGGATATTATTAAGGCCTTCCTAGGTAGTATAAAGTTGTTCTAGTGTCTAAGTATAGCGCGTCAACGTGTTGTTGCAGACGAAGTTTCCTTTAAGATATAGGAATATTATTGAGGCCTTCTTAGGCAGTGTATGGAGAGCTTAGTATAATGTAACGGCTCGCATAAATGCCTCTGAACTGAAGCTTGTGGATTGCTATCTAATAAAATACTAAGCTAAGGAGAAGAAAAGAAGGGGGTCGCAAGGACCATAGTAAACATATATAAAGGGGCAGCCGCTAAGGCGCTAGCGGTAAGCGAGCCAACCGTAGGTTGGCAGAATATGGCAGCAGCATGGCAGAATTTGGCAGGTAACGCGCTCTAGCACCGTCACAGTAGGAATGCCTTATAAATATACTAAGCAAATTAAAAGCCTTTAAATAGTTTAAATACGAAACTTAAAAAGAGCAGATCCTTTAAGCCGCTATTAATCGCAAAGCCTTTAATAAAGCTTTTGTATAACTAATTACTATATACAATTTACTATATAGTGCGGCTACCTAGCCAAAGTTATACGCGTTGCTTATAACAGCGAATTATACTATTAAGGAAGTTATAATTAGTGCAGTAAATACTATGCCAAAGCTAATTAACCAATTGTACTTAGTATATTATAAGATTTTAAAAAAAAAGCTTTAAGGCTCTCTTTTAAAAATTCACTTTTTAATTAATTGAATACTGATAAAAGGCCTGTATCACCCCCCTTCAATACCGGCGCCAGCAGTAATGGCAAGCTCACCATCACCTCTAACGATGTCATCTGGATCCTTAAATATATTATCTCCATAGTCTGCTTCATCTACTACACCCATGGCCAGTCATTTGGTCGAAGAACGTTATTCAGGTTCTTCCGAGTCATCGTCACGGAAAACGCGTAAACACAGGATTCTTTAAGAATGACTTGAAGAAGAGATAGAGTTAGGGAGTATAGAGAAACACATTCCAATTGCACGGTAGATAAGACGCTTTGCCAACATTAATGAAATGCAGAGGTCTGCGATATGCGCTGAACAAAGGCTAAAAGTTGCGTAAATTAAGATGAGCTGGTTATAAGAGCAAAGATCCGCGCAAAGCTCGTGGGGTAATCGTTTGTCTATGAATTCAGACTTAGTTAGAGGACGTATGCCTAGGAAGCTGCTAGAGAAGAAATTGTGAAGTGTTGACTTTCGCATTATTTCAAAGAGAGTAGCGAGGCTGCTAGAGGTATGTCTAAGTCATATTTAGAACTACGAAGAAAACGTATCACACAACTTCATTTATGCCGAATATCCGCACTGGGTTGGTGTCAAGAGTTTTTACCGGCTGGGACATCCGCCATGGGACGCATAAAGCATGACTTGCTCCTATCTCAAGGGTGGTATAGATAGGGCGGCTTCCCAGTCCGATGAAGGTTTTGAGAGCTTGGCAAGATCTTAAGCAGTAGCGAATTCAGTAGTGGATTGAGAGGATCCCTCGCCATATTAAGATTATAGAACTTAAAGGAGGCAACGATTATAGAGAGGGAATAGAAAAGCAGCGAAGCTAAAAGCAACTTTATAAGGAAGCCAATCACAAGCTTTTTACAATACCAGACGATCATCCAAGCTGAGGTAAACGTTATGTAAGCAGCTTGTAATTGGATGATTGCCTGGGTACAAGAAAAGCTTAATTACTCGACAACTACGATTTGGTTTACGCTTGCGCATAGTCGAGTGGAGAAACAGGGCGTTACTGTAGATAACAATTATACACAGCAGCCACGAATTCGGTAACGTTCTATTTAATTTCTCAGGTGTCCGCCAGCCACCACATCAAGCCACCCAAGACGCCACTATCACACCTGTAATGGACTCTTCCGATTACTCGCCAAGCAATCTGCAGGGTCCTTCTCTGCACGAGCATGTCGGTGAGGTGAGTTTTCATCCAGCCGCGGCCGGCGGAAATAAAACAGGGGCTCTGGACCCATGGATTCGTCTCTGGAACTAACGGCTAACAATGAGGTTCTACCAACAGCTTCCGCTCTCAACAGAGCAGCCCTGCTTCCGGCTCTTGGAGCTTGATCTCCTTGGTGGAGGAGACGAGCTGCGAGGCCGGGTGGACACTTACGACCTGAAAGATCCATGTGATGTCGATTATGACGCTCTGTCCTACTGCTGGGGGACGCCCGAGGCGTCGGAGCACGTAACGCTCAACGACGAAAAGTTCCCCGTCTCGAAGAATCTGCTTGTGGCACTGCACCAAATTTGCGCCGACCAGCAAAAGGCTGGAACTGCGAGGAAGCTGTGGATTGACGCAATCTGCATCAATCAGAGGGACAACGCGGAAAAGTCCCATCAAGTGATGCTGATGAGGGATATCTACGCCAACGCCAAGACAGTCCTCGCTTGGATTGGTGAGGTTGATGAGTTTAGTCCTTTGGCTTTCGATACGCTCCGTCGGTTTTCTCTTGACGATGGCAGGTATGATGGAAGCGCGACCTGCCGCGAGTTGCACGAGGAGATGGAGGAGAGACGGGCGGCGATCCAGTGCTTTATCGAGCGGCCGTATTTCTTCCGCATGTGGACTGTGCAGGAGGTGGTCGCCGCCAAAAAGGTCATCGTTTTCTGCGGACCTCTGTCTATTGACTTCGAAGCCATGTGCACGGCAATGAGACGAATTACCGGCTCGGGGTTCTATCCTTTCTCGGGAGCTGCCGCCAATCTGACGTACGTCTCGTACTGGAGAGACGCGTACCATGGGCTCGCTATTTCTGACGAGGAGCTAGACTTAAGGCTCTTCCTAGACACGCGCGACAGATGTGCGACAGACCCAAGGGACAAAATCTTCTCGCTGCGGGGCATCGCAAAAGAGAGAATCACGGCTGGGATTAAAGTCGATTATAACGACTCTGTTAGGAAAGTCTACACGGACTTCTCGAAGCACATGTTGAAAATCCGCCCCGACCTTCAGATCCTCTCCGCTGTCATGCTCCGGCACAAGACTAACTCCGTTCATGAACTCCCCTCCTACGTGCCGGACTGGGCTCGACCGAAGCATGGAGGTGGCATTCTACAGCGTTATTACCGCTTCAAACCCACGCATCTGTTTCGTGCGTCTGGTGGGACGAAGTCTCGAGTGACCATGGATGACGGCACTGACATAATCAGTATAGAGGGGTTGCGTCTGGACACTATCTCGCGCATCATTCCCATCAAATCTCTCTTAACAGCAGGGCAGGACGGTCGCATGACGGTAACGGAGGCGGTGCTGCGGGAACTCGCCGCGGATGTGATCTCTACGGAGACGTACCGCTTCACAGACGAGCCGGCGTGGATAGCCTACTTCCGCACCCTCACCGCAGACCGCACCGCTCTATCGCCTCGAATCGATGACAAGTACAGGTCCCAGTTCTTCGTCCGATTCTCCGATTTAGATTTGCAGGACTCGACTAAAATCCCTACGAACCTGCCGTCGTCTCTCTGGGAGGAGATTTCCGAGGCGGTGGACACCATCGTTGAGGACAAGGACATTTTTGTGACGCGGAAGGGGTATCTCGGTCTTGGACACGAAGGCTTTGGCGTGGGAGCCATGGTGTGCATTTTCTCTGGGGGAGAGGTACCGTTCTTGGTGAGAGCTGCTGAGGATGGAGAGGGGACGGAGTGTAGGTTTCTTAGCGAGTGCTATGTTCATGGAGTTATGGACGGGGAGGCGATGGGTGGCAGAAGTACTTTGGAACAATTTTTACTCCTATAGGTGCGTTAGGGTATGAGGATGCAGGTGATGTTTACCTGCGACTATGTCTTGCAGCTCGATTCCGCCTTCGCGGCAGGAAAATATATGAATACGCTTGCAAAAAAAGTTGACCCCAAATCATGATGCTGCAGCGTGACGTGGGCGGAAGCTTTCCAGGTTACTATAACTGTCGACCCGGCCGAAGGCGTCACGGAACCGCCTCCGCACGACGTCGTTGGCCGGGCTCCCAGAAGTGTCTCCAATGCTCTGATTCCATGTGCATGTATATTGAAGAGACAAAGGACATCGAGATGAGCCATCTTATGTCCATCCCACAATTAGTCCTCCAGTGAAAACTTAGCGTCATTTCTTTTCAAGGCTGCGTGGTATGCAAGCGAAATAGGAATGTATGATACAGCTAAGGAGATGGATCAGCACGGATCGGCGTGCTTTAGAGGCGGGGGAGCTACTATAGGAGCGGAGTACCTAGACACACTCGCCAGCGTCAATAACCTTAGGTCGGTGTTGTTAAGGCAGGGCAAGTATAAAGAGGCCGAAGTAATGCATCAGCGAGCACTAGAAGCAGGAGAGAAAGTGTTTGCCACAGTATCCGGACATGCTCACCAGCGTCAGCAGCCTTGAGTCGGTGTTGTCGAGTCAGGGCAAGTACGAAGAGGCTGAAGTGATGCACTGGCTAGATCTAGAAGTGTCTGAGAAGGTTCTTGGGTCAGAGAATCTAGACACGCTCACTAGCGCCAGCAACCTTGGGTTGGTGTTGTCGAGCCAGGGCAAGTACGAAGAAGCCGAAGTGACGCACCGGCGAGGTCTCGAAGGATCTGAGAAGGTGTTTAGGCCAGAGCATCCAGACGCGCTCATCAGCGTTAGCCACCCTGGGATCAGTGTTAGACTGCCAGGGCAGGCCGAATTGATGCATCGGTGGGCGCTGGAAGCAAGAGAGAGGGTGCTTAGGCCAGAGCATCCAGACAAACTGACCGACGTGGGCAACCTGACATTGACGTACAGGAACCAAGGGCGGTGGAAGGAGACCAAGGAGCTGTAAGCAAAAGAACTAGAAATATGCTCGAGGGTGCTTGGGTCGGAGCATCCACACGCTGAGCAGCATGGACAACCTGGCGTTGACGTACAGGAGTTAAGGGCGGTGGAAGGAGGCCGAAGAGCTGCAAGCTAAAGAATTAAAGATGGGTCGGAGCATCCTTCCACGCTGATCAGCACGAACAATCTCGGATTGAGCTTTGAGTCCAAGGCCTCACTTTACCTCACTACGGCGTCCTGGCGCGTCCCGTGGTCGGCCTGTTTTGTCAACCTTCCCCTAAACGGCAAAAATACCAACGTAATAAGACTTGTGGGGTAAACCTCTTGGCAGGAATCTAACCAATTAGATAACTTCGACCGTGCGGTCGAAGTTCCTTGAAATCTCTTTAACCACCTATATAAAAAAAAAGCAATACACAGAGTTTTAGCCCCATAACCTATATTTCAACATTAAGGGCTTCATCTTATCTCTTAAGGTTAGCGTATAGATAGCACATGCACATACACCTAGCTAACACCAGCAGAACATGTACTTGAAACACTTTCTCACTAATCTACTAAGCCTTTTATACCTTAAGCCGCAGCGATAGATCCAACCTAAGGAGTATGCGGATCCTATCCGGAATCTGCCATCATTTAGGAGGTATATTATCCCACACCAGCCTAAGTGCTTAGCTGACAGCTAAAGACACATTAACGCCCTTACAGCAGACGGGAATCAAGTAGAGGCCCAGCGACTTCTCAAGACTAGAAGCATCTCCTCAGCCGCGTGCCTTCTTTGTTTATGGAGGCACCACTCTCGGCAACGTACACCATGCACTTGAAGTCTTCGCTATCATCAACGAACTTGCCCTCACACGCGGCAGTCTTACCTACTCCACCCTCTACATCAAAGCCTTAGCTGGCGAGCTCGTCATATCCGTCCGTAAGCTGCCCTCGGGCCGAATGCTCCAGCTCCTCGAGCGCCTGCAAGCCATCCGTGTTTCCCCGCTGCCGACGTTGCCTCCGACCTCGACTTCCTCCACACCACCGCCGCCCGCGCCGACGGCCCGCTCCGCAGCACCTACAACTCCGCGCAGGTCACCCGCGCAACCATCAGCGCCCAGCGCGTCGTCCTCGACAAGGCCAAGGCCGAGTTCTCCGCCGACGAGGCCGCGTACTCGCACCTCGTCGACCGCGTCGACCTCGCGCTCCTCGCCTCGCCGAGACGCTCGTCCGGCCGAAGGAGCTCCTCTTCTACGAGGTGCCCGTCTTCGACACCAAGATCGCCGCGTGCCGCGGGGCGCTGGGCGGGTCGCCGCGCGCCGCCATCGAGCGCGCGCTCTCCCGCCCGCACGACTACCTGGCGTGCGAATGCTGCGACCAGGTGGAGGGGCAGCTAGCCGCGAGCCAGCCGACGACGGCGCTGGAGAGCGGCGCGGTGATCAATGTGCAGGACATGTGGAATGCGTTCCAGGCCGTTATGGGGGTGGAAGAGCAGGAAGAGAACGAGCTGCTAGCGCTGTTCTATCGCGCACTAGCGAAGCTAAAGTACCTAGGCGTGATCAAGAATAGCCGCAAAAGGCGGATGATCTGAGGAAGCTGATGTGGAAAGGGTTGTAAAGACTATATCAAACTAGGCAGCTTCTATCTTATCTAGAGGCATTTGCAATACAACCTCAAAATAGCTAGATATAAAGGCTATAAAGGCTATGGGAGAAAATCCTAGCTATTAACCTTACACTACCAAGGAACTTATTCTTTATTGCAGCAGCCAGCCAAGAAGACGCGTGGTACGGCAGTACCCGAGAAACCCAGGAACAGACTCTCAGCCGACGTCTCCCAACGACGCCACTCCTTATGTCTCCATGATGCTCTTCTCTGCCCGACTTATATGAAACTTTGTCGCCTCCAGCGGATTATAGCTCGAGAAGTAATCGTCATACGCCAAGTCCTCGGCCGTCAAATGGTTCCCCTTCAGGTTCGCGAACCGCTGGAACAGCGTCCCGATCACCACGTACAGCTCGCAGTACGCCAGGTTCATGCCGACGCACGCGCGGCTCCCCTTGCCGAAGGGGACGAACGCCCGCTCCAGGCGCTGCGCCTCGCGCGGGTCCGCCCAGCGCTCGGGGTCGAAGGCGGTCGGGCGGGGGAAGTAGTGCTCGTCCCGGTGCAGGATCCAGGAGGACATGGAGACGACGGTGTTAGGGGGGAGGCTGTGGCCGTTGAAGATGGCGCCACCGGCGGGGACGACGCGGGGGAGGCGGAGGCCTTCTTTGATGACCATGGTCTGGGCACGGTTAGCTGCTGCGGAGAGAGGAGAGGGGGAGACGAACGAGATAGGGCAGTTTCTCGAGCGCGGCGTAGGTGAGCTCGGTGTTTGGGTCTGGGAAGGCTTCGCATAGCTCGGTGTGCAGGCGGCGGTAGATGGTCGGGTTTTCGACGACGCAGCGCGTTATGGTGGTCATGGCATTGCCTGTGGTGTCTGCCGCGGCGGTGATGACGGTGTAGGCTTCGTCCTCGAGGTTGTCGACCGCACTCTTGGAGAAGCCTTCCTGCGGGTCCATCAGCGCGGAGAAAGTGGTCGGACGGGCGTCGTCCTTGACAAGCCCAGCGTCGCGATTTTCTTTGACTCCGAGCAGCTGCTTGCGGCAGTGGTTCTGCATGTCGCGCACCTGCCCGATTGGCTCGCTGATTAGCTTAATGATGGGCTCTGGGATGGACATGGCAAGCGACTTGAGCCAGGGCCACTGCCGGAAGATCCAGGCGGCAGGACCAATCTTGTGCACAAGGGTGAAGAACTTGAGGCCGAGGTCAGGCTCCTTGAGGATGTCCTCCAGCTGGAGTACGACTTTCCGCGAGAAAAATGAATTCAGCCCGCCGCGACGCAAGCGATGAAGCTCGTTGCTAGGAGTTGTGAATGAGGAGTTTGGGTTGCCAAACGCTCCGTAGAAGGCTCCATCCTTGCTGAACTTTGTGCCAATACGGTTAATCTTGTCATAGTTGTCTAGGTCAGAAAGGTGCACTTCGTCGGGGCCGATGCGAATGACAGGGCCGTATTGCTCATGGAGCTTTTCAATCTTGATGTAGAAGCGGCTACCACCGACAAAACAATACCATGTTTGATAGAAGAGCGTTGCTGCAGCAAGCTTGGGGCCAGGAACTTTGGCGAGAGGATGGAAGAAGAGGCAATGGATGACGGCGATTGCATACCACACGACCCAGGAGGCACAGAGCCAGGCGAAGAGAAGGAGAGGGCTAATGTTTGCGAGCACTCCCAGCATTTTGGCGTTATACAAAAGCTATTGGATGAATTTCTCGGATGCTGAGATAGAAGCCTTTGTTTTAAACAGTGAGGTGAAGGAAAAGAGGGGAGCTGGCTCTGAGCATAGGAAGCACAAGACTTCAGTGATCTACTTGGACTGGAGTGGAGTGGATTTGGGATCAAATCCACTCCAGTCCAAATTAGTTTGGCTAAATACCTGCCTAAGGAGGTATAGCTTTGCATTGGATCCAACACGAGGCGATTTTGGATCCGGTCAGTAGATCACTGAGCACACGAAAAGTCTACCGATCTCGCTTCACGCACCTGGCGAGGCTTCTCCAACGTTTTCTTATGACCTCCATCTTGATATCAGGCGTATTTTTCACGTGTTGTCCACAGCACCGATAGGGGCACGCATCCGTCGCGGTCATCCTCTCGACGTGAGTTCGGAGGGCGGCCGTGCAGAGCAAGTCCTCGCGTCGTTTCAACCGACACTCAGACCGTACAATGGGTTAACGTAAGTTAACTATGGGGTTTTGACCGATAACGTAGTCTATATGCATATGGCTCATGTATGCATGTGGCCCGTCCCACCAAAATCACAAAAAATGCGACACGTTATACAACTATAACCTCAAAAGCCACCCCACAATAATAAAACCCCAGTTTTTAAGAGGGCAGACTTCTTCTATCTATTAATGCCTATAAGTAAGGCCAATTTATAAGTTTCTAAAAGGCCACTAGCATGTATAATGTGTCTAAAATAACGGCATGGTAATATATTAAAGGTATCTAACTAAAACGCGGTTCTATTACGTTAAATTATTATCTTATACTAGCATAAGAAGAGAGCCTTAAGTAGTGGATTCTATTAATAGATTAACGCGGTATGCTATTTAAGAATTGCGATTATACGGCAGATAGCTAGTATTTTAGCTACGTAGTGCGCTAGACCTACTACTATATAACCTATAAGCGAGAGATAGGTATATAATTTTATTAAGCGTAATAATAACCTATAATCTAAATTTAATTACAAGTATAACTACTAGCGCGCTAAATATAAGGATCTTATACTTATTTAGAGCTAGTTTAAATATATTTAAGACCTAAAGATATAATATAAGATTCTTAATAAAGATATTTAGAATTTTAATAAGACTAGCTTTTAGATAGGCGTTATTATAACTATAAGAGTTATTACTAAAACTAATAGAGCTGGCTGGCCTAAAATAGTATAACTAGGTAATTAAGAATAGGTTATAATTATTAAGTATATTAATATGTTAAGGGGTATAATTCTACTACTAATTATCTTTAAAGTAGTAATATACTAAACTGCTTAGTATAAGGATAATATTATTCTATATAACTAGTTAATTAGCGTTAGTAATAATGGCTAAATAATAGATAAGATTGGCCTAACCTGGCTATCTCTATTCTATAAGCATATAAAGGATTATACTATTAGCATATATCAGCTACTTATACTAGATAGCTATAACAGCCACATTAACCCTAAATTTAATTAGTTCTTCCTAAATTACAATATTAGTATTATTTATATACTAGTATATTTATTATATCTACTACAGCTACTAGATATAGGCTATTTTTAGCGCTTAAGTAATTATATAGACGCCTTGTTAAATAGATTATAAGCTATAGTATTAACTATTATTCATACTAACTTAATAGCACGAGTGAGTCGTATCCCGGGGCACGAAATACGTATAGTATTGTATGCTCTTTGGGATGGTGGTGACTGTCTCTTGTATTAAAGCAGACTACGTGGTCTATATACTAATGCGACCTCCCCCTGATTAGTCAGTGCTTCAGGGGTGCACTAGACGCGTAAGCGGGTGGTTAGTGCACCGAACGCGTAAACGCGTAGTTGGTGTACCATACGCGTAAGCACGCGTTCGGTACGACAGGTGCTGTAATTATACAACTATATTAATAAATACAAATTCCTGCCACTATATAAGTAGGCTAGGTAAATAGCGCTATATTAAAACAATATATAGGTAGGATTTGCAGCTACTAGTCTTATTCTATATAGCCCCAATTATATACTATTATAGCTATATACTAAATATTAGATACTACTACCCTATCTACTATTAAATATATCTTAGGTAGCTAAAATACCTTATAATATTACTAAGCTATAAAAGTGGACAGTCTTACTAAAGCGCTATCTTAAGTAGTATATATATAGCCTACCAAGTCTAATAAAATAAGCCCTTAGTTAGCTTATTAAGGGATATAAAATATTATTATTAAGCGCTATACTACTTATAAGCGAAAATAAGAAGCTATATATAGAAAATTAGCGCTAGAAAAAGAAGAGGGTAAAGAAGCGTATATATATAGCTAGAGGAGGTATTCTATTAGGAGTAGAAGGGGCCTCTTGTATACAAGCTGTGCAGAAAAGAGTAGTAAAGGGGGTAGTAGAGGTAGCGACTAAGCGACCACAGTGTGTACTACGTAAGTATAGCATATGCTATTTAACAGGACATACTATATATATATGCCCTAAATAGTAGGCAACTAGCTAGTAGATAACTACACTAAATAGAACTATTTATGGTTAAGTAATTCGCAATATTTGCCTTTAGTGGTTTGGTGGGATAGGCTATATATATATATATGGGCCACATGTATACAGAATACGTTATCCTAGTTAGGTACTTCTTGTTTTTTACCTTTAGTGCTTTAGGTTAACTTTTAGCTTATTGCCCTCTTTAAGTTTAATCCTCTATTATATTAATCTAAGCGTTACGATTTCTTTTATAGGTACTAAAATGCGCTAATTACTTCTCTAGTCCTCTAATTACTCCTCTAAATCCTTAGACGTTATAAATAATACTCTTTTACAGCGCCAAGACATTAGTCTGTGCACACGCGAGCCAATACTACATGATCGCAATATTGTTACTAAATTCAATCGCCCACCACACTACAATGCAGCGCTCGTTTGGGATAGAAATTAGTAGAAATTGAAGGCCTGGGGTAAAGCTTTTAGATGTACAAAGAGCTAGAATCCTTAGTGCAGTAGAGGCAGGGGAGGACAAGACTAAAATCGCGGCGAGATATTGCGTTAGTCGTCGCGATATTTATAAGACAATTAATCAATGGAACAACCACTATATGCTTAAATCTCTACCAAGACCCAGATAGCCTAAGAAACTTACTTAACGCCAGAAGCGTCTACTTCTTTAAATTATACGCATGAATCCTTAAATTAACTATACAGCTCTTAAGTGTTAGGTTATAGGGGTTACCATTAAGCATAGAACTTTATAACGTCTATTTAAAAAACACTATATTATAAAGTGGCTTGCTAAAAAGAGACGAAAGCTAACGCCAGCGGTAGCTTAATTAAGGTATCTTTGGGCTTAAAAGTATAAGGGATTCTCTTAGAGACGCGTTAAGTTTCCTAATAAATGTTTATATAAATAAGGCTTAGGAAAGAAGCCCGTCTAGGTCTTTTAAACGTCTTTATAAAAGTAGAATTACGACTTTATTATAGAGGCGTCTAATAAAAAGGATCTTATATGGATAATCTACGCTGCTTTTTAGTATAATGGCTATTTAGAGTTAACTACTATAGAAAAGGACGTTTTAGTGCGGAAGGAAGGCTATAGCGCCTAAAGCTAAATTTAGGTCTTAGAAGAAGGTCTTATGCCAGTTTACAAGCCTTTAGATATCTACTAAATAGATAACGCTCCAATCTATATATTAAATCATCAACAAACAGAGAACATTATATCGGCAATAAGCTTACTGGAAACCGAAGGCACAGAGTCTATCCTATTAGGAGACATAAACCTCTACCACCCGCGGTGGGGGGGTATCCATGTCGCTGCTAAATGACAGGCAGAGTGCCTACTAAGAGCTATAGACATCTGGGGCCTTAAGCTGGCCACTCCCCCAGGAGCAATTACGTGGCAATAAGGCACCGCCAGAAGTACAATTGACCTTATATTTATGGACGATGGCCTATACCAGAGACTTGAAAGGTGTATCCCTAAAGAAGAATGAGCACTTACCTTAGACCATATCCCCATCCAGATACAGCTAGATTTGGATATTAAGGCGCAACCAAATAGTAAAAGATATGCAATAAGGAAGCTTAAGACAGACAGTTTCCTTAATATAGTTAAACAACAACTTTAAGACCTAGAAGAAATCTACCTAATACCAAATAAGCGAGGCTTATTAGCTACCCCTAAGGAAATTAACTAAAGACTAGAAAGGATCCAGGCAGCGATTAAAAATAGGCTAGAAGAGCATTGCCCGGTCTTAAAACCAGGCCCCTACGCGCAACACGCATAGTCCGCACAATGCGCGGTTTTTATGGCTAGCCAACAATAAACAAGAAGGAAATATACAAGCAGCTATAACCCTAAAGATAAGAGATAATATAAAGACATAAGAAACCAGCTAAAGAATACCCTAAAAAAAGAAGCAAGAAATAACTAGAGACGGTTTATAAACAAATATACTACTAACCTAAGCATCCCCTATAACAAGGGCCTTTGGACCATAGCAAGATGGGTAAAGAAAAAGGCGGGACGCTTAGCAGAAGACTTACACCTACTACCCCTATAAAGAGTAGGCGAACTACAGGCTACAAGCAACAATAATAAAAAGGTAAAGATCCTTATAGAAAGATTTTCCCCCTAACTGGCTCTAGTAAACCTTAGTAATATCACTAGCAAAACACCAGTAACTCGCCTAAGGGTTAATAGCGATATAACAACCAAAGAAATGGCTAGAACCATTAGTCGCCTCTTAAATAATACAGTACTAGGACCAAATAGGATCCTAAATAAAGCCTTAAAGACCTATGGTCCACTTATAGCACCTTAGCTTGTAGATATAGCCAGAGTATACTTTGTAATAGGCTACTACCCGTAACTTAAAAGATCTATAATAACGGTTGTCTTATAAAAAGAAGGTAAAGTAGACTACTTAATCCTAGGAAGCTACCGCCCTATTACCTTAAAAAACACCCTAAGCAAGATCTTAGAAAAGGTTATAGCGGACTATATAGTAGATATGGCAAAGAAACACGCCCTACTACTATAAAGCTAATAGGGGCAAGAAAGAATCGCTTAACACTATCAGCACTTACACTACTCGCTACTACCATTAAAACTGCATAGGCTATGCGCAAGGACTTTATAGTATTAATACTTAGCCTAGACATTAGTGGCGCC
>Ga0307507_10006068_pt1 | contig 18987 bp, 30 predicted proteins | sample 7_EM_MG_FD_207223 | JGI IMG/M metagenome (GOLD analysis project Ga0307507, IMG submission 207223) | Populus trichocarpa ectomycorrhiza microbial communities from riparian zone in the Pacific Northwest, United States - 7_EM | ecosystem: Host-associated > Plants > Roots > Unclassified | place... | reverse complement strand
CACTGTAGTACTAACCGGTCGATACGATGCTTGTTTACCGCAGAGCGGACGGGATGCGAAATTTTCATCGTTCTATGGCCGAACACATTTATGAGTGATAGCTTCCAGCCCATATACGGTAGCGAGGGCTGTGTGATGCGCGGGGGGGGAATTAGGTTAAATTATCATCCTGAACACACATCACGAACATTCAGATAGTCTTGAGTGAGTACTCAAGGAGATTAATCAGGTTCACTTTCACTTCGGCGAGAGTATGCAGCTACGCAAGCAAACTTCAGGTCATAGAAGCATCGATAAATAGTCGGCATTTAATACCGATATTGGATAGCCGCTATATACGTCCTCTATCCGCCATCTCCCCCGTGACTATTAGTTAAGCCACTTTTCTATCATCCCTCTCATCTCATCAACGTATAACGCTTCTATATTCCAGGTCAATGTATAAAATGACGACAAGCCGCAAACTGCTCTACGCGCGTCCTTTCCTAGGATAAACTCTTGGCTTTTTTCCCCTCCTACATGGAGGTCCAATGATTAGTAGCTCCCTTATGACTACTGCTATTAACGCCGTTTACGATTGCATCCGAGTATGCCAGTGATACTATTCGTAGCCGCCACGAGGAGTCCTACGAGTAGAAACCTTCGAACTAGGTTCATCCAATGTGATGCCCCCACCGGCTTGAGTATGAATACGAGTAGAAGAGCCAAATGGCTACCTTGCTACAGAGGCGGAGGCGCAGTAGATCATCCCACCGGTGTGCCAGGTATGCCATGAGAGGGGTACGGTGGGGTCACCGGAGAGAATGGGAGGAACAGACCGAACTCTAACGTGATAGCACGAAGTAACACTTTGCTTGCGAAAGGGCGTGGTTTCCCAATCGCCTGGTGCAGACGATCGAGCCAGGAACGTCCAGCTCACATAGTTTTCTTCTTTTAACCATTTTGCCTACAGAGGATAAGTGATTCGACCATCACATAAGACCCCAAACCCCCAAACCCTCCTCCTCATCATTGTAACCAGCAACACCACCACGCTTACCATAGAAGTAAACCCCGGCACCCCGCTTCAAACTTCCCATATCCAAACCAACATGTCTCCGCAAGCATCACTCCAGAAACCTCAGAATCTCACCGGCGAGGAGAAAAAAAACCAGCTCCGACCCGGGCAACTTAATAGAGACGAGGGCAGCCCCTCCCTGACCCTTAAAAATACTGAAACAACCCCACTTTCTTTCTCGTGTCTCCCAACGGGGCTAACAGTTTGAAGTACGTTTCAAGCCGGCATAGCCAGAACTTCACCGAGACGGCATCCGACCTCAACCCTAGTTCCGACGGCAACTCAAACACTCTCTCCCTCCTGTATTGTGGGCAAGATTTAGAAAATGCTCATGAAAGTACCCAGGCAAGCAGGATCCTAGCCTCGAGTTGGAAGAGGGAGTTGGAAACTTGAATGGTTGGCTTTTATATAAATTGTGGGACTGTTTATATGCGCTCGGTCTCCTTATGCGCCCAAACCCTCGGAAGAAAGTTTGAAGATTCTTTTTTTGTCAATCGGTTGAAAGACGGGTTGGAAAGTGTTCCTGGGGAGGTGTGTGCTATGCCGCGTGTGCTATGCAGTGCCGTGCTTGCTGCGGTCCCTATGCACTAATATAGAGTATAAGTCTACCAATGCTTGCTATTAGGTAGTGCTCCGGATGCACTGCCCAGAGAGTAGATATGCTTTAAGAACTTGAGCTACCGGCGACTGAGTGGTCTTGCGAGTGAGAGACTGTGACGAAGGCGCTCATGTGATCTATAAGGATGAGTAAGTTTTAGCAGTTTTGAGTGACTTTATGAGAGAAAGGTGGCTTAGTATATGCCGGTAGAGACCCTCCCGGCCCCAGTTAGCCAGGTAAGTAATCATTCATTTATTCACGTTGGCCGGCTGTCCCTGATACGGAAGCCGGACCGCCCTCGTGGTGATTTAGTGAAGTATGATATGGAGGAGCTGGACACGTACCGATTGGTTTCGTCATTCTAACTTGGAATTCTGGAGTTTGTCCCCCCCTCCTCCTCCTCCCTCCGTCCAGTCTCCATTGATTGTTATAGTTCACATTGCATGTAAGGTAGCTAGCAGTGCTCCAGTTTTGCTCTTTTGCATCCCCCAAGAATTGTACATGTGCATATACAATACATGTACCTCCGCGTATCATATTATCACCCTCCGCCCTCTCAGCCAGAGTCAAGACGGCTCAGAGCTTCCCAGAATTTTTTTCCCCCCCAACACCCGGCGCATGCACTCTCGCTTTTTCACTCCACCGATCTACAGTACACAAGTCCAATACCGGTACCAGGAGCATCCCGAATGCCCGCCCAGAAAGAAAAGAAAAAAACAATCCTACGTCCACTATCTCGAGCCAATATTGTATGCTTAACTTATCTCTCTCAATGACTCTTCTCCATCTACCCCCCCAAAAGAAACCATGAAAAGCAACTGTTCACCCACAAAGCACTTGTATGGACACCACGTATGATATGATTTTGCGCTTCCTGAGAGTACTCGTACATTGCGCTCTTGTAAACAAGAGAATTTATGAGCATTATATCAGTACTTATATAACCCACCCACCCATCCATTCATCCACCAAACACACCTATCAGATTCCAATACCATAGCCAGCAACGCATACATATTCATCGCAATGCATATCCGCCCAGTTGCTCAGATGTAGATTCTCCCATCGGATTGGTCAATGAAGTCTTTGTTTCTTCCTTTCTTTTTTTTCTTTTCTTTTTTCTTTCTTTTTCCCTTTCTTCCCTTTCTTCCCTTTTCCCCTTCTTCCCCTTTCCCCCACCCACCCCTTACCCCACCCATAGAATACCGGTATGACACCCACGCAGCGTAGGCAAAAAGGTAACACAATTACGACTCGGACACCACTGCGCCCCCTGCGGCTCTTTACGCACAGCACAGAACGCCGCACTTTAAGCAAGAGAATACTCGTACTGTATCGGTACTCTTGGCACCATTAACTCAGGTAGGTAATAATAAACTCATCTCCCTTCATCCGTCTACCGGTATATGCATATAGTATTATTATTATACGGTAACTTCCCAAAAGTTCCAAGCTAGGTATCATATCTCCGCCTGACCCCCTGTCCGCATGATATCACAGAACCTTATAGTACTAGTACACGTACTTGTGTACACGTACAGAACGTATTTGCAATTCCGGTTCTTGGTCCAACCGAACAACCAATCAATCAATCAAGCAAATCAAGCCCCTCGGAGAGTTCTTGTGTATGGCTGTTTTCGGTGATTTCGCATGGATTTGATACCGGTATTATGACTACCGGACATTTGTTGGGTAACGAGCTTCACGTGCTGGCTTGTTTTCTATTATTATTACTATTATTATTACTGTTGTAACTTCTTAGGGAATTCTCGTAATAATAGTAATGGTTCCATTCGAGCACATACGGTAATTAAAAGCTAGAGCTTAGAGGCGTCGCATTTACTTTGGGTATGATGAATAAACATGGTTGCGCGAGATTCTACTTGTACTCGCATCGCAATCTCCACTCAGCTGTCACCTTCCTACTCGAGTGGAACCGAACAGCGCGGATGAGATCGAGATCTGGTTCGTTCGTTGAGTTAGAGTGTGTTATGACAAGGGAGCGCCCTGCGCGATGGAAAGGAAATGCTACAGCCGACGATGGGAGCTCGCTTCGTTTGCTATTATATTGTTTCTATATTCTACTCGAAGAGATGATGGACTGCACAAACTACACGTGTCCACCAGGATCAACCTGTCGCCTCGTTTTTTTCCACTCTCTTCTCCTCCTCCTCCCCCCACCGGCAAAAGCGAGGCTGGGGGAATCAATAAATAGCTACTCGTGCCGGTAGAGTAATTACGGTCACTCGTGATTGTACCGTAAAATATCTTCTCTTGAGATCCGCCATCTCCGTCAGCGCTATAATCTCCGGGCTTAGAGATATAAAAAAAAGTGTTGGGAAAGGTTAGTGCTTTCCTCTCACGGTATGGGATCAACCCTCAAGCTGTTGAATCTCATTAACTAGTATTCGTGATTCTGACAATTTGTCAAACTAAACCTATCCTAGGCTAAGGGAGATGGTGGATTCCAAGAGATTTTACGGTACTGCACGGCACTCGTAGCAAAAAGGCTACCGGTACGGTAGGGAGGTGTTCCTGGCACCACCAGCACTTAGCCTCACACATACGGCGGTAAGGTAAACATGGGCGTTGGGATTACCGTATGTCCAATGCTGAATGCAGAGCGCCCCTCTCCCTCCTTCCCCAGGAATGGGACGGATCCGCAACAATTCATTTACCTAAGCTGCAGAGGGGAAGGGGGAGGATTGCCGATAGCGAGCGCATGGCGAGTGCATACGTGATCACTCGAAGGTATCGCGAGATCTGACATCCATCTGGAAGGAAGTAACCGAAGAAGAAGAAGCAACTCGTGGTAAGTCACTTAAGAGGGGTTGTGCCCAATGTGGAATAAATCGTTTCAGAATAATTGCGGGGGGGGGGTGGCGGCGAGTGGGTTGGTTGGTGCGTTTGATTTGGTGCCGACCGAGGTTGGTAATTTTGCGGTTGACTACCGGTAAGGTTATTCCTCGAGATTAAGTGTGGGAACGAATGCGATATTTTCTTAAAAGAAAAGGAAAAACATACATATGGTTAAAGAGAAGGAAGATGACCATTAGGTTTTGGAGATTTAAATAGAGAGTCTTTCTTTCGCCTCATCGCATCTTCGCAATTCGTTTGGTTCGTCTCACGGAGGTGTCGGTTGTTCTCGGGAGCCCGACCCCTTGCATACCCGCCTTAACGCGATGAGAAAAAGTGGTCGGGGGGGTGGAAGGGTGGAAAGGTGGAAGGTGGCTCTTCTTCCTCTCGCACTTTCTGCACTGTTGATCCTCCAATTGTCTGCCGAGCGGACCTGATTGGGGGAGGTGATAGCGAGATTTGCTCTTCAATGCCCACCACCACTCCAGCATTTTTTTTTACCGGTATTTCACACACGCTGGAGGGATGAACGAATGAGAAAGTGTATTCTTTTTTTTTTGTTGGCTGCAGGTTGGTTGGTGCCAGGAGATGATAGGTGGGTCCGTCTCAGCCAACCAGTTGTTACGAAAAAGAACCGATTGAGCAATTGAATTGCCACCGGGTGGAGGGATATAATTATGACGATAAACTATGAGACTTCCCTACCCGTACCGCCCTTTCTCGCTCTCACAATTTAAGTCGTTGCTGCAGGTTGAAGAATCGAGGCGGGGAAGAAAGGGTGGAGGGACGTTGTTTGTTTCCAGGAAATGTCAACTTCAACCAATGAAGAATCTTCATGCCTGGGGAGTCCCAGGGAGGGAGGTACCGGTGGGTGATCTGCAAAGGAGCCTTCTCCATCATCTACTCTTATTTTATTATGGGGAGGGGGGCTTTGAATGGGACATTTGACCTCGCCAGCCACCGGTTCGTGATGCTAGTGCTCGTAGCCATTTTCCTATTATGACAGAAAGAGGTCCATTGGTGCAACTGTAAATAAAAGGAGGATTTTGTATTTTTTTTCCTTTTTCTTGGCGGTGCACAATGCAGTGGGTTTAATGAACCACCCTTAACCACAGATACATACACTGTAGAGATTCTACTAGTACTAGTACTACTAGAGAGTACTGTGCCGGCAGACTTGCAATCATGGATACTTGACAACTCAAAAGGTATCAGGATGCCCAGCACTTGTATCAGAGAAGCCCGACGCCAGAATCGAGGAGCTGGGGAAAAGTCATGGACTCATGGTAACGTTTTGACAAGGGTTCAGGTTGCGCTGGAAATGCTTTTTTTCTCACCCACTGAAATCATCCATCATCGCACAAGTTGGCGCATTTGCACATAGCGCCACTGTGCACGGCTGTTCTACGGTAGACTCTGATCCAGCCCGGTACTCGAGTACACAAAGGGAAATTACGGTTGGGCCACAGGGCATCCAGATGGTTCCTGAGTGGAAATGCTGTTTCGCAGCGGACTACGGTATGATGAACTGTGTGCCGGGATTGAAAATACTCTAGCGTATGATGGCTTTGCTGGCTAATTCCGGATCTCTGAATCCTGGTAACGGTGATGACTTTAAAAAAAGTACAAGTACGGTACCGTACTCGAGTACATGTCTAACCTGAACTCTACTGTATTGCTTGTACCTGCACTCGAATACTCGTATGATACAGGTACAAAATGCGTGAACTGATCGGTGTCTTCGGGCTTGTGATAGCCACGTGCTGGTCTATCTTCAGAATCTTCTTTCTTCACCTGTGAAGTCACGATGCGTCCGACTGGCGCTCTATGTGCAAGTCTCGTACCTGGATATATGCACAATGGGTCAGATGTCTGCCAGCTGGCAATGGCAAAGTTAGGAATGGGGAAATCAAAAATAAAATAAAAAAGAGCCTATCGATACCGGTACCGGCAGTCTGTCTAAGTTTTTCTGTACAGTACCTAAATGCAGTTCTCTTCTCGTGCACCGGTAATGTCTCCTTTCGTGATATACATCCTGTACACTTGTACACTTGGGAAATAAAGATGTGTCTAGCCGTTGATTAAAAGCAATTGAGCCGTGGGAATTTGGATCAGGTGAGTACGATAGTGGCTTCCTAAACAAGGTGTTGACGACCTGATATCCGTATTGTTGATGGTTTTCGTTACCGTAATATCCTTTTTTATTATTATTTTTAACCATCCCTTTTTATTTTTATTTTTATATTTTTCCTTATTTCCGCACATATTTATCTTGCAGAGTGGATAGTGACGGAGCATTCATTCATAGACCTGAGTACCGTACCGTAGATGTAACTTCAAGGAGAAATCTGTATCATAGCTCTTCTTTAACGCCAGTAGACAAACCTCTCTTGTTTCAACTTCTCCCTTGGGGCTCGGGTTGTGAACGCGAGAATAACAAACATCTTGTCCCGAACCTTCCTCCCGCCGGGCCAATTTGCCCCTGTCAATTCCCTATTTCATCTTTTTTTCATCCCATCTCTCTCCCTCTCTTCTTTCACTTCACAATCTCCTCCGGCCCCCCTTTCCCCTCCTCTCTCCCTCTCCCTCTCCCTCTCTTCTCCTCCCCCTTCCTCCCTTCCGTTCTTTTTTTGTTTTTTTGTTCCTACGGCCTCCTGGGTCCAGCTTCTTTCCGGCACGAGGTGTAAAGTGCACAGGATCATCGGTGAAAGAACTCCAGAGAAGGACTCCTAGCTAAGCTGTGGATAGCCTCTCAAGTCTCTCCTTTAAAGTTCGGCAGCCTGATACATACGCTTTTTATTTTTACTTTTATTTGGCTGCATTATTATATGCGTCAACATCGAATACGGTTCGTACCACCATTTTTGGACCTTGCGCCTTATAGAATTATGCAACCCTCTTTTTTCTCTCCCCTCCGCCTGTCCGCTAACACGGTACTCAATCAAAATAGCTAGGTCCAGCATCCAAACGGATCCAACCAAAACACACTCGCTCTTTTCATAACCAATTTACCGTTCGACCTCGTGCCGGTGTTCACATTCGAATCATCACAGCGACTGCGTGCCCGCTCCTTGGCCGTACAAAAATATTCTACGAGAAACACTCCCTTAAAATAGAACTTCACTCTCTCCTCCACTCCAGTTGTTGCAGGGGGAAGGGTAGCTTTTCGGCTTTTCTTGACCATTTTCACTGTCCCTCAAGCCCTCGGATTGGTGCCATCTCTTTTACGTCCTGCAACGCCATCGTTTCTTGGGACGCGCGACTGGACTCGCTTGGTTTGGGGGCTTTAGTTTTCGTTGATAGACTCTGGTTAGAGGGGGTTTTTAGTGCCCTTTTTTTCTTTCTTTTTTATTGACGGCTCAATTACGATTCACAAACGAACCCATAAGAAATTATTGCTGTCAATTGGCTATCTATCTGTCTATTTCCTTGTGTGCTGAGTAGCTTTGGATATGGAGAAATCTGGAAAGTCTGATACCCACCATGGCGTAAACGCGGGAGGAGCTAACAGGAATACGGGAACGGATGATGATGAGGATTTGGATAGAAGTGGAGTGGACCGGGGAGGAGGCAGTATTGGGTTGGGCGCCCCGCATACAATTGGAAGAATTCGGATTGAACCGGTTAGGCGCAAGACCACCCACCGCAGACACCAACAATTACATGCCCGGCAGAATGGGGTTGTGAGCGGAATCACGGACCCAGTTGGGGATATTGTATCCAGTGTCTTGCCAAGTGCTGTGAAGACAGGGGAGTACATTGCTACAACTCTTCCCACGCTCACTTCGTCTATTTCTTCTCCCATCCCAGAGTTATCGAGCCTCAGTATTCCGTCCAGCCCGTCTGGGACTGTGGTGCCTTCAACCTCACCTTCGGGCTCAACGAACTATCCAAATGTACCGGTCGGAAGCACCCAACAAACGGTACTCAGTTCTACCCCCCCTCCGTCCCCGGCGGAGACGTCTCCTGGGATGGTAATACCGCCCATCACAATTTCAGACATTATTTCTACTTCTCTGTCGAGAGCTGAGTCGCCGTCGCCGAGTTCTGCTTCGCTGTCGTCGCCTACCATAGTATTACCTCCATCGGCCACAGTGACGTCCTACTGGCCTTCCCTCATTGCGAAGAACGGGACCACCACGAGTAAGTTCTCCGGTCCTTCACCTCAAAGCATACATTCTCGATGGCTGCCATTGACCCACTTGACGTAGGCGACACGCGGCCGGCCTCTAGTACTACAATTGATGGCAGCGTTATCGTGTACACGCTGGCTCCATCTTCGACCGATATTAATAACAGTACGTTGAGTCGTAATGTCACCACTTCATTGACTCCACTTTCGTCTGCCTCGAGTTTGTCGCTTAATAGTACAACAACAACAGCATCATCAACAACGACATCGTCGTCGTCGTCGTACTCGTCGGAATCCCTATGGCCTACTACGACGTATGTGGGAGGTGAAGGCGGCGGCGGCGGCGGGGGAGGGGGTGGTGTAGCATCAACAAACACAGCGCCATCGGTATCGCCGACCTCAACTGAGAGTTCTGGCGGAGGAGCACCAGTTAGTCCTAAGCTTCTTGGTGGTGTGCTTGGGGGAGTTGCCGGCATAGCGTTAATCCTGCTGGCTCTTCTCTATTTCATGAGGCGGCATAAACGTGAACTTGTAATACGGGCGAGAGATGATGCTGGGTATGGTGGCCCCGTCCAACCAACTGGGGACCAGCCTATGGCTGTGGTGCCGGGAGAGCGAGGTTTTTACAAGGTCTCAGGACGCAAGTTACCTCCTGTGATCGGGGGTCCAAGACCAGAGGAGTTTTCTTCCACAAGGTCTGCACCGGGATCTTCACACTATCATGATGACGAAATCAGTTGGATTGGACCGGGAGCCCCGATTCCTTCTCCGGGCGCGGGGCCCTCAGGGTATTCTGGAGTTTCTGAGAGCGCCCCGTCATCGCCTGCAACTTCGAGCGCTCCTGGAAGTACTACTACTCCTGTTGGACCTGCGCCTACCCTACCGCCCATTGGCGCGGTCATATCGACAGGCCCTTCGAGAATCTCGGAGGAGCGCGAGGGTGATCCTGAGCTTGCTTCCCCCGGCGAGTCTATGCCACCACCGTCTCTGCCGCCAATTGCCAAGACACCGAGCGCCCCGGGTAGCCAGACTGATCTTGGTCTAACATCTCCTACACGACCTCCGTTTTCCAGAGGGATGAGTTCTGGAAGTGTGGGAAGTGCAGGGAGTGGGAAAGAAGGACGCGCTATAGGAGAGGTACCCGCATCCGCTGGGCCAGCCATCCCCCCGGCCTTCGTGAGGCAAATGAGTGCTGAGCGGGTAGGGAGCGCGGGAAAGGATGGGGTGGGCAGATCGTTACCATCACACGATGGCTCTCGAGCCTCACGGTTTACCGAGGACATTGTGTGATGAGGCCTTTGCCTTTTTTTAAGGCGAGGAATTGGGAGTTGGGAAACTAACTTTGCATGAGATGCTTTATCTTTTTATTACTTCTGGTGCTAGCGAAGGGTTGGCTTAATATGTCCTGTTCTTTTTCTCGAGAAATATCTTCTACTTTTATGCTTGCTACTATAACTATTAGTGTCAAGCGTCACTTTTAATGCCTTCTTTCTTTTTTCACTGTTTTCTGGCGTTCTATTCTTACCCCCATCTTCATACCTGGATACCCATTTTTTCTTCTACCTCTGTAAAAAAATTTTACAAACGTATCTCTTGTGGAGTTTGAGATTTTTTTTTGACTTTTTTCTCTTTTCATTCCCTCTACAACCCATGGTGTTGCTCTTTTCAGCCATACCATCCGCATCGTTCATTCCCATATTATCTTCATGTCTATTCTTGACTCTTTTCCCCCTAGAGCGGGGCAGAGTTCCCCCATCTGCCTCCTCTCTACCTAGCCGTACGTATAGTACCGCGTCATACTATACTCATGGTCTGGGCATACTTTTTTTTCTCACCTTCCGACGCATGTATTAGTAGTAGTACTTACTCACTTGCACCGTACCTACGGTATTACCTATCTACCTACTTACCTATTGTACCCGCCGCCGGTTACCCCCGCCCGCCCGAGCTGAAACGAGGCAAAGGGGGAAAGGAAAAAAAAATCAAAAAAATCGCACTGGCGGAAACATACATAACGTTCGTACCTTTACCGATCACACTGCATCCTCGCACTCGTCTCCTCATATATTATTATTATTATTATTATAAAGTAAGGTAAACAAGCCCCTCAACCTACCTAACCTAGTCCAATCCAACCTATGGTACGATATTGGTCTGTTCATTCATCACCCTGTTTTCGTAACATGTGATTGCGCGAAAACCTCTTATCTACCAATAAATGGAACGAGGAAGCGAGCGGCCCACGCGCTTGCGCACGGCTGGTGAAATAAAACGGTTTTTTTTTTCTGAATTGCTTTTTTCCCCTTGTTTCCTTGTTTTCTTCATAGTATTATTCACTTACCCACCCCCCACTTTATCGACGAGTGAGAAAGTGTGAAATGTGCACTGTCGGCAGGGTACACTACACGATTGATCACTCGTTGGATGGGAAGGCGGGGTGTCATGTTGTGTTGCATTCGTTTATGTGACCAATCGCGCTTCGGGGAAGTGGGGTTTGTAGCGAGGTGTGGGCGCCCAATGCATAGAATAGCGTGGGATAATGAGAGGACGGGGAGAGAAGTGCTCTTATATGTGTGTACGTATGTATGTAAAGATACTGCACGGTACAGTGAGGTGACATGTAAAGTGAAAACGGGAGAGAGAGAGAGAGAGAGCTATCATAGCGGTTACCATTTTGTGACACGGATTTTTCCAGGTCAACGGGTCAAGCTTCTTTTTTTCCTTCTTTCTATTAATTATAGGTTGCTATATAGCATAGCATAGCACGATACTATAGTATGAGATAGTATCGTACCGGAACCGTACCGGACCGGAGGAACGGAGGAACGGATGGAAAAAACTACGATAGATCGTTGGAAAGAAAAAACTTAGCAATTTTTTTTCTTCTTTTCTTTTTCTTTTCTTCCCTACGGTATTCCCACCAATCGCCATAAGTTAACTTAGGTATACCGTACTTATATACCCGTGGAATGCCGGTATCATACATACTGTGCAGTTGGTCCTGGGACTCCCCCCCGCACAGTCACATTGTCACATACATTTCTTAAAATCCTTAGTTCTCGCGTGTCGATGTAATCATACGTAGGTTAGGTTAGGTGCGGCTGAAAAAAGGAATGAAGGAAGAGAAGGAAGCTTCGGGACTTTTTGTTATCATATCATCGGTGAATCATGCAAGTTCAAGTACTTTTCTGCGGTTGTGAAGTACGGTGCTGTAGCCGTAGCTTTGCTCGTGGTCATGTCGGCGTCAGATCAGATCAAGTTGTAGTGCTTCGCGTGGTAGGGTAATCTATAACTACGGTATAATGTGGTTGGGAGGATCGTCAAGCGCTAGTACTGTACAGTAGTAGTATGATATTATGAGACGTTCGAATACTAGTGCTTGTAGTACTACTGTATTTTTATCCTTACTTTTGGTTCGCCATGCCATGCCATGCCATGCCATGCCATTGTAAATAGGGTTTTACCGAAGCTGGCTAGTAGGTGTTTTGAGGTGTGATATTATATGATAATTATTATGATATAGAGGGTTATATAAGTTTGGTTGTCTGTTTGCTGGTTTTTGTTGGGTTTGATGCGGTAGTAGATACAGTATAATTATTGCACACTTGCCGTTACCGTATATGATCGCTGAGTTATTCTATGATATACGGTAGATTCTTTGTATTGTATTGTATTTTGATTGATTGCCGTTTGGATAGCTAACAGCCTAGGTGAGTTCTGATTTGCTTTATTTACCTACTTGGCGTAGTCTACTATCTATCTATCATTCAACTTCATTTCTAGTCCCTGACCAGGTATTATATTTCCCACTCCATCCTCAACTGTATAGTTCTCAGATCTAAAGCCGTATCATACCATACCTTGAGAACACGGCATTATATCGCTTGTCTTGGCTTGGCACTTAAGCCTAACTCGTCTCGCCAATTTCTAATTTTAAAGCTGCTGGGTGAGTCCTCTACCTTACTTTACCTTACATCTTCCTTGTGCTGTGCTGGATTATACTTGCTTGCTTGCTGTGCCGGTACGGTACGTGGATAAATTATTATAACCGGTCGGGTGTAGATTCCTCAGGCAGTCGTGTACTGCGCAGTGGTCATGGCTCGCAGCGTTGTGTTGCGGTACGGTGATGGGTGAAGAAAGTCTCAGGAACTGAACTGGATGTAGCTCTTGCTTAAGCCTGCTTTTCCCATCTGCTGTGCTATATTATACATACTAGGATTCAAGGCTGGGGTGGAGGGGTAATGGTAGGGTAGGGAATATTATATTATATCGCAAAGTCTTGATTATCGGTCGAATGGAAACTGAGGTACGTACTTTCGATGTACCCCCGAAGTACTAGTACTCTGTCGGTCAACAGGAAGTGTTGGTATAATATAATATCTAACTTAAAGTACTTGTATGTGACTTTATTACATTATTACTTGTATTTTAATGCATCTGAGCTTAAGCCCCCGACCACTACCTCACCCAGCATTATACATACATACCCCCAGCCCAGCACAACTCAGTGTGGTGTTGTGCGGTGCGGTTCTATGCCAAGGGTATATATCATACATATATTTTTATATGATACTTTACACAATCGTACCAATGGTAACCATTCGGGTAGAAACTCGCTTGGCTTGATGCCACTCATCCCGATCGGGGTCCGAGGGAACTGGAACTCGACGATTAACTTACGATATGGCTTTTTTTCTTGAGAGTTTTTGTCGATCTATGGGTGTACAAGTATTTAGTGTACAGTATGTATAAGTAGGGCTAATGCGAGGTGGCGGCGGCAGAGGTGGTGGTGGTGGTGGTTGTAGTGCAAAAATAGATGTACAGTACCGTGTATTCTTTTTGCCGGTTGGTTGGTTGGCGTGATGCGGGACGGTACGGTATGAGCCGGTGGGTGGGGGCTGATGGGATGGGGTGCTACGATATGATAATTGTTCTTGCAATGGGTGTTATGTCATGAAGGGTGAGATGTGTTGAGTCTGGGGAAGGATGGTGATTGCGGGGGGCTTAGGTTTAGGTTTGGGCTTGGGTGGTGGGTGGTGGGTGGTGTTTTCGGTGCGGGCTTGGATTTGTAGGGTACTGGGCTGGGGGTTTGGTTAAGTTGAGGTTTGGTGTTGATGGAAGGATGGATGGATGGTATATGGGTATACACAAAGATGTTAAATCAGTATTTTCGGCACTGTGTGTGTTGGGGGGATCTTTCTCTCTCTTATTTTTTACCAGTGTTCCCCCGGGGAGTGACCAACAATTCCCCGTACTGGAATCTAGAGACAGAGGTTAATCAATGCCAATCACCTTTCTCGCGTATTTACCAAGCTGGCACTGGAACCTTCCTTCCCCCCCTCCTGTCCTACATAGTAAAACCTACCTACCTACCTACCTACCGGTACCTGCCCAACAATTACTCCTCCCATATCCTCCCAAATCTCAACACACAATATCCATACAAAAGTTATTAACCCCGCCCCGAAAATAACTCAACCGAACTTAGCAAGTAAACACTACATATAGGAAGAAAGACTCGACTCGACTCCGACCTTCTAGACAAAAATTAACTCCTTCAACCTCAACCTCAACCTTCCTCATATCATACTTCCCCCCCATCACGACCAATCACTCGCTGAACCCCACCTACCTACCCTACCCACCCCATCCCAACCATCCCAACAACGGAACATAGCACACCACGCGCCACTAATCCGGTTGATCCAGGGCCTTATCCGGCACCTCACTCCCTCTCTGATACTGCTCTTAAGCTACCATACACCCGCACTTTACTGATCTCCGACGATGTAAGGGTTTTTTCCGTCATTGGTACAGAGTAACTTTGGCAATGCGTTCGTAGAGCGTGGTGTCGAACTGTTAGCGTTAGCCACCCCCACTTTGATTTTTTCTTTGGGGGGGGGGGGGTAATATTATGGAATATGGGGTCGGGTATAGTAGATTATGGTTTGCCTCCGGTCCGATCGGTCGGTTGGGGGGACCGAAGGTTTTCCTGCGGGGCGCACACGGGGTTGCTATGCTTGATCTTGGTATTATAGTGCTGTGCCTCGGTATTGTAGTAGAGATTTAGGTCGGTGGGAATGGCTTGCCTTGAACACCGCGCTTTCAGGGGTCGAGTTATTTTTTTGATCATGGTGCTTTGTACGTACAGTACAATACTTGAGTACTGTTCACTTAATTCTCATACCTCCAACATCTATCTGTGGCAGTGCTGTGGCAGGTCAAAATGTACCATTACAGCCGAAGATCGCTGGAGATGGCACATTTTCACTGGCCACAGATCCGTGTTGGGGTAGGAGAATTAAGTGAGCAGGAGTGTACCGGTACTGGGTTTTAGCTTTGGGTGGTTTGGAAGATTCCGGGGTTAATCTTGGTTTTTTTTTTGTTACGCGAGTGTGGTTTGTAGGGGTGTACTGGGGGCGTAGCAGTCTTGTACGATAGACTAACTTTTATTAGATTCTGAATTTATATCTGTCTTGATTGAAGACGTGGTGCTTTGATTATTTGGTGATGGGGTTCTGTTCTGCCTCTGCTATACTAGTATACTACAGATGTTTAGGTGTGAAATCGGTTTAGCCTTTTTGACTGGATCAAGTTGAGTGGTATAGGTGCCGGTACTTGTTCAATAAGAGGTGGAGATTGGGTTTATTGCGAGGTAGCATTCTTGGGTGTTTAGTCGTATGAACACTTTGGTTTTGTTGGGATTGATGATGCTCTATGGATATGTTTCAAGTTCTGCGCTGTTAGCTTTCTCGCCCTTGTGTGAGTGATAGCTTATGAACAATGGACGTCGGGTGCGATCAGAATGAGCGCGTGTTGCATTCTCGTGACGTTGAGGCGGAGCCAGCGGGTATTGGTGGGCAATACTCCCTCGTATGGTAGTAGGCTTCGTACAGGGCTATATTCCGGTGTCGGTAACTCACTCGAATGTTTGTACACAAAAGTTTGATTCCACAAAGCTACCATTGATTACGATCGCCCCAAGAGAGTACTTGTATACTACTGGAAGACTAGTGGTTGGAGAGATCATGTCACATTTAGATGCCCTCGTGGCCAAAATTTTGGGGAGCAACCGTTTACTTTTGGTATTTCCCTAAGAAGGAAAAAGAAAATTCTGAATGCTGAAAACCCCAATGAAGGTGGCTTACTCTATGTTTTTCTTTCCCTCATATTAAACACCTTTTTACCCCGAGTACTCCTGGATATTTCCAGGGTTCTTTCCAAGAAGCGCCATTGGAACAATACCAGAAACATGGCCTATTGGAAGACGATTAGAGGGGTCTCTCAAATTAAGGGATGGTTGGGAGGGTTTCATACATTCAGGCCCATAGACATGCATATCAAGCTTCAACTCCTGTCCGACATTCTTGATGTTCTTTAGGCCTTCTTGGTAGTTGGGCCCGGCGCGACGAACCCAGATCTGAACCTTGTGCTCAATGAACACAGGAGCAAACTCACGAAGAGCGCGGATGACACCCTTGAAAGTTGACGCAACATTCTATAAAAAATTAGTGGGGTTTCGAACTTCACAAGCGCAAGGGGATCATACAGTGAAGTTGGCAATACCACCACCAATGAAGAGGACACGGCCATCTGGGTGGACAGGAGCTCGCAGCATCAGGTCAAAGACTGTGCGAGCATAAAGATATGTTTGCCCTTCAGTGGGAGCACCAGAGTATTCCCCGTAGTTGGCCAATTCGCTGGAAAATCCAGATGAAGCAATGGCGTCAGCGTAGACTACTGAAGCACCACCACCAGCGACAAGAGTCCAAACTCGCCCCACTGGGTTAAGGACAGTCAGCTTAAGGGATGCGCCGGTCTTAGCGTCGAGTTCGGCAATGTACCTGGGGATCACATGTGTTAGAAGCAAACTCACAATCTCAACTGGTGCGGGGACATGGAATAAGGAAACCTACGCCTCTTCCTTGGAAAGTTCACGACCAAAAGGAGCCGGGAATTCCATTGGTGGGCCAGCGTCAATAGAGACGGTGTTGCTGTTTCCGGCGACTGGTCTGAGGCCAAGGGCTGCAGGGCTTCTGGCGACCGCCCATTTTGCTCCACACTCGAACTCAGCTGTCTGGTCGAGTTTTGCAGCAAGATCTAAGAAGTGGACCTCGGCTGAGGTCTTATGCTCGTTAGGAATGACTACCAGAGGGTTGATCTCAAGATAGCTGTAGGCGCAAGTTTGTCAGTAAAACCCTCAATTCCCTCTCGCCCAAAGGCAAACGAACGTAAATTGGCAATCGACGTAGACAGCATATAGTCTGGAAATGAAGTCGACCAACACATTATGTACTCCCGAGGGGACCTTTTTGAGAAGGGTGGCGGCAATAGTCTCATTTGAAGGGTATCTGCATTATGTAAAATATTAGTTATACGTCTCGAGAAGAAAGGCATTTTTTATGTACTGTAGAAGCGGGGGTAAACTGACTGTTTCAGATCAACCGGAACCAAAAGTTTCTCAGCCTTTGCATCCACATCACCAACATCCACACCACCCTCATGGGTGAAGAGAATCCAATCACCCTTTACGTCATCAAAAGTTAGCAGAAATCCAACCAACGCCGCAGGCTTCGGAGATAATGGAGGTCTCAGTAAGGGCCGGCGCTACGGCAGCAAGAACCGATAAGGAAAAAGTGGGCCAATGAGATGTGGGGAATCGCAGGAAACCAAGAATTTTGCGGGTAGATCCTCCTGATATAGGGTGCTAGGGTATAGAAAGCTCGATAAGCGAAAGGGTGAAATCGACTGAAGCAGGTCGTAATGCAGGTACATGATACAGATAATTTCCGGTGTCGGAATAGTGCATTATTCTAGGAGGGAGAGTGGGCTATTTCCGCTCGCCCGAAAGACTATATAGCTTTGCGGACGGCCAAACAGCTCATTCTCCCTAACTAAGCACAGAAAATTCGAAGAAAACCGCCTCCCATTGGAAGAAGAAACAACAAAAACAAACACGGGTATGAGAAAAGCACTTACTTCTCTGACGGAGTGAATGTTAATATAATATTCCTCCTCAGGCTTGTGCGGGCAAAAGGGCTCAACCAAGAAAGTTCTCAAGTATCCCTTGACAGCCTCTACCTGCACTTCCGATCCGGCTCTCTCTTGAATCCAAGCACGTGCATCGGCCCAATTCTTGTTCAATGCTAGCAATCCAGCCTTTCCACGTCTCTTGATGAGTTGATCAGGCTTTGCGACAAACTTGGCACCTTGCTCAAGCAACCATGGATATTGTTGTTCGGCACCATCTAAGATAGCTGCTGGAGATGAACCTTCGGGAAAGGTGATGGAAGCAAGCTTTGCTGGTGCGTTGTGAGGAGGGGGAGGCAAAGGAGATTCAGAGATGACGGGGGAACGGGTGAGATGGTAATTGAGGATAGCCTTCCCATCAGCTTCATGAATTGATTTAGCAGACATCTTGAAGAAGGATAAAGGGTATCAATGGGATTCGAAACCGGAAAAGGAGTGGTTTGTTTGAGATGCTAAGGAGGGGACAGGGTGGAGACAGATGAAGAGGAAGGGTGGAGGAGAGAGGAAGGGAGCAGAAGAACCAGGCGAGAGGGGGAAAAGTGAATAGACGAAGGGGGGGGGAGGGGGGGGTTCAAGGAAGCTCGAGATGAAAAACGGGAGGAGGGGAAAGGAGGGAGGGAAGAGGAGGGGGGAGTACACTGTTGCTTTGCAGCGGAGGGTCGGTCAGACAGCACACACCTCGGGAGAAAGCCAGGTGCCCAGGGTTGGGTTGAAGCGTTGGGCTCCGGTATTTTTATTTTATTTTTCTTTCTCCCCAATGGTTCCTTTTCCTTGCCCGAATTCTCGTGGAGAGGCTTTCTCTCTTTACATGACGGATTACAGGGGTACCCCACTCACTCTATATTGGCTTTGCTCTGCGGTAGCTGGGTCTATTCCTTCTTGAGGTAAAAATGGGTGCGGTCCCAACACCAAACCCGAGTAAGCCCCCTCTGACCCGGTACCTAGCCTTACCGTTCCAGGTAAGATATGAGCTGATCGGCGTTAAAGCCACATGAACGCCACACTTTTTGCCCCGCCAATTCTGACCCAAAGAAGTTATTTCATCAGGAGAAGGAAGTCCCAACAGAACAGAACGACTACCGGCAATCGGAATTGCAATTGCTGTCCCAGGCCCTATGAGAAGCCCCCCCCTGTCCCCTCCACTCCTAACAAAAGGTGCAAGGTCGGGCTCAATCCGCCGATGCTCGGGTACACTTTTTCCACGCCCAACGAGGGGGGGGGGGGGGGGGGGGGGGGGGGGGGGGGGGGGGGGCGGGGGGGGGGGGGGCGGGGGGGGGGGGGGGGGGGGGGGGGGGGGGGGGCGGGCCGGGCGCG
>Ga0307507_10006067_pt1 | contig 18987 bp, 19 predicted proteins | sample 7_EM_MG_FD_207223 | JGI IMG/M metagenome (GOLD analysis project Ga0307507, IMG submission 207223) | Populus trichocarpa ectomycorrhiza microbial communities from riparian zone in the Pacific Northwest, United States - 7_EM | ecosystem: Host-associated > Plants > Roots > Unclassified | place... | reverse complement strand
GGCCGTGTTGTAGCCGTCGCCTGTGATGGGGTGTCCTGGCCATGGCAGGCCTGCCGAACCCAGGGCTTGTGTGAGGCGTCGCTCTCACTGTGGGCATCACAAAAGGGCCGCGTCGCCGGCCGGCAGGAGGCTGCAACTGCGTGCCGCTGCAGGGTGGAGGCAAGAAGCGCTCGCCGACTTGGCTGAGCCAGGCTAGTCGGTGTAGTGGTAACGAGCCTTGAGGATCTTGACTTGCTTGTCGTCGGCCCGGTAGACGAGGCGGTGTTCGTCGTCGATGCGGCGCGACCAGTAGCCGGAGAGGTCCCCCTTCAGCGGTTCGGGCTTGCCGATGCCGTTGAAGGGGTCGCGCTGGATCTCGCCGACGAGGCGGACGATGCGGCGCACCATCTTGCGGTCGGTCGCAAGCCAGTGCTGGAAGTCGTCCCAGGCGGCCGGGTCGAAGTTGACGTCCCTCACTCGTCACCGGCCAGTTCCTGGAGTTCCTCCAGGGTTTTGGTGACCCCTGTCTGGCCCGCACGGTCGCGGGCGACGGCTTCCATGAGGCGGCGGGCGTTGGCCGGTGAGCGCAGGAGGTAGATGGTCTCCTGCCAGGCGTCGTAGTCCTCTGCCGACATGAGGATCGCGTCGCCGTTCTTGGAGTGAATCCGCACCGGCGCGTGGTCGTCGTTGACCTTCTTGATCAGGGGGAAAAGATCCTTGCGCGCCTCGCTGGCGGTAAGACTCATGGCGTACGTCCTCTCGCGGAGCGGTACCTAATATCGTACCGGACTGGTACGAAAATTCGTACCTGTTGGAGAGGTGGATTCCGGGTCAGCGTGCACGTGATGCGCGCGGCTTCTGGTCCCGCGAAACGTCCGCGCAGCTCAGGGGGTGCTCCCTCGGGTATCCAAGCCATCCCCGATGTACAGCCCGACTCGGCCCGTCCCATGGTCGGCACACCAGTCGGAAGACATGGACTAGAGGACATGAACTGGTGTGCTGGAGAAGGGAGTTGAGTCGTAGGATGTGCCGCGAATGATCCCTGTTGATCCCCGCCCCGGTTGAAGGACGTACACGACTCATGAGCGACCCTGTGCCGGCGTCCGAGCCGGCTGAGCAGCAGAAGATCGACACTTCGGTGCCGCACTCCGCCCGTATCTGGAACTACTGGCTCGGAGGCAAGGACAACTACCCCGTCGACGAGGCGGCCGGTGACGCGTACACCGAGGTGTTTCCCGGGATCGTCACCATCGCTCGCTCCAGTCGTGGCTTCCTGCGTCGCAACATCGCGTATCTCGTTTCCGAGGCGGGCATCCGGCAGTTCCTGGACGTCGGTACCGGCCTCCCGACCGCGCAGAACACCCACCAGGTCGCGCAGGGGCTCGCTCCCGAGGCGCGGATCGTCTACGTCGACAACGATCCGATGGTGCTCGCCCACGCCCGCGCCCTGCTGTACTCCACCGCGGAGGGTGCGACCGCCTACATCGACGCCGACGTGACGGACCCGGACCGCATTCTCGAAGTCGCCGCCAGGACACTGGACTTCGGTCGTCCTACCGCGCTCATCCTCAGCAACATCCTTGGGCATGTCGCCGACTACGATCAGGCCCGTTCCATCGTCATCCGGCTGATGGAAGCCCTGCCCACGGGCAGTTTCCTCTCCATCAACGACGGGTCGCGCGGCATCGACCCTGTCTTCGAGCAGGCCCAGGACGCCTACAACAACAGCGGCGCCGTTCCGTACAACCTGCGCGCCATTGATGAGATCACCGCGTTCTTCGACGGCCTGGAGCTTGTCGAGCCCGGTGTCGTCTCGGTGACCCGGTGGCGTCCGGAGCCCGGTTCGGGCGTCCCGGAGGTCATCGCCGAGCACGGTGGACTTGCGCGTAAGCCGTAACGAGCGCGTAAGCCGTAACGACAGGACGGGAAGAACAGCAGGAGGCGCACAACCTTCCGGAAAGCCACCGGTCTGAAAGGACACACACCTACGCGAGCTACCGGGGGTAGTCATGCGACGGATAGGTACTGCACTGGCCGCAACAATGCTGGCGGGCGGCGGCCTGTTGGCCGGCACGGTTCCGGCGGTGGCCGCGCCGACGGCCGTGGACTGTGCCGTGACGTGGGGAAGCCTGGACAAGACCGGTGACTCCGTCGCCTCCAGGCGACTGACCGACGTGAGGACCGGACAGCACGAGTGCTTCGACCGGCTGGTCTTCGACGCCCAGGGCACGGCGGCAGACCCGATCGGCTACACGGTCCGCTACGTCGACGTACTCCACCAGGACCCGAGCGACGTCGTGGTTCCGATCAAGGGCGGAGCCATTCTGGAGATCTCGCTGTTCTCCTCGCGCTACGACCCGGCGACAGGACAGCCCTACCCGCCGCTTCCGTCCGTCGACGTCACCGGGTACCGGACCTTCCGGGAGTTCAAGGTCACAGGCGGCTCCGAGGGATACACCCAGGCCGGACTGGGCGTCCGCGCCCGGCTGCCGTTCCAGGTCTTCCAGACGGCCAACCATCTCGTGGTGGACGTGGCTCACACCTGGTGACCCTGTACGGCCCGGGGTGTGTCTTATGCAGCCATCAAGGTAGCCGCACAAGCGCACTCCCTGCTCGTTTGCGCAGGTCATAGCACTGCGGTGACACTCCCCGGCGTACAGCCCGACCCGTCTGCCGCTGTCTGTGGTTTTGGTGGCACGCGAGGGGCGTACCTTCCAGGCGCCGCTCACGTCCTGGTATGTGCTGACGACCCCCACCCGAGACGTTTGTCCCCGTAGAGCGGGTATTCCGTTCGTAAGGTGCGATATCCGGGATATGGATCGCTTTTGAAATCGGCCGGGAGTATGGCGGGCGCGGAAGTGGAAGCGGCCTCTGTTTCTGCTCGTTCAGTCGGGACGTAGATGAATTTCTCCACCGTTCGCTGCCGTGGGGACATCGTGCTTGGGTTCACCCCGGAGCTTTCGGCGCGGGCCTGCGTGCGGCCCTCGGGGACATCAGGGCTCGTATCGACGACATCGGGTCCACTTCGGTGCGACGGCGACGGCGACGGCGACGATGGCGAAGCTCAGGCCGGAAGTCCGGCGTCGTGTCGAGCCATCTGATCCTCGCCGCCACGAACTCAACCGCTGCAGGGCGATCCAGGCCCTGCGGGAACTCGTGGACGGAGCCGCCTCGGTCGGCTTCGGCGGCGTTGCCCGGCGCGCGAATGTCGACCCGGTCCTGGCTCTGCACCCAGCCCGACCTGCGAGGCGAGATCGAGCGACTCCGCGACCTGCAAGCACCCCGCACGGCCGACATTCCGGCCGTCCCCGCGCCGGGCGCCTCCGTCGTCAACTCGTCCTGGCGGTGGGCGATCGACGGGCTCGCCGACACGCAGCACATCGTGAGACGAGAGTGATCGGACGGCGAGTGGCTGGTTCCCGACTTCGATCGTCGCCGTCTGTCGGTGGGGTCCATGGGTCAACTCCTGGGCGCGGAACCGGTATTGGACAACGAGCACACCGCCTCCGCCCCCCGGCCGGCAAGCGCACCCGGAACCGTTGGTGATCCTTAAACCATGGTGCGGGAAGCTGTCTGAAAAAAGCGTCGGCAATGGAATCTTCGATATCGGCATGCATATCCTGTGCGCTCCCGAAGATAGTCATGACGGCACCGCCATGCGCTGCGTCTGCAGGCCTCGCTCCCAACGAGGGGGTGTTGTCTGGCTCGTAGATCGCTGCTAACTTCCGTGGTCGCTGAATGCTGTTGCGGGTAAGGCCGTTGGAACGCAGATGTTTGACCGATGTAAGGGCTAAGGCGGGGGAACTTGTGACGCCAGGCATAGAGTCCAAGCTGCTGGACTTCGAACGGAACGTCTTACCGGTGGTGGATCGCCTCCGGGCGCTGCGCGGCAGCGCGGATGCCGAGGAACTACGGGAAGCTGTCACCGATCTGTGCAGAGCGGTCGAGGGGCTGGACGGCCTCATGTCGGAGCGTCAGATAGCTGCGACAACACTCGACCTGCGACGGTGGCAAGAAGCCGGCATGACGGGTGTCCCGTCCTTCGATGCCACAAGGGACGCTGTTCCCGCTCCACTTGACGGAGAGGCCGCCGCCTACGTCGGGCCGGTGGTGCTTCCCAACAGCGACCGCCGGGAAGTGCACATCGAGGCGTTCGCAGTTGTTCGACAGGATCCTGACTGCACCCCGTATCTGCAGGCGAAGTATCCGCATCCGAAGGCGGTCTTCCAGTCCACCCGGCTGCGGTCCGCTTCCCGTGGCCTACGGGAAGGTAACTGCGTGGTTTTCTTTCCGGAAAACATTCCGGCGGACACGCGCTGTACCGACCAGAACTTCGCCTGGTTCTTCTTCGATCGCCACACGGAGATCTATGCCCAGACGCTCGGGATTGTGGAGCGTCTGTGCGGCCCGGATTCACCCTTCGCCGAATCGACCGAGCTGCTTTCCGCCGGGCTCGATCCGGAGGACGTGTACCAGGCGCGGTGTGTTTGGGGATATCTGCACGACTACTTCCACCACACCGGCCCGCGGCCTCTGGATGAACATCTGGCGCTGAAGACCACATGGCGCCCGGGCCTCCTTGAGGAACTCAAGGTGGACATGAAGTCGGCGATCGCCTGCTTCGAGGAGGACGTCCCCTACGGGCCCGTCGTCTTCGAGTACATCCTTCTGGAACGGTTGTTCCGTTACCCGACACAGCCGGATCCCTTGCGGAACTTCGATTCCGGTACCGGCTTCGCCCTGGGGACCTGGCTGGCGTCGGAGGGGCTTTTCGCGGTGAACGACTCCGGTGTCCGCGTCCTGGGATCGAAGCCCGCGATCGTCGAGAGCGTTCGTCGGCTCGTTCGCCTCATCGAGGAGATCGAGGAGATCGAGGACGACGAGGTCTACCGGACCGAGGCCGTGGAGTTCCTCTACCGAACTCTGCTGCGGAAGCCCGAAGCCAAGCCGCTGCGGTACGGCGGTCCCCTGGCACCGCTGAGTCTCTGGGGTGCCGAGGTCAGTGTCTGAGGCGCAGGCGACCACGGTCGCAACCGACATCGTACCGGCCGGGATTCTCGACGATCCTGGGTTCTGCCGCTACTCGACAGGCCGTATCGCGGTGTTCGAAGGAGGTCCCGGCAGACCGTGGTCGGAGCCGTCGCTCGAACCCTACGGTGCACTGGCGATGGACCCGGCCACTCTGGGACTCCACTACGGGCAGGTCGTCTTCGAGGGGCTGAAGGCATTCCGGTCGGCGGACGGCTCCGTGGCACTGTTCCGCGCGGCCGACCACGGGCGACGTTTCGAACTGTCCGCGGAACGGCTGGCCATGGCCGGTGTGCCGGTGGACCACTTCGTCCGGGCCTGCTCCCTGCTGGTCTCGGCCGATCACCACTGGGTGCCCTCCGGGTTCGGGCAGAGCCTGTACATCCGACCGCTGCTGTTCGGGTCGGAGGCGGACCTGGGCCTGAAGCCCCCACGCAGCCTGCGCTGTGTCCTGTTGGCCTATCCCGCGGACCCGTGCTTCGGGAAGGACTTCCGTCCGCTCGCGGTCAAGGTCGCCACCGACGCGGTGCGCGCGGTACGGGGCGGCACGGGCGAGGCGAAATGCGCGGGCAACTACGCCGCCAGCCTGCTGACGCGGACTCAGGCACAGGCGGCCGGATACGACGAGGTCCTGTGGCTGGACGGAATCGAGCGGCGCTGGGTCGAGGAACTCAGCACCATGAACCTCTTCTTCGTCTGGAACGACGGCAGTACCGAGGCCACCGGGCACAGCCTGCGGATCACCACCCCGCCCTGCACCGGAACAGTGGTCCGAGGGCTGACCCGTGATGCGCTGCTCACTCTGGCGGGCGACCTCGGCCTGAACGCCGTGGAGGAGCCGACCTCGGTCGACGGCATTCGCGACGGGCTGGAGTCGGGACGCCTCGTCGAGGTGTTCGCGTGCGGCACGGCCGGAGCCGTCGTGGCCGTCGGCCGGCTCGGCATCGGAGACAAGGACTTCACTGTCGGCGACGGCCACGAAGGCGTGACGACCGCGCGGTTGCGCGATGCGCTGCTGGCGGTTCAGCACGGGCGCACCCCCGACAAGCACGGGTGGCTGCTGCACGTCGAGGGAACGGAGCCGGCCGAGGGCAGTCACGGAGACGAGGGACGAGGGATATGAACACCAGTACACAGGTGCGGGCCGGCAACGGTGGCGGTCTGGCGCGGATCAGTCGGATCCACACGCTCGGCCCTTCCGGAACCAACCTGGAGAAGGCGGCCCACCACTGGTTCGCCGGGCGGAGCGCGGTGGGCAGCGTGGTCCTCCATGCCGAGGTCGAGGACGGTCTCGACGCCATGAGGTTCGACGGGACCGAGGCGATCCTCGCCTGCGCCGTCTACCCGCGCCTCCACGACCTGGTTTTCCACAACCTGCACCGCCTGGAGATGGTCGACAGCTTCCTCCTGGACACCTACGAGATGGTCCTCGCGAGCCGGGACACCCAGTCGCCGGTGAACACCGTTGTCTCCCATCCGGCTCCGAGCTGTCTGGTCGCGGGCCGTGGAGACCTCAGCTTGACCAGCAGCAACTCGCGGGCAGCGGCCTTGTGCGCCGCCGGCGAGTACGACGCCTGTGTGACGACGGCCCCCGCGGCCCGGAACGAAGGACTGCACGTGGTCGAGGACTTCGGCGCGGTTCCCATGGTGTTCACCCTCCATGTGGGCAAGGGGCGGTACGCCGCCGGGAGCAGAAGCTGACTCCGGCTCGGTGACCGGCACGCGGCCATAAGGGCTGAACTGCCCGCCAAGACAAACGAGTTCAGCGGCCGACTGCCGGACGCGACCGGTGAGCGGTTGTTCCCGGGCATCCGGTCGGCGGGGTCGCTGACGAACTCGGTCCGAATCCACAGCCCACCGTCGGCGACGACGGGGAGGAAGGCATCCACCATGAGCGACGAACTGACGGTCACCCCGACGAGCGCCCCCCGCCCGAGGCCGGAGGCGTCGTCGGAGAGCGGGCCACTCCTGACCGACCACGCCTTCCACATGCGCTCCGGCAAACGCCGCACCTGGCAGGCGCTGACAGTCGCCGACCGCGACAGCATTCCGGCACTGGGGCCCGCGGCCGCGGCGCTGCTCAACGGGCAGAGCGTGACGGCCGGATTCCGTGCACACCGCATGTCGGACGGCTCGGTCGCCGCCTTCCGTCCCGACAGCCACATCAAGCGGCTCAACAACAGCGCGCGCCGCCTGGGACTTCCGCAGGTGGACTTCGACCGGGTGTGGAGCTCGGTGCGCGCCCTGCTGGAGCTGGACCAGGACTGGCTGGCCGCCGACACCGGCGCCGTACTGCAACTGCACGCCGTGCTGGCCGCGGCCGGCGACGGACTCGTTCCCGCCCCCGCCGACCGGTGCCTCTTCTACGTGCTGGCGTCGGTGCCCCCGGCGGCACCGGCCGTGTCGCCCCCGCTGCGGGCGATGACGACGGCCGACTACGTCCGCTCCTGGCCCGGCGGGACAGGTGACACCAGTGCCGTGGGCGACATCGCGGCCGGCGTGGTCCCGGCCGAGGTCGTCGCGAACTACGGCTACGACCACGTGCTCTGGCTGGACGGGACACACGGGCGCTTCGTGCAGCAGGTCGGGAACCTGAACGTGTTCTTCGTGATCGACGGGGTGCTCACCACCCCCTTGCTGGACCGCACGGTCTTCCCCGGGATCACCCGCGACTCGGTCGTCAAGCTGGCACGTGACTCCGGTGCGAAGGTCCTGGAACGGCCGCTGGAGCTGGCGGAGGTGCTGAAGGGCATCAACGACGGCTCGGTCACCGAGTGCTTCGCCACCGGGACCGAGGTCGGCGTGGCTCCCGTGGGCGTGCTCGGCCACGAGGGCGTCGAGCACACGCTGCCGAACGGCGGCACAGGACCGGTCGGCACGGAATTCGGCGACCTGCTGCGGGACATACAGCAGGGCCGTGCGGCCGACCGCTTCGGCTGGATGCGCCGGACGACGGAGATCGCCCCGGTTCACGCGTAAGTCGCCGGCGCGGACACGCGCCGCCCACCAGGAGCACGGAGGTAACCCGAAGATGGCTTACGTCGTCACTGATGAGTGCGTCGGATGCAAGTACACGGACTGCGTGGACGTCTGCCCTGTGGACTGCTTCCACGAGGGGCCCGACATGCTCTACATCGACCCCGAGGAATGCATCGACTGCAACGCCTGCGTGGCCGAATGCCCGCCGGAGGCCATCTGGGCGGACGTCGACCTGCCCGAGGACAAGCTCCAGTGGATCGAGATCAACGGCGAGATGAGCAGTAAGTACCCGGTCCTCGCCGAGAGCCGGGGCGACAAGGGACAGCCGACCGACCAGCCTTCCTGACGAGAGAGCAGGTACCAGAGGTCATGACGACCCAAGTGGAGAACCCGTTCATGCTCGGCCTCGACTCCAACTTCTATCTGAAGGACGAGTTCGAAAGCCCGGAGAAGCGCACCAACGTCACCTGGTTCTACCCCAAGATCTGCGGGTTCCAGGATCGCCTCGGCGACGAGGACAAGAAGGCGGAGTACTTCTCCTTCCTGGACCGTCAGTCCCACCCGCAGCAGACCGAGATCCTGCTGTACTTCCACATCCCGTTCTGTGAGGCGTTCTGCAACTTCTGCGCCTGCTTCAAGGAGTCCGCGGCCAAGTTCCAGGGGGAGCGGCAGAAGCGGTTCGTCAGGGCGATGGTGCGGGAGATCGAGCGCAACGCGCGGTCGAAGTACTTCCAGGGAACGAAGATCAAGTACGTCCAGTTCGGCGGTGGCACGCCCTCCGCGCTCGAACAGGAGTCGATGGCCGAGATCCTGCAGGCGGTGCACCGGGAGTTCGACCTGAGCGAGGCGGACGGCATCTCCCTGGAGGGCAGCCCGCTCGGGCTCTCCCAGGACGGCTACATCGAGATGCTCAAGTCACTGGGGATCACCCGCATCTCGTTCGGCGTGCAGACCCTGGACGAGGAGATCCGCAAGAAGCTCACCATCAAGGCGACCGTCGAGCAGGTTCACCAGACGGCTGAGAACATCCGCAAGGCCGGCATCCGCACCTTCGCCCTCGACCTCATGTACAACCTTCCCGGCCAGGACGACGAGGTCCTCGCCCGGGACCTGGAGGGCATCTGCGCCGAGCTGCGCCCCAGCTTCGTGCAGACCTACCGGTTCAACCAGTGGGAGGGCACCCGGCTCGACCAGCAGATCCGCGCGGGCAAGGTGGCGGACGTCAAGCCGTCCGGAAGCATCGAGCGAGTGCAGTACCGGCAGATCAAGGACGGCCTCGCCGCCTACGGCTACGACAAGCAGCTGCTCATCAACTTCTTCACGCACCTGGACGACCCGGGCAAGATCGGCCTGAACCACGCCTGCGGCGGGAACGGCTACCGCGCCAGCTACACCCTGGGGATCGGTCCGGCCGCCGAGAACTACATGGGCGAGCGCAGCTACCGCAACCACACCGACGTAGAGCGCTGGATGCGTGACGTCGAGGCCGACGTCATCCCCATCGAGCAGGGCAGGATCTGCAGCGAGGACGAGGTCGAGAACCGCGTCATGGTCTTCTTCCCGGTCTTCGGCACGGTCCGGAAGGAGGAGGTCGCCAACTTCGAGAAGTACCGCCGCGAGGTGGACTGGCTCGTCCAGGGCGGATACGCGGTCGAGACGGACGAGGAACTGACCCTCACCGAGGTCGGCAGGGAGAACGCCGGCAACATCGCCTTCCTCTTCTACTCGGACGAGGAGAAGGCCCGGGCGCGCCGCACCATGTACCTGTCGCTGAAGAACAAGCGCAATCCGTTCCACCAGGACGCGCAGAACATCCCGCGGACCCCGCTGTTCCTCCAGACCCGCCCGAAGACGGCGGACGAGACCGCGGAGAGGAGCTGACGCGGCGGTGGGAAGCAAGACACAGGACGACATCGAGCAGGACCTCCGCGGGGTCATCGCCGAGATCTTCCCCGCCCAGCAGGTCGAACTCACCACGGAGACACCGCTGTTCAACGGCGGGCTGTCGCTCAACTCGACCCAGATGATCGAACTCACCCTGGCCTTCGAGACGTTCTACGACATCGAGCTCGAACCGGAGATGCTGACGGTGGAGAACTTCGCCACCCTCGGTTCCCTCTCGGGGCTCCTGCTGGACCTCCTGGAGGACGAGGTCTCCGCTGTCTGAGACGCGCAGCGGTTCATCGAGCAGTTCCACGCAGGAGGGCATGTGAGCGAGGGCACGGCAGCGGTGCTGGAACTGGCCGACCAGGTCCTGGAGCGTCGCCGGACCAGCGAGGCGACGGCAGTCGTGGACCTGGGCACCGGACGGCAGGTGTCCTACCGGACACTCGCCCGACGGACCCAGGCCCTGGCGGATCTCCTCGCCGGACTCGGCGTGGGCCGGGGGAGCACCGTCGCCATGGTGATGGACAAGTGCGCGGACTCGGTCACGGTGATGTGGGCCGCGCTGCGGCTCGGCGCCCGTTATGTGCCGGTGGACGAGTCCTTGCCCACCGCGCGGGTCGCCGTGCTGCTCGGCATGTGCGAACCCGCCGTCACCCTGGTGCATCCGCAGCACCAGGGCCTGGTCGACGGGGCGCCCGCGGGAACGGTGCTGACCGTCGGCGAGGGGACGCACACCGCCGGCGCGCCGTGCTGGGATCCGGACACCGAGGCGGAGATCCGTCCGGCCGACACCACGGGGCGGAGCCCCGAGGACCAGGCCTATGTGGTCTTCACCTCTGGTTCCACCGGTGCTCCCAAGGGTGTGGCGATCAGCCACCGTGCGATGTGCGCCCTGCTCGAAGGGGTGCAGCAGGTGGTCGGCTTCGAGGAGGGCATGCGCTACCTCAATGTGGCACCGCTGTTCTTCGACGCCTCGGTCGTCGATCTCTGGTCCACGTTCCTGGTCGGCGGCACGGTCCATCTGCTGCCCCGGCTGCGCATGCCCACTCAGGTCACCCGGGCCATCGAGAAGTGGCGGATCACCGACACCCTGTTGGTCCCCTCGGTGATCCGGATGCTGGTGAGCCGTTTCAGTGATGCGGGCCGCCGCGACCTGAGTTCGCTGCGACGGCTCTGGTTCGGTGGCGAGTCCTGCCCCGTGTCGGTGCTGCGGGCCTTCGCGGCCATGGCACCGGGGCTCACCTACGTTCACGGGTACGGTCCCTCCGAGACCACGCACAGCGCGACCCTGTTCCTGACCGGCGACATAGACGGATACAGCGACGAGTTCCTGCCGATCGGCACCGCACTGCCGGCGGTGGAACTCCTCGTCGTCGACGACGAACTCCGACCGGTTCCGGACGGCACGACCGGCGAACTCCTCATCGGCGGTGCGCAGATGATGACGGGTTACTGCGGAGACCCGGAGCGGACCGCGGAAGTGCTCGTCGCACCCCCGGCGGCCGGCGGAGCACGCTACTACCGCTCGGGGGACTACGTGCGCCGGAGGGCGGACGGAGCGCTGGTGTTCCTGGGGCGGCGGGACGACGCGTTGAAGATCAACGGCAATCTGGTCCATCTGTCGGAGGTGGAGGCCGCCGCGCTCGCCGTCGACGGGGTGACGGACTGCTGCGCGGTCCCGGCCGAGCATCCGGTGACCGGCAGGGCGATCACCCTGTTCGTCCTCGACGAAGGGGACGGTTCCGGGCCGGACGAGCCGGAGCTGCGCAAGGAGTTGGCCCTGCGCCTGCCCGGCTACATGATGCCGACCAGAATCGAGTTCCCGACCGGCGCGGACGTCGGCCTGACCGCCTCCGGCAAGCTCGACCGCAGCCGGTTGAAGGCACTGGCCAACACATGAAGGGACGGCACCCCATGGTCGAGGACGAACTCGCCTGGTTCGAGCAGCACGGCGTGGTGACAGTCGTTCCCCGGTCGGCCGGCGGGCCGGTGCCGGCGGACGATCCCGCGCAACTGCTCCACCGGCCGGTGGCGGACTTCCTCCCCCCGCCGGGCGCGGTGGACCGGCTGGCCGAGGCCTTCACCGAAGAAGGGCTGGTCGTCGAGGCGCGCACCGATGTAGGGCTGACAGTGGCCGGCCGCACCGAGCTGCTCACGGAGGTCTTCGGCGGCCGGGTGCGACCCGTGCACAACAAGTACATCCGCGGATCGGTCCGCTACGAGCTGGCGGCCGAGGGCCCGCTCCGCTCCCGAGTCCACCCCGAGCTGGTCGCCGCTGTCCTGACGCCCCGTTCAGGGTTCGAGCTCGCCGCCGGTACGACGACGGCCGAGCCGCAGGCGAGCGTCACCCCGCCCGACGGGGTCGGCGACCACTATCTGCGGCTGCCCGAGGACGCGGTACGGCTGGCCGGTGCCGCACCCCTGCACTCGGCCGGGATTCGCGGCGAAGGCGTCCGGGTGGTGATGGTCGACACCGGGCTGTACGACCATCCCCACCACCGCCTGCACGGCTACACCACCCGTGTCGTGCCCGCTCTCGAACCGCTGGACCCCGGGGCCGACGAGCGCGGCCACGGAACAGCCATGTCGGCGCTGTTGCTCGCGGTGGCACCGAGGGTGGAGCTGACCATGGTCAAGATGGCGGGGGAGGCGTTCTCCTTCCCCGTGGCCGCCTTCCAACGGGCGGTGCAACTGGAGCCGGACATCATCTCCTGCAGCTGGGGAACTCTCCGCTCCGAGCCGCACCTGCACCTGGAGGTGGCGAACGCGGTCCGGCGCGGCATCACCGTGCTCTTCGCCGCAGGCAACGGATCGACGGACCGGCCCACCGCCATGTTCCAGTCGGTGGCCACGCCCGGAGCGATCACTGTGGGCGGCGTGCACGTGGGACCGGACGGCGAACTGCGCGCCTCCGACCTGGCCTCCAGCTATCGCTCCGAGGTGTTCCCCGGACGCGCGGTCCCGGACCTGTGCGGACCGTGCGGAACCCTGCCGCACGGCGACTACATCGTCTTCCCGACCCAGCCGGGCTGCCTGTTCGACCGCCGCAACAGCGCGTACGACGGGACGGCGCCCGACGACGGCTGGCTGGTGTCCAGCGGCACATCCGGTGCGACCGCGTATGCCGCCGGGGTCGCGGCGCTCGCCGTGCAGCAGAACATCGGCAGCGGCCGTGCTCTGCGTACGGAGGATCTGCTGACGGCCTGTCGACCGGTGACGCGGGGCCGGACCTTCACCGGGGACGACTGCGGTGGGGCCCACCCGAACCACGCGGTCGGCCACGGGCTGGTCACCGCCCTGCCGTACCGGCGCTGACCGGCGGCCGGCACGGCAGGGCGCACGGTCACACCAGGCGCTGCATCCAGCCGTGGCCGTCCTCGGCCAGCCCGTACTGGAGGTCCACGAGCCGCTGGCGTACGCGCATGGTCACCGATTCCTCCGAACCGGTGTCCGGAGCCGTCACCTCGCCGTCGGGCCAGACGAGTCGACCGACGGGGGTGACCACGGCGCCGGTGCCGCAGGCGAAGACCTCGCGGATCCGGCCGCTGCGCGCACCCTCCTGCCACTCGCCGATCTCGATCGGCCGCTCTTCGATCTCCAGGCCCATCTCCTTGGCGAGGGTGAGGATCGAGGAACGAGTCACCCCTTCCAGGATGGTGCCGAGTTCGGGAGTGACCAGCCGCCCGTCACGCGTCACGAAGTACAGGTTCATGCCGCCGAGTTCCTCGACGTAGCGGCCCTCCTGCGCGTCGAGGAAGCACACCTGGTCGCAGCCGTGTTCGGCGGCCTCCACCATGGGAGCCAGGCTCGCGGCGTAGTTGCCGCCGCACTTGGCCGCGCCGGTACCGCCTCGTCCGGCGCGGGTGTACTCCTGCGACAGCCAGATGCTCACCGGCTTCACGCCGCCGGAGAAGTAGGGGCCGACCGGCGAGGCGATGACCATGTAGGTGACCTCGACCGAGGGCCGGACCCCGAGGAACGGCTCCGAGGCGAACATGAACGGCCGTAGGTAGAGGCTCTGTTCACCGCCGCCGGGCACCCACTCCTGGTCGACGGCGACGAGTTTCCGCACCGAGTCGAGGAACGCGGAGACCGGAAGCTCGGGAAGGGCCAGCCTGCGGGCGGAGCGAACGAACCGCTCGGCGTTGGCCTCGGGCCGGAACGTCCACACGGAACCGTCCGGGTGCCGGTAGGCCTTGAGCCCCTCGAAGATCTCCTGCGCGTAGTGGAGCACGGCAGCGGCCGGGTGCATGGGGATCGGGGCGAACGGCACTACGGCGGCCTCGGTCCAGCCGGTCTCCGGCGTCCACACCGCGCGGGCCATGTGGTCGGTGAAGTACTTCCCGAACTCGGGGTCCGCCATGATCTCCGCGCGGCGCTCAGGGCCCGTCGGGTCAGGATTAGGGTGGACGGAGAAGTTCAGCGTCATCCCGGAGATCCTCTCTGGCGGCGCCTGGCTTCCGCGCGCGTGCTCCATCGTGGTCGGCGGTTCGGCACACTATCTGCTGCGTCGCAGGAGTAGCAAGGGACTTGGATCATGGAAGTGACGGGTCGTCAGGAACGCTTCACCGCGGACGCCGACGCGGTCGCGACGGCGGTTGGCGGTGCGGCGCCCCTGCTGGTGGGCAGGGCAGTTCTGTGTGTGGGAACCGATCTGGTCGAAGTCGCCGAAATGCGTGCCACGATGTCGCGTCAACCGCGCTTCGCCGCCCACGCGTTCACCCAGGACGAGCGCGCCTACTGCGAACTCTTCGCGGACCCCGCCGAGCGCTATGCCGTCCGGTTCGCCGCCAAAGAGGCCGTACTGAAGGCGTTGGGGGTCGGTCTCACGGGATCCGTGCTGACCGAGATCGAGGTGCGCCGAGAACCGGCAGGTCCTCCCTCGCTCCATCTGACCGGTAGGGCGGCGGAGTTGGCCCGGGCGGGCGGGATCAGGTCATGGCTGATCACGCTCACCCACACCCGGCACCTGGCCCACGCCTTCGTTGCCGGAACGGGGGACTGATGATCTGTAAACTCGCTTTGTAAATGTGCTACTTGGCTGCCCGCGAAGCGGCGCATCCGTAACGGGAGGTTCGCACACCCATGCTGGACACAGGCACGGCCTCGGCAGAGTTAGCCACCAGGCAGGCAGAGGTCTTCTGAGGTGGCCCAGTCCCGCACCGAGGCGACGACCTCGCCCACTGGCCAACAGACCGAGTCGCGCCGGGGCGTGGGCGATGGCCTCATCGTGGCCGGGCTCACCGTCGCCATTCTCGGGTTCCTCACCTCGGGCTGGATCGTCGCCGATCGCCTGGTGGCTCAGGTCGATCCCTTCGTCGTGGCCGAGGGACGGCTGTTCAGCTCCTTCGTGACACTGAGCCTGGCGGCCGTACTGGGCAAACAGACCCGTTCCGTGGTCCACGCGGTGGTCCAACGGCCCAGGGCGCTCGTGCTGTTGGCGTTGTCGGGATTCGTCGTCTACTTCGGTGCGACGATCTTCGGACTCGGGCAGATCGGCCTGACCCCCGCGAACCTGATCGTCTCCTCTCTGCCGTGTGTGACCTTCGTGCTGGGCATCGCCTTCTTCGGGGAGCAGGTGCGGGCCAGGAAGGTCGTCGGCACAGGGCTGGCCGTGCTGGCCACCGGCGGGTACATCCTCAGCGCCACCGGCTCCGGTCCACACGTCAGTGCACGTGCGTGGGCCATGGGGGTGACCGCGACTCTGGCCGGCACCATCGCCTATGCGCTCTACAGCCTGTTCTACAAGAAGTGGATGGCCGACCTGCCGTCCATCGCGGCCCTGCCCGGGATCACCGCGTTGGCCACGGTGTGCCTGCTGCCGCTCGCCCTGATGAGCGGTCGGATCGGCTCGGTCACTCTCGCCCAGTGGGGGGAGATCGCGCTGCTCGGCGGGGTCCTCACAGCGCCGATCTTCTTCCTGGCCCACGAGCTGATCCAGCGGCGAAGCGCCCTGTTCAGTGCGACAGCCGGGCTTTCCCTGCCGTTCCTGGTCCGGATCGCCAACTGGCTCCTGGGCGCGGCGCCGGCACCGGACCTGGCCACGGTGCTCTGCCTGCTGGCCTGCGCGGCCGGAACGTGGCTGACCATCTCCGCACCGACTTCCCCCAAAGGAAAATGACCGTGCCCAAGCGTCTTCTGCTGGTCCACCCCAAGGCGAGTCTGCCGTGGCTCTTCGAGGCGGCGGTTCGCCAGGGGATCGACCTGGTGGTGATCCCGCGTCCCGGAGACCCGATGGGGACGCCGCCCCCCGGAGTGGTCGAGATCCTGGACATCGACGCGGAGGACGTCGAGAGCGTGCTGGCCGCCCATGCGCACACGCCCTTCGACGGCGTGCTGACCCCGTACGAGGCGACGGTGCCGTTGGTCGCCGAACTCGCGGAGCGGATGTCCCTGCCGGGGCTCTCGAAGGAGGCCGCGCTCAACGCCCGCGACAAGCGCCGGATGCGTGCGGCCCTGGCGGAGTCCGGCTGCCACACCCCCGGCTTCGTGCGGCTCGGCGGGCCCGACGAGGAGGCCGACTTCTCCGCGCTGACCTTCCCGGTCGTGGTGAAGCCCGCCAACGGGCTGTCCAGCATCGGCGTGACCCGGGTGGACACTCCCGCGGAGCTGCCGCGGGCGATGGCCGAGGTCTGGGAGATCAGCGGCCGGTTGCTGGACGAGGACGTGGAGTTGTCCGGTCTTGTGGTCGAGGAGTATCTGGACGGCCCCGAGTACGCGGTCGAGTGCCTCGTCGTCGACGGCACGGTCCACGTGCTGTGCATCGGCTACAAGGGATTCCCGCAGGGCCCCTACTTCGAGGAGGAGGTCTACATCGCTCCGGTGCGGCTGGAGCAGGCGGTGGAGGACGCGGTCGTGCAGGAAGTGGTGCGCGGCCACCGGGGCCTGGGCATCACCACCGGCGCCACTCACAGCGAGCTGCGGCTGTGCGCGGACGGGCGACGGCCTTTCCTGCTGGAGATCGGCGCGCGTTTCGGCGGCTCGGGGGCTTCCCACTACATGGCCGAGGGTGCCAGCGGTGTCGACTTCGCCGGCGAGGCGTTCCGCATCGCCGTAGGTCTCCCGCCGCAGGGCCTGGCCGGCACGAAGCCCGACGGTCTGGCGCCCGCCGTGGGCGTGGCCGCCAACTACATCGTGCAGTGCGGTGGCCAGGGGGTCATCACGGAGATCACGGGAATGGCCGAGGTCGCGGCAGACCCGCGGGTGGACCAGGTGATCGAGATGCTGCACCCCGGCGACGTGGTGCGGCCGTACCCGGACTTCACCGGCTACCCCGCCTTCGTGCTCTCGCGCCACGACGACTACGAATCCGCCGAAGAACTGCACGACTTCATCGCCGCCACGGTGACGATCAGCTACCGCCCGGAGGAAGAGGGACGCTGACCCCGCGGCTGCCCTATTGCTGTGGCTGCCGGGACCGCCGGGGCCGCTGGCGGAGCAGCTGAAGAAAGCCCCCTGAAGCCATCCATGCCTCGTGTGCCGAGTGCACCCTCCGCCAGAGGCGGTCCCGGTCCTCCGGCCCGAGGTCGGCCGGCGTGAGGCCGAACACGTCGGCCAACGCCCCGTACCAGTCAGCGGAGTTGTCCAGCACGCGGTTGAACGACCCGGTGCCGGTCCGGCGCAGGACGCAGCCGAGGAGCGAGTCGATCCCGGAGGCGTCGCGGCGCCGGACCACGCAGGTGCGGACGAACTCGGAATCGGGCGAGGTGCACATGTACTCGTGCCTGGCCTGGAACTCCGACACCTCGGCAGTCCTGGACTCGAAGTCCATGCCGATGAACGAGCCCGCCGGGTCGTGGTCCAGGCGCCAGCCGCCGGGGACGACCTCCGAGGGGCGCAGGCGGTAGCGGAAGGGCCCCTGCTCGTACGTGCCTTCGGCCAGGGGAAGGGGCTCGTGCAGCGCGTCCCCCATGCCGACGTCGGCCATCCAGTCCTGGTCCGGGAGGCCGGTGACGATCAGCGTCATGTGGTTGGCCCGGCCCGCTCCTGGGGCATGCTCCTCCCCTGTGGCCTGGACGCCCGCCCGGTGCCAGGTGACCTGGTAGCCGAGGGCGGTCAGGAGGGCCGAGAAGGCGCCGTTCAGCGTGTAGCAGTAGCCGCCACGGCCGCGCAGGATCTGGGAGACCGAGCTTTCCGCGTCGATCGGGACCACCCGGTCCAGGTGGATGTCGAGCACTTCGTAGGCCACCCGTTCGACATGGGCGGCGTGCAACTGCCGGAGCGCTTCGGCGCTCGGCGGGCCGGGGTGCTTGACGCCCAACCGCGCCAGGTAGCCGTCAACGTCGATCATCGATGGATGAACCCTTCGCGACTGCGAGCCTGCAATAAGTTCCGGTCAAACATTCCGGCACGCTCATCCCTCCGCTCGAAACAGGCTTTCCAACTCCTGGCAGATGGCGTCCAACAGTTCTGGAAATGAGTCCATCTCCTGGCCGAAGGCGCCGAAATGCCCCATCCCCTCCATCATGGTGAGGCGGCTGTCGGAAAGCTGGTGCAATTCCTGGGCGACCTCCACCGGGACCAGCGGGTCGTCCGTGGAGTGGAACTGCACGATAAAGCGCTGGTTGCGTCTGATCGCCGCCCAGTCCCACGGGCCGTCGAAGAAACCGCTCCGCCGCTCAAGCTCGAACCCGCAGTCGGTGTGGTGCGCGGCGATGGCGAAGGTGCCGAGCAGCGGGGCGGATTCCGCATACCGGAAAGCGGTCAGTGCTCCAGAAGAATGCCCTACGATGACTGTCCGCTCGTCCGGGCAGATGACGTCGGTGAGGAACGGCAGCCAGTACCGCATTCGCCCTTTGAGCGGATCCGGGAATGTCTTGGCCACCACGTTGTAGCCGCGACTCTCCAGCTCTCGCTTCAGATAGGGGAACCAGACCCTTTCGATACTGGCACCGGCGTTCCCATGGATCAGAACGATCCGCATATCCGTTTTGGTCACGGGCATCGGTCGGCCTCAACAATCGTACCGATCTCGCCATTTGTGCAGTGCACGGACCCCTCCTGCCGCATCCCACCAGCGAGCTATCGGATCGATTTCACTTACTCAAGCGAGTTACCACCAACCAGCCGTCGGTAAAATAACATGTGCACATGAACCGCGACAAGGCTCGAATC
>Ga0307507_10006066_pt1 | contig 18989 bp, 22 predicted proteins | sample 7_EM_MG_FD_207223 | JGI IMG/M metagenome (GOLD analysis project Ga0307507, IMG submission 207223) | Populus trichocarpa ectomycorrhiza microbial communities from riparian zone in the Pacific Northwest, United States - 7_EM | ecosystem: Host-associated > Plants > Roots > Unclassified | place... | reverse complement strand
TAGGATAATCCATTTTTGTGTATATGGTAGGACCGAAAGAATGAGTTACAACTCTGTTCTTTACAATCCAAAGCAAGAACTACAGTTCAATGCTTCCCTCGTGGTACCAAGGGTGAAGGAATAAAGTAATGGGCCGAAAGTAATAAAGCGAACTGGTGTGAAAGAAGAATTAAATCCACTGGGGGGGAATGAAGAATTAAATCCATCGGGGGGGAACGAAGAATTAAATAGGGGCTAGGATGCTACCTAAGATTGGTGGGCGGTGAAAAAAATTCCCAGTCACAGTTAGCTCAGCGGTGGTTTTCGCCCACTGTAGGGCTAACCAGAATAGATGTTTTTTTTTTCACCGAAGGCCGTGCGCCCTCCGATCATGGTATACCGCAACGTTTCACCCATTTTCATGGTATGCTGAACGTTTACCCTGTATCTATTCTACCGTATGGCACTATACCTGTATTATTATCTATCCTCCTTTCTTATTGGGATTCGTCGTCGTCGTCACATTTCTACCGGCACAGTACTAGTACAAGTACAGTACCCGCTGACTAAATAAATATCCCAAAAACCTCCCCACTCCATCCCCTCCCTCGGTCTCTCTCTTTATCGGCGCGCATCCCCCGCCCCGCCTCTCCCATACCAGTACGATACTGCACCCCAGACAACCGGGCTATCTATGATACCAGCACAGTACGGTACCATACCTACCCCAGACCACCCTGCCACCCCTTCCCCCTCCCTCCCCTCCCCCGCAATCTCAATGAACTCTTCTTAAACCCCGATAGCTCTACCGGTATCCCACCCATGCCGGCACTGTACTCTGACCCTCCGGCCCGGCCCGGCTCGGTTCGGTCTAGAACGTTTTGATACAACTATCATAATGGGGTAATCTTTTTTTTTTGCTTGGGCAGCATACTCCATCTTAGAACTACCAAGCTCATCGAAAACAAAGTGAAGGAGAATTAAAAGACGCGGATCCCGAATTTGAACGGTGGATGAGCGGTGGATGAGCGGTGGATGGATGGATGGAGGGGGAAGGAAGGCAAAAGGCGCGCGGTTATGTGGTTGGTTGGTTGGTTGGTCGGTTGGGTAGAGTGGGTATTTTATTTTATTTATTTACCCTGTTAGAGGAGAAGAGGGGTTAATTGATTGATGGATGGATACTGCGCGCTGGGCTGTGCTGTATGATGGTCGAGTATCATAGGTAGGGCGAGGTGAGGTGAGTTAACCTGGGGTCGGTAATTGGCGTAGATACCGGAGGTGAGGGAGAGGGAGTCATCATATCATCGTATCGTATCAATCTACCTATTATCACCAAGAACATGATTGTGCGCAAAGCGAAGCGAAGAAAAGTGCGGGGAGGGGAGTGCAAGATCTCTTTTTTCACCAAATATGTCAAAACCCGTTCATTCATTCGTTCCGTCGGGTTGGCATTAGTTTTTTCTTTTCTTTTTTCTCTGGGTATCGTATTATATCATCACCATCGTCGGCTAGTTAAGGCTTAGTAAGTACGGCACGGTACTGTGCTCTATCGTATCTCTATCGTACCGGTACCTAATTTCTTACATCCCGGTACGGTATCTCATCGGAGATCGAATCCCGTCAAACACGAGTACAAAAAGCAAAACTAAAACACACAAACAAAATAAAAAAGTCGGCTTATGATAATAATACGATAATAATATTATTATAAACAAAAAGTCTGATAGAAGTATTGCCCTGCAGAGAAGGTCGGCGTTTGTGGAGAGATAGGTTTCTAGAGTGTCGTCTTATCAGTCCTATGCTGTAGCATGTACTGTACCGGTATGGTAATAAACTATCCTCTCTCTCTCTCTCTCTCTCTGCCTATCTATTTCACGGGTGCGAATGTCATACATAGATAAAGGTGTAATAAGTCATGATACCGACATGTGTAATACGGTGTGTGATAAAACCATAACTTATAATACGTTTCAAGGGAGAGATGAAACGTGGGACACGGTAGGATGTGATGTGGTGTTCGTGTCGACTTTCTGTTGGAAATGGCCGCTGGAACCAAGATATCTGCTTGCCGGATCTACACGTGTAACTTACCATCGAATACGGTACTGGCGCTCTTGAGAAACACTTTTAATGGGTGGTGGTGCGGCGTGTGCGGCGTGTGCGGAGTGTAATGTAATATGTTCTACGCGCATAAGTAAACTGTGCTACCGCAGTCGAGCACAAAACATCTGAATAGGATCGAATTTCGAAGCAAAAGCAAAAAAATCAAAAAAAAGTGAATGAATTCCCCCCTTCTTCCTCTGCTTCCTCTTCTTCCTCGCACTTTATCACTTATTTATTTATTTATCCGACCCTGGGAGGGAGAACACCCCATCCATCTATCCTATTTCTTTAATCCCTGTTTTTCGGGCATTTGATTGCCTGGGACAAGTGTTTACCCTGGTGGTACCATGCTAGAGAAGAAAGAAAACCCCGTCGAATTTCGATGCTTGTCTGGTCCCACACAATGCCTCACCTTACTCGTGGAAATAACGAGAAAAGAAGAGAGAGAGAGAGAGAGAGAGAGTTCCCACCCATCCGACAAGTGGTTTCCCGTGTCGTTATAAACGGTACTGTGCGTAAATCAATCTCACAGACGACCCGTCCATACTCATACACTGGTGAACATCATGTCAAAGGACGGTACTGTGCAGTAAGTTCAGGTATCATATGGTCACGCATATAGGAAAGGGGCCTGCATACCCATCTCATCTGCCGTACTGTAGCACGCGAGAGGGAAGGAGGGAAACCCCCAACTTGCTGATACTCACATCCAGCGCTGTGCGCACCAAAGTGCTAACCTGCCAGCCCTGGCCGGCTGGCCGCAGGGCGAGGAGAAAAGAAGGGAAAAGGGAGGGAATGAGGCAAGTGCCCCTCTGAACGGACAAGCCCGATTTCTTTCGGGTCCTTATATTTCTTTTTATGATTGTCTTGGGTTTCTGTTTATCGTACCGTAGGTTCCTTTCTTTCTTTCCTTCCCCCCCCACCTTCGGTTGCTGGTGTGCGCACGAAGGAAGGAAGAAGGAGAGACGATTCCCAAATCTGATTAGGCTGGCTTAGCTTAGCTTATTTTTTCCTCTTTTCTGCCCTTTCCTCCCTCCCCTGCGAGTACCGGTACCATTCATCTGGGAGTGAGCGATCCACTCACAAGTTGACGGACGAGTTTGCGCGCAGCGCTCGTACGGCACTTGGGCGAAGAAAGTGCGGACACGGTACGGATGGACACGATATGAGGGATTTCTCATATTCTCCGGGACCACATGGAAGGCTTCGAGAAGAGGAGATGAGGTGTGGGAGAAGGCTGGGGGCGTTGACAGATCTGTTTTAGATAGATGGAGGGGAGGGGGGAGAGGGTAAAGTTTGAGTGGGGAGGATTGACGAGCTGGCGTGCCCCTGATGGTATGCCATGATATGGTATGGAATTGGGTTTGTGGTGCTCTCCATCAGTGCATCTTAGCCTTCGGTACTTGCCCATTCCAAAAGTATCCGGAAATCCTGGCACGGCGTAGGCCTAGGAAACATCAAGATTTCCGGATGCTATTGAGGCTGGCAAAATACTTTGGTGATGGCTGGTGTACTAGTATGGCAGTCAAGTTAGTAAAGAGAAAGAACGGTGACTCTGGTGATGGTCCAATTAACTAATGGTTAGAATAAAAATCAAATGCCGATAATAATATCGTAGTTTAGATGAACCCCAAATATAGTCTTCACTTTCTTCCCACGGAGGGGGGGCGAGATCTCCATTCTGCGACTCACCCAATTCACTTTCTTCACCTGTCGTTTCCCGGGCTATGTTATTCTTTTCCTCCAACGAATTCATGAGGAGCTCGCCGCATGCTCCCCATAAACTGTCATCGGGAGGAGAGGGAGAGAAAAGGGAGAGACCACCAGTGATCTGTGACAATTTTTCCTAAGGAGACTTTATGACCTGCCACATCTAGTCGTATTTCCCCTCCTTCTTTCCTTCCTCGCCTCAGGCCCCCCCACAACCTCCTATGCGGAAATATGAATGGCAATGCTGGTAAGATAGAGGAAAGTAGAAAAGGGCCTCCACCTTCTAGACTCCCCATCGAAAAATTACCAGTGCGTTAGGGCAATTGTGATATTGGACCATTTATTACGACTGCTGGATGACAGGTCGTCGGGGGAAAGGGAGGGAGGGAGGGGGTGTGCTTGTAAGATTAGCGTTCTGTGCGTATTCGGTTGCTTGCTGGATTTGGTTCTAAAATGGGGAATTCGCGCTACGGTACTCGAGCAGCTGCAGCAGGCTCTGGTCTAGCGAAAAAGCTGTTCTTTATCAGCGAGATTCCGCTCCATGGTGCACGTTATGTTGCCAGAAGGACGGGGAGGATTCGACTACGGTGCCAGACGTCTGAATTCGACACTCCCTAGAGCGGAGATTGACAACGAACACTCTGCGGGGGTGAGAAACAAACTCCATAGAACTGCTCAGAGTTAGCTCTTCTGCAATTCTATGTACTCTAATCCTTTGTAGAGTGGGTATTACTTGTAGTTAAGAACGGTAGGGTGGGCATTTTCAGGAAGGGGAACGTATGTACGGATTTACGCCGAGGCACTGATTTTTATGTATTCTGAGCAACCCTAGGAAACCAGAGGGTCGGTTTTAGGTCCGGCTCTACAGGATGAGTGGTGGCGGTGGTGGTACTTGTATAATAGAAACCTTTTTCTCGTGTCGAGCATTAGGTGTGTTCAGGGTGGTCCTTTCATGGTCCTTTCGGCAGGTCCTTTTCAAACCAATTAAATGGTCCTTTCAAGAGTTGCAAAAGGAACAGATGTGTTCCTTTTGCTATGTCCGAACCATTGACAAACGGTCCTTTTACTGTACCGATCAAACTAGTATAATATCACTAGTGCAACCTCTAGATATACGTACTATACCCATATCAATTAGTTGAGAAGAGAACTATGCAACTCAGGTGTGTGTGGTAATAATGATGAAAACGTTAAATGTAAAATAATAAAGAAGGTACTGGGATTGAAAAATTTCCGGCATGAGTAAGGAAGTCAACAAAACAATAAACAGAGAGCAAAGCATTGAGTACGATTGTGGTTCAGGTATCAAGTATTTGTACTATCAACACTTTAGCACGTAGCTTAACCTTATTCACACATAGTATGATGCAGCACAATGATCTAAAAGGACTATTGCCGAATTTCTCCATGTATCCTATGCACGCTTTTCTTGTTGTTCAATGGTCCTTTCCATAAACGGACCATCCAACGGACTCTCGGAAGGACCGCCAAAGGACCACCCTGAACACACCTATTATAGAAAGATGAACGACTGAGAACAGCCTGCGGCTAGCCCCACCAAGGTAAATCACGAACCTTCCTATGTTACTAGGCCAGCAGTTTGATTTTTGTCCTCCTAATTTTTGGCATGATGTTGGGCTGCTTGATCCCTATCCTTACAGCTTACGTTACCTAATTTTCTAACTATGTCCTAGTACGAGTAGAGTCCATCAGCAGAACCTGAAAGGAGTATACGCCGATGTTTCTCTCGGCATAGATGCCCAGAGCAGGATCTCGCTGTTCTATTCGAGGTAAAGTACGAGTAGGGTTCAAAGTTGTAGAATTGTGGAAAACTTGGGGGACTGGGGTCGTATTATTCTGTTTTCGCACAGGTAAAACCGGTACTTAAATGGCTTTGGTTAATTAACGGCAATAGGAATGATGGGTTTGAGGGGTTTTTCTTGCACCTTCTCTCTTGCCTTTTCCTCCTTCCTAGGCCCCGGGTTTATATAGTATCAATTGCTGCACTGTAGGGCGTTGCGTTCGGTCGAATGGTGTCCAACCTTGTGTATGAATGATAGGATAGCAAAGGGGAGATGGTATCCCAAGCCATTTCAATACCGGCATACTAGTAGTGTTCTAAGGTACGGCACAGTTATGTCGTTGGGAAAGCCTAGGCCTACTATGGTAGATGCTCATCCCGAATAGTTGTCGATTTAATGCTGTAGCGAAGCAAGTAATGACAGGAAGAGTATGGGGAAAAAAACGTGGTTTTTATTTCTAAATTATTTATGGCCTACTGTTTAGTATCATTGGATGCCGGCATCGGTATGACCGAGGTCTCCACTCCACTAACTGGCCAATCCGAAATCCTGACAAGTGCTCGTACAGCTACTCGCATAGAATGTACTGTATTCAATCCCTTCTCATATGGGAGACGCGGAGCGGGGGATTTTCCTCCAGGCGAGAGTGAAAGAGGGAGCAAGTGAAACGAACGGACGGGATAATACAAGTAAGAGGGAAGAGGAAAAGGGTTGCCCACAGTATTTTTCCTCTCGGTAATGGTGGTTTTTGGGTATTTACTGGAGCGCCGGTACTTTATCATAGCAATTGGAGCGTTGCTTGGAGGGCTTTCGCTAGGTGAAGTCTGATACGGCTTGTGTCGTCTGTGCTGCTCGCGTGTTGAGCCGGAGCAGGGAAGATGGCTGAAGGTTTCGGTGCCCAATCTGGCCATCATATCTTGGAATTAGGGTTTTTTTTTCCTCCTTTTCCTTGCCTTTTGATTGATTCTCTTCTCTCGGCTCCCTCCTCTTATTTTCTTTTTTTCGGTATTTATTCTGGTATGGAAGGATGAATGGAAGGATGGAAGGAGTTGAGTTAGTGGTGGGGTGATAGATGTTTGATAGAGATAGAGATAAGAGTACTGTGCGATACAGTGCCGGTAGAGTCGGATGGAAACGACGGGGTTGCCTGTGTGGGGCAGGAAAATGTAATTATATGGATGGATTCGATGGTTGTCGGAGAAAGTGGAGGTGGGTGTACGAGTAGAATGGCGGCGGCTTGTTTTGTGGATGAGGGCAATCGTGCTAACTAGATGGATTTCTGAGACGCAGGGGCAAGACAACTCTGGCGGGGTGAGGACGTAAAAAGACTCTGCAGCAAACCCACCATATTGAACTGGGGGGGAGAAAGGTATCAAGAACTACAGTATAGTCTCTGGAAGACCTGGCGAAAATAAATAAATAAATTCGAGCTGGATACGTACATTACAGCCAGCCCAAGTGAAGCATTGTACGTAGACTGACAAGACCGAGGAGGGATCTAAACTCGAAGACAGGAGCGAGTGCGAACCTTCCCCCTCTCACTCATCCTTTCTCTTCCCAACTTTGTAGGATAGCCCTCCTCCCATTCAGAACCACCACCACCACCACCCATCACCGTCCACCCATCACCGTCCACCCTCCTTTCACTGCTTCTTTGCCCTGGCCCTACGTGTACTCTGCCTGCCTGCCTGCCTGCCTGCCTGCTTGCTCGGCCCATTGCTTTCGTTTTTTTTCTTTTCACTCTCTTCCCAGACTCTTTGGCGGTTTTTTCACATCCCTTTCCCCGCCGGTACTGCTGACTTGTTATTTTACTGTGCTTTTTTCTTTCCTTTTTTTTCTTCTTCCGCTGCATGCGGTAGTCTAAAATCCTTGCTTCGAGTTCATCATCTACGGAGGGAAAGAAAAGAAAAGAAGGAAGGAAAAGGAAAGAAAGAGGAAATAAAATTTACGAGAAGGAAGAAAAGCGATCAAGCGAACATCTTTGAGCACAGCAAAAAGAACAAACTCAGAAGGCTATCTCCGGAGCCGCCAGAGCTTGTTACTGAGTTTGTCGGCTGCCGGTCACCAGGCTTGTCTCCGTCTGTCTTCTCTCGCTGCTGTCGCCCTTCTCCACACACATCTTACAGCTCCCCCCCTCCTTACTCTTCCGTCGCAACTTTTGCTCCTTAGCGACCTTTCTCAGTAGTAGGGGAGCATCGTTGAACATCGTCTTGGTGGCTTTCCTCTTGTTCAAGTTAGGAGTAACCCCTAAAGTGTTCGACTGTTTTCGTCGCGGTTGAGTATCCTCCGACCCCGCTGCTCGCCTGTTGTTCAGCGCCTCGATCCGGTTCTTCCTGGGTTCCGCAACCCCCTACATCCTTACAGGGACCAACAACGTCGCTCTTGGTTTCGTTCGACGGATCACCTCGGCTGACTTAGCTTCGTGACTTGTTGCCTTCTCGTCCTTTAACTTTCGGATACTAAATCAATCTTCTCTCGCCTCATCTTTCTCCTGTGATGATTGCCACCGCAACCGCCCGACACTCCCCTCTCTTTTCACCAAACTCATCACACGTTGATAGAAACGGAAACGGACTGAGTAACGGGAGCGGGGGAAACGGAGTATCTGATAGTGGAGCTCGGGAGGGTAGGTCCAACAGCACATCAAATTCTTTTTCCCGGGAACGCTCTTCTTCAAACGTTAGAGAGTCATCAGCCATGCCCCAGAGGGTTATACGACGGGAAGAAATTCAAGTACCCTCCAGAATGTATGTGCGCGCCTTATACAATTACGCTTCCGAAGACCCTACCAGTTTGAGCTTTAGTCAGGGAGACGTGATCCAGGTTATCACGCAGTTGGAGAGTGGGTGGTGGGATGGAATAGTGCACGACCAGAGAGGGTGGTTTCCGAGCAACTATTGTGCTTTGGTCTCTCCAGATGATTTGACTGGAAATGGAAATACCCAATCGCCTTTAGATGATAGTGATGGAATGTACGAGGACGATTCTTATGATGAATATGATGACGATGACGATGACTCGGAACGAGATGGTTTGGCTTCTCCGGTATTGCCGCTGGAAGGAACAGACGATAGGGCCGATGATGAGGCGGCGTTCTGGATTCCACAGGCGACGCCAGATGGGAGATTATACTACTTTAATACCATAACGGGGGTAACGAGAACTGAACTTCCGTTGGAAACGCCGACATCGACGACGGAGTCTGGCCCCCGGGATCGATCGAATTTCTCAGCTCCTGAGCAGACACGTCCACCACCGGAGTTGATGGCTAGGGGTTATGAGAGAGAAGAGCCAGCCTATCATGACCTTGGAGATGACGATGTGGAGTCCGCGTCGGATAAAGAAGGTGAAATGCTGGTCTTGTCCATGCACAGTCCATCAAGGGTAGGTTTTCCCCTTAGACCGATGCCCGATTATGTTTTTTATTTATTTTTATTTTTACTAACGAGAGGCTAGCAGGACTCAGCAAGTCAGTGTTCACCTGCAGTGTTTATACCCTATTAATGTTTGGTTATCCGTAAGCTGACACGATTTTCGTAGATCGCGAATCGCAAGCTACCCTGGTGGACAGCGCCTCAACATCCATCGACACCGCCCGCAGCCTCAACGGTTCGTTCCAGCCCGGCCATTTGCGGTCGTTCTCCGTATCAACAACTGCCACCGCTGTTAATATGAACGTTGGTTCTCCTACTATCAACACGAAATCTGCTCCGAGCGCGTATCACGACGGGGGGATGCCCGTGCCTACATCTTGGGACGAGCTCATCGAGAACACAAGGCTTGCTGTGGAGAGGTACCGACAAGCAGTTAATGCCTTGGATCGTGCTCAGTATGTCGCCCGAGCTGAGGATGTTTCTGACATGCTTCGGTTGTTGATTGCGGCGGGTTCAGCAACCACCGACAACCACTCTGGACAGCCCTCGATAATAATTAGTAATAAGGCTCTCAACCCACATTACAGGCATTTCATGGCAGCGTTTTCGAAGCTGGTTTTATCCTCACATGTCGCTGCTACAGATTGCCCACCAGCTGATGCAGAATCAAAATGTTTGGGCGAGGCTGATGAAGTGATGATAGGAGTGTTTGGATTTGCTGATGTTGCCCGAGCACAGCGGGATGGAAAGCTCCCACGGCTGAAGCCGGGTTTTGCCTATGGAAGTCATGCTGGTGGAAGCTGGAAGGGTGTTGGTAAGGCAGTTGTTTCATCGAAGACATCGGGGGTTGCTGCACTTTCTCCTGCAGAAGATCCTTTGCTACCCCTCACACCAAATTTGATTGAGAGAATGGAGGAAATTTATGGCATCGTCAAACCCGCTCTAAGGCGCTTGGAGAGCACCCTGGAGAATACCGAATCTGTTGTTTCTGAATATGAACAGGATATTATAGGCACACATGTTATCAGCGCAGCCCAGGGCGCTTTCGATGCGATCAAGAGGTACTTCAATCTAATTGAGAGTATAAATATGTCTCCATTGTCAGCAACTCCTCAGCATCCTACCTTGGTTGATTTCTCGACACAGAAGCAGCGATTGCACGATTCTTTTGCCGAACTTTTCCTCGCTTGTCAAGCTGTAACGGCACCGTTAGCCGACGAGTGGACTGCTGTGCGTGGGGAGCCTTTGGAAGAAAGATTAAATTCAGTGCGTATCTACGTTAAAGAAGTAGAGAGTGGCATCAGTTCTCTCAACTTCTCAACTCAATTGCTTGTTGAGGAGAGACGGGAGAGGGAACCGAATAAGGATGTTCGGACTGAAGATCTTCGAAAACCAGATGCTTCGCCTGTCGATCAAGTTAGTCGCACTCCAGTTCCATCGCATCAACGTACAGGTTCGCGTCAGGCACCTCGGACTACATCATCTATGGATCGTCCTGGTAGGCCGGGTGGCGGTGGATCAAAGGCTGCTCGAGTGTTTGGCGAAGAGCCACCACAGGAGACTCCCTGGTATCTTGACTGTGATTACGACTCAGAAATTATCTATGGCGCAAAGAACAAGGTTAAGGGTGGGACATTGGTTGCTTTGGTTGAACGGGTTACTCGTCATGACATGTTGGATTCGAATTTCATCAGCACATTTTTACTGACGTATCGATCTTTCACAACTGCTTCCGAATTGTTTAGCCAGCTTGTCAAAAGATTTACTGTCCAGCCTCCTTCGGCCTTGGGTAGTTCTGAATTCGAGATATGGACTGAGAAGAAACAGAAACTTATCAGGGTCCGCGTGTTGAGTATTTTGAAGATGTGGTTGGAACAAAATTGGATGGAGGGCTTGGATGACAACGCAAGGGAGCTCTTGAAGAGGATGTATCTATTTGCGAAGGATGTCATGCTTCCACAGCTTTCTGGCACTAGTCAAGTGCTGCCCCTGATCGAAACTCGTCTTCGGGGACAAGAACCAGAGATGAAGCGGTTAATTCTTAATATGGTCGTCCAGCCACCTCCTCCGATTATGCCGAAACATATGAAGAAGCTCAAATTCTTGGACATTGATGCACTGGAGTTTGCGAGGCAGCTCACAATCATTGAGTCCAAGTCATATGGCAAGTTGAAGGCTGCCGAATGTCTTAGTAAGGGCTGGAGTAAGCAGCCTTCGTCTGGAGGCCCTGACCCGGCTGAAAACATTCGCGCGATTATTATGCAATCGAATCGCCTGACAAACTGGGTTGCGGAAATGATTCTCACCCAAACTGAAGTTCGGAAACGTGTGATCGTCATTAAGCATTTCATTGCTGTCGCTGAGGTAGATATTTTGCGGAAGAAGAGCACTGATTGCAAATGCTGACTTGGGATAGAAATGCCGGCTTTTGAATAACTTTTCGACACTTACCGCCATTCTTGCTGCGTTACAGACATCTTCCATACATCGTTTGAAGAGGACATGGGAACATGTTCCCTCTAGAACCAACCAGACACTGGAGGGGATGAATACTCTCATGGGTGCAACTATGAACTTTGCGGAATATCGAGAGATGCTGCACATAGTCAATCCTCCGTGTGTCCCGTTCTTGGGTTTGTTTCGTCTAATCTCCGTGTTCGATGGTATTGTGCTTACTTTGGGTCCTAGGTGTGTATCTGAAAGATCTTACCTTTGTCGCAGATGGCAACGACGACTTCATCAAAGGGGACCAGAGGCTTATCAACTTCGACAAGCGAGTCAAGACGGCGAACATTATCCGAGAGATACAGCAATATCAATCGGTCCCGTACCCCTTGCAACCTGTCCCAGAGCTCCAGGATTATATCATTTCAAACATGCAGTCAGCTAGAGATGTCAATGATATGTATAACCTGTCTCTAAGCCTCGAGCCTAGAGAGCGTGAGGATGAAAAGATTGCGAGGTACTTCGATTTCCTATAATCCCTCCCCTGATATTTCCTTACCCTCTTGCATCATGTCTTTTCCTTCGTTCCTTCACCGGCTCCCTCTTTTTGGTTATGATGAAAGCCAAGCTATAGGAAGTCCTAAAACTTCAAGGGACATGAGAGTCGGTGGGGGAACGAGCACACTCTAGAACTATAAATGGGAAAATTTAGGTTCTGACGTAAGGCGATCTATTTCTACAGATTACTACAAGAGTCAGGGTTCTTATAGACAGAATAGTCTGGATCTTTCATCTTTAATTTTTTTCTGGTGCTTCCGGCGATGTCATTTCAATTGGTTTGGTGGGCGGTGCTATATTATTTTTCAATTCTCAGTTTCCTTCGATCTCATCATCAAGGCTTATTCTTGCGGGTTTGGGGCAACGGGGTTTTTTTTTCGATTATCTTTTTCGTATAGTAGTTACCACTCATGATTTGATACATTGTTGGTTTGGCTCCTTTTCGCTTTTTCTTCCTCCTCACTTTGCCCGTTTTTCTGTGAAAAGAGTTGTTTCTTGATCCAATATTTTAACGTCTTCTCTTGGTGGGGTTATCTTATTTTGGGGTATGTTTTTTTGTCACGGTTAGGATGCTTTTTTTGCTCTCTTGGAAAAGGGGAAACTATCAGTCTTGACGGTTGTTGTATAAGTTGCAAATGGGCAAACTTGAAAAAGCCAGAAGAGATAGCCTGGAGTCTTGTTTGATAAACAAAAAAAAAAGGGGGGGGGGAGGGGGTCATGGTCATCAAAATTTAATGTTGTGGTGTCATAAGTATATTGAGGTAGCATTTACTTGTAAGTAGAGGGTTAAAAATATGCACTCGATATGAGGAGTATTGTACCGATAAGACAACATGGTATATACCGTAAAAACTCAAATAATCGGTCCATGTGCTATGTCGTTGGAGTTGCCTCCTCTGGTAAGGGCTGAGCAGCTCTGTTTTTGCTGTGTTCTTGGCCCCTTTTCTAAAGTGGGTAATTCTCGACTACATAGCACACCGGCCGATTATTTGAGTTTTTACGGTATGATACCGGTACCCTACGTTGGAAGTATTCAGGTTCTTAGATTACTGTCTCACAGTCAGACTATGTTGAGTTGTGCCAGTACCGGTACTTGTAAAACCCGGGTAATTCCGAGGGCTGCGACCCGCCCACCACATGTTATGAGGGAAAAAAAATAATGTATAATAACTTAGGATACTTGCGAAAAATACCTATCGTACTGTACATATAAACCCCGACACTGATTGCTCTGCTGCCTCCTCATCACCTCTTTTTCTCTCCCAAAAACATTGGTCCTAACTGACGACTTTATCTCACTTTCTTTTGTAAGGGGGAAGGTTAAGTTTGAAGATAAACGTATCATAAATAAATAAGGATTGGTGAATTGATCTGTCAAGTCACACCAACCCATACCATGATGAACGCTTCCTTGCGAACTATTGCCCGAGGGTTTCGGTTACATGTGAGGGACTCCGGAGCAAGAGTGGGAGGGGGAAGAGGATCACTACCGGTAACCGTCGCAGGGAAAGGGTGGTTCCCCGCGGTTATTAGATCTGCTCGCGGGGAAGCTAATGTTTGCAACAACGCTACCTCTTCCTCTTCCATCACAAAGCTACAGTTTCTAAGACAGTTTTCGACGAGCTCTTACACTATGGTTTGCTTCTCCCTTTTGTTCCGTTCTAGCCTGTTAGTGTTCGTTTGGGATCGGTGAGTGAGCTAATATTTTTAATCTTTTTGTGCTTGAACATTTGGTTCACAGGCAGGTAATTTTAGAATTGAGAGAGATGCCTTTGGCGAGATCAAGGTTGAAGCGGACAAGTACTGGGGAGCGCAAACTGAACGGTTTGTTTTATTCATCTCCTTGCATGCTTTGCGTCAATTAGTGTTCCCAAGCGTCCCGTCCGTCCTGTACAAGTAGGCACCTACCTACAGGACACCAGCCCCGGGCGTCCCGGTCCCGGGTGTGTGTCTCAAGCTGTAGGGAAAGGGCGTCCGTCCTTTGGGAAAGACTACCGTATAAGAGGGTGACTGTAGGTCCCTACAGTCCTCTACGGATCGGTAACTCCCGAACGGTACCTGCAATCCTCACGAAGACGGACGGACTGGACGCTTGGGTTCACTGGCGTCAATTGACACAAGAAGCTGCCAAAGGCTAATAAAGATGATTATTCTTCTAGTTCTCTCACAAACTTCAAGATCAATCAACCCTTCGACCGCATGCCCCCGGCAATCATAAAAGCTTTCGGCATCCTCAAGCGTGCAGCGGCAACGGTGAACATGAACCATGGTTTGCCGGGGGACATTGGCAAGGCGATTCAGCAAGCGGCGGATGAGGTCATCTCACTGAAACTCCTCCCGCACTTCCCACTCGTGGTCTGGCAAACTGGTAGCGGCACCCAGTCCAATATGAACGCAAACGAGGTCATCAGCAATAGAGCCATCGAGATCCTTGGGGGAGAGATGGGCAGTAAGAAGCCGGTCCATCCGAACGACCATGTCAACATGAGTGCTTCTTCCAATGATACATTCCCCACAGTGATGCATATCGCGGCCGTCATGGAGATTGAGGAGAAGTTATTGCCCAGCCTGAAAGCTTTGTTGGCGGTGTTCCAGGAGAAGGTCAAGTCCTTTGAGAAAATCATCAAGATTGGAAGGACGCATCTTCAGGATGCTACGCCTTTGACATTGGGCCAGGAGTTTTCGGGGTATGCTACCCAGTTGGCATACGGTGTTGAGAGGATTGAGGCTACTCTTCCTAGACTTAAGCTTTTGGCGCAGGGGGGAACTGCTGTTGGTACTGGACTCAATACCAAGAAGGGGTTTGACGTTGCTGTCGCCGCAGAAGTGTCCAAGTTGACTGGAATTGAGTTTAAGACTGCGCCCAATAAATTCGAAGCATTAGCAGCCCACGACGCCATTGTGGAGGCTAGTGGAGCCCTTAATACCCTAGCCTGCTCTTTGATGAAAATTGCCAACGACATTAGGTATTTGGGATCTGGGCCCCGCTGCGGTCTTGGCGAGCTGAGCCTTCCAGAGAACGAACCTGGTAGCTCCATCATGCCCGGAAAGGTCAACCCAACCCAATGCGAAGCCATGACCATGGTTTGTGCACAAGTGATGGGTACCTTCTAATCTCCCTTTCTCCCTCCGTCTACCAACTAACCCCTCCTAGGCAACAACACCGCAATAACTGTAGCTGGGTCACAAGGCCAGTTCGAACTTAACGTCTTCAAACCCGTCCTTATCAAGAACCTCCTGCATTCCATAACCCTCCTAGCCGACAGCATGACCAGTTTCAAAGACAACTGCGTCGTGGGGATCCAAGCGAATGAGGACAGGATTGAAAAACTCTTGCACGAGAGCTTGATGCTGGTCACCTGCCTGAATTCAAAGATTGGGTATGACATGGCGAGTAAAGTTGCCAAGAACGCGCATAAGAAGGGGACTACTCTGAAGCAGTCTGCGTTGGAGTTGGGGGCTTTGACCAGCGATGAGGTACGCATTACTCTCCTTTCACGCGAGTGGATGGTTTGGGAGGTGCTGACGGGGTTTTAGTTCGATCAACTTGTTCGTCCCGAGCTTATGATCGCTCCTAAATAGGCAAATATGCAAAGGGGGCTGGTAAGTTACTTGGATATGGTGAAAGGATGGGGAAATGTTCTCTCGCGCTGGTACAATGATTTTATTAGGCGGGGTTCGTTTTCTGACTTGAATTGCTATTTCTGAGTGCAAGGTGTGGGTTTAAAAAAAGCGAAAAGGACTTGTAGAGCAAAATCACCTCTCTTAAATAAGAAAAAGTTATCATAAATTTCTCGAGTTTTCTAGAAGTAGACCTTTTCCTTAAACTGTAAAATTTTGTCAGTCGTCTTGCACGATATTTATAGAGATGGGCAAATGAGACACTGGTGATGGATATTCAGGCAAAAGAGGAACGTCTGAAAAAAAAAAAAGAATGGACGTACTGGGAATCGAACCCAGGACCATCTCAAAATTTCATGAATCCTCCGAAAAGTCATTGCAAATGAGATATTATACCCCTAAACCATGCGCCCTAAGATGTAGAGTTCGGATTAAATGTGCACTATGATGTGTCTTGGTATTCCTTGAGAAAGGTAGTGAAGAAGATATATTATTTTGCCCGAGCAATCTTATATCTCCACCGAGCCTCTAACCTCCGCAGTTAGAGATATAAAGTACCTTTAAGAAGGAATACCGTAAGAGCTGGAATAATCGAACCTGAGGCCAGGACGTCCAGAAAACCCGGCTTTAGATGGATAAAGGCGGGGGATTACTATTACTCCGGAAATGCCGGCATTCGACCGTCTGCTGAGACGGATAAGAAGAAAAAATGTGGTAGATCTTGCCGGGAGGGAGAGAGGGAAGGCCGACGGTTGAGAGTGAGGTTGGATTATTCAGGTTCTTATGGGGGTATTTACCTAGAGGTGCTGGTACTGCTGGAGTATAATGGGCTGAAACTGCGGGTTTGGTTGACTGGTTGGCTAAGAGTGTTGGAGTTTACTGTAGCTATGCGGCTTATTGGTGGTGGATTGTGCAAGCATAGATGGTCATCACGGATATATGGGGTGTTGAAAATGGGAGGGAATAGTGGTATAAAGTGAGAGTACCGGTATTTGAAAGGAGGGATGGGGCGAGATAGTGTTGTGCTGGGTTTTGTGGTGTGTGGGTTTTACATGTAAGAAGAGTATTATAAGTTTGCCCGAGATTAGAGAATTAGTGGAATTAACTCTGTGAACTTCCTTTCTTATAATATTGTTATAATATTATCACAATTAGGAGAACTAAAATGTGAATTTTGAGAATTTGATTTTTTTCTTCTACCTTAAACTGAGTACAGTATTATGATTGTCAGAGGGTATGATACACTATAAGTTATTAATAAGACTGAGTAGACAGGTTACAAGATATGCTTCATGTTTGGGCATTGTGATTTAATACAAGCTAGTCGTATTCACCCATATGCGCTACGCTAGCTTAAAATGCCATAATTGACATAGTTTGGATATCCGCTAATTATGTCTTGAAAATAGGAAACTTGAAGGAGAATAGTAGAGATTTCTCAATCGAGAGTTTTGACCTATTAAAATTTGAGCATAACGGAACCTAAGACAGTTACGGCGTACGGCGGACTATAGCGACCAAAACCGCCACTACGCACAAATCTTGAAAACCAAAACTTGAAAATCAAAAAAGTTAGGATATCCCTCACCCACCAGAATTTTGTAAGCAAAAAGATTAATTATCGCTGCAAGCCCTAGGTACTGATACGTAGCATACGCCCCCCCAAAAAAAACCACCCCCATTCATAAACTTAAAGTTGAATAAAATATGACGAAGAAAAGCAAACCTCTCCTATGCAGGAAACGTGAAGGTTAGCTCTTCCCTCTACTAGCAAAGGACAAGCCAGGAGATATTTCACTCCGACTAATTAACACCAAAATTCTCCCATAGCTCAACAAACCCTGATCCCTTTCAACCATCCTGGTATATCATGGTCCTCAGTTGTCCCTGAAGCCTATGCCTTCCAAGTGTGCTAGTTCCTGTATCTGTAGTAGAGTGGGGTATGAAAGAGGTATCATATACTCAGTGGCATTGGATGTGCAAACAACAATCCACCAGTGTTCCGAACCGTCCGGGGACCCCACGGGGGACGGTGGGGATAATGCCAAGAGGACGGGACAGGCAGGACGGGATGGTACCGCTAGCCGTGGTCCGGTGTAGGGCAAATTACTCGAGGGACTGCCGGGCCAGGCCAGAATTGCCTGGGGGGTGAGCAATGACGGCCGGGGACGGCAGACAATGTATGAGTGATAATTAGTGATGCCCGTAACTGAAATATTAGACTAGGATTATTGTACCATCGGCATGCTTTCACATATGCAGCATGATTTGCTAGATCATAAACTATAAGCGAGATGAAATCATTAACTTGAAGTTTTTAAAAATACAGCAGAAGCGATCCAAGCGGGAAAAATCCACAGGGCGCCCGGTCCCAACTCCAATTCCCATAGTACGTCCATGGACTACGGGCGGTCCGTCCGGTTCAGAACACTGTAATCCACTGCTAAGTTTCTAGTAGCTGCACATTGCAAAGCCATATGCCCTATGACATCTATCTCTTAACGGCATATTAGCATACCTACCGATCTGCACATCCACAAAACTGTATATTTACATAACCACATAACTTTAACTTTACACTTTGATTTATTGTCATTGTATTTTTTGTATCTTTTAGAGATCGGTACAGGGACGGGTTGTCACTTGCCAGGCCCTGCCATTTCACAGGGCCAGGAGGGATGTTATTGTTAGAATAATCACGAAGGTTCCATATCTACGACACCTACTACAACACAGGATGTTTGAATGAGGTGAGCTTTGTTTTGGAAAGTGTTGTGGAACATGGGAGTTGAGGCGATGATTGTTTGGAGGAAAGGTTAGCTGCAGCGGAGATGTTTGAAAGGGTTTAGAATAGACACTAGGATGAGTCAGTTGTTTGGGACTAAGGTACACTGAGAGAGGGAACAAGGCAGATGTCACAATACAACGATTGGGAAACAACGGTCAGTATCAGCTTGGTTAAGGATTACGGTAATGGAAGGAAATCGTGCAGGAGGATGAGACGAGTGATGAGACAAAAGAGAGTAAGGTTTGAGAAACCGGTTTGAAGAAGTTCCTTAGGAGGAGCGAAAGGTTGGAATGGAAAATGGAATAATAGGAAGATACTTTTTCTGTAGAGTCAGACTTATGTATATATAGGACACCTCCTGGCGAGGAAGAAAACAATAAGAACCACAATACTATCTACCGAACATAGCTTATTTTATTAATTATTATTGGCTTTTTTTCCACTTTGTTTTTTTCGAGTTCGCTTCAATTTCTCTTTTTCCGTTATTCTACAACATAGTATCGGGCAATACCTTATCGCTTGTGGAATTTTGATGGTTGAGGAACTTTTTAAGTTTTAAGATTTTTAAGTTTTAAGATTTGGGGGTGGTGGCGGTTTTGGTCGCTATAG
>Ga0307507_10006065_pt1 | contig 18990 bp, 4 predicted proteins | sample 7_EM_MG_FD_207223 | JGI IMG/M metagenome (GOLD analysis project Ga0307507, IMG submission 207223) | Populus trichocarpa ectomycorrhiza microbial communities from riparian zone in the Pacific Northwest, United States - 7_EM | ecosystem: Host-associated > Plants > Roots > Unclassified | place... | reverse complement strand
TCTATTAAATTAAATAACGGCGTTGTGGCTATATTATATAAAATATTAGATATGGGCAGTCGGTCGCATTTTATCTAAAATACACCAAAATTACCTTTTTCACTGCCGTACCTCGACCCTTTTATAACGTCTAGTTATTATAAAAATACTACAAGGTGGGAGCTCTTTGGCTTCTATATCTATTGCATTAAATAATAACGTTGTAGCTATATTATGTGGGATATTAGATATAGGCAGTTAATCACACTGTCGGTATACTCGCTTTATCAACGTGCACAAATATCACTTATAGTGGTATGTATGCGGTGTTGAAGTTGGTAGTTAATTGTTGTCTTAAAGTAAGGGGTTGCTCCAAGGTTAGATTGGCTAGTCTCGCTTTATGGTCTCGTAACCATATCACATAACTAATATTCCGACACTGGAGCAACTCTAAAAAGAAGGCTAATCTACACTCTAAAGCCAAGCCTACTTCTAGACTATTTGTAGCATATACGCAATAACTAGAGATCTAATTAATACGCAATAGCTTCCACGCTCCTTTTACAGGTCCGTAATTATATAACCTATATTACGGCTTATATAAATGCCTCTAAACCAAAGCTTGTAGAATGCTATATTACGAAAACGCTAAGCTAAGGAGAAGAAGAAGAATTATTAGGGGTAGCAGGTTAATATATTACAAGGGCCATTAAGGCGCTAGTAATAAGCGAGCTAATAGCAATTTTCTATACCGGGTATAGAAAATCCTAATTAGCTAGTTAAATTTAGGGTCTACTCCATTATAATTAGTTATATAATGCTAAGCTAAATCTAAGTTCGTTTATTTAACCTATCCTATAACTTATAGGTTAATTCGGTTTGTATTAATAAGCTATTAAAGAGCCGTATAGGGTTTTCCCTTTGTTATGGCATTAGTAGGGTGGCCTCTCTATTAATCCATTTTACCTCCGTAATCTGTCTCCGTTTATAGGCTTACTGGAGGCACATTACGTTAATTATTAGGCGTTTTTCTTAGGTGGTTCTAAGTCGTACTAGACAGTTATATAAGGACTTAAAGTTAGTACAAAGCATAAGTAGGAGGTTAATTTATAGGATCTTATCTACTATAGACTTAATCGCAACGCCAATATTAAAGCTATGGGCTGTACCATAGAGTTTAGAAGCTAGTACGCTCTAAGTAACTCTTTTACACTTAACTAAGCTCTAATAGACAATATTGGCCTTCTTTATAGCATTAGTTAGTACAATAACGTAGCCAATCTATAAAAAGAGGTCCTTGTTATTGGCAAATAACGCGTCCGTAAATACTAGTAGCTATAGGGTTTTAATATCTAACTTAACAAACTTAAGGCCTCTATTAACATTCTTAATTTTCCAGTTTAGACGCTTATTTAACTATTTTACGTCTTTCTTATTGGGGTTAATTACTTAGGCAGTAAAGGATAAATTAAATAAGGCTTCTAGTTGGTAAACTAAAGTAATATATACACCTCTAGCACATTAGGCGATATACTAGTCCTTTAGGGTTAGGGTTTTTATAGCTCCTCTTAATCCCATACTTATAGTAAGTTTAGTGCTAATCGTACTAAGGTTTATATATTATTGTTCCTAAGTAAGCGTAATGCTCCTATTAGTTAGTAGCTAAATAACTCCACTATTAAACTTAATAGGCGTATTAATAGTAAGCTATTCCCGTTCCTTAGCTATAAACTTGGCCTTATACAGCTTATTTTGCTCTGCGTTTATAAAGGTCTTATCTGCTAGGAATAGAGTATTATTAGTTTATAAGCCTATAATGCTAAAGGGCTCGTTGCTCTATAGGAGATAGGGGTCATATATAGACTGGTCCATATACAACTGTTGGATGTAATATAAGTAATATATCTTAAACTAGTGGTTAACAGCTTCTAGTACTCTATAGAGTGGTTTTATAACCTTTAAAACTAAGGCCTTGTTAATCCCAAGTTACTTAATTAGCTCGTGTGGAGGTCGTATATAAAACTCTTAATTTAGTATAGTAGTTAATTGTATATAGGCCTATAAAATATCTTAGAGGTAAAGTCGTGCCTATAGAAGCTTTATGGCGGCGATATAGAGAATTAGTCGTTAGCTAACTCGTTAAATAGTTAGTAATTAAGTAAGAACCAGTTCCTTTTCTAAGTTATTATAAGCTTATACAACTAGTTAGGATTTCTTAAAGGCTTTATTAGTTCCCTTGTTTTTAATCTTATTAACAAATCGCGAATTAAAGAGTTGTACGCCTTATAGTATATCCATAAGTTTTACAATCTCAAAAACTCCCTTCTTAAGTAGATTAGTAAGCTCCTTCTATTAAAAGGTGCTGAATTAAGTACTAAATTAACTATCATCCTATAGGTAGATGGTGGTGTCAGTTATAGCCGTAAGTAGAGGGTATTTGCAAGGGCGTCCTTTGCCTTGTTTTAGGGGTTGTTACTAAGCTTTAGCAGGTCTCTCTAAAACAGTCTTAAAAAGGACTAACCTAGATAGAGGTTTAGGTAGTAATTTTAGTCTAATAATTTGCTCCTACAATTTAGTTACTTAAAGGTAGGGTTTTATAACCGTAGATTAAAAGGCTATAGGTCTGCTAGACAGCTTAACAGTATATATTTCACCCTTGATGGTAAGTAAGGTAAATGGCCTATCCTAATAGCCGCTTTAGCCAGTGTTTCCTTCTCTCTAGACCAAAATAGGCAAATTTGGTAGGAGATTATAAATCGCATTAGCATTAGGTCCGTTTCGCATATTTAGCGTATTAGCAATCTATCGTTTAGCTTATAGCTTTTGTATCTCTACTATAGCCTTTTTAATTGTGGCAGCGCGTTATATAACTATAGGGGATAGTGCATCAGATTTAACCATTTAGGGGTAGGCTTTAAAGACTAGAAGTATAGGAACTAGTCCTTTAAAGCCAGCTAAATCGTTAATTGCTTTAAACGCCATTTAGAGTCCTATCTCCTTATTAATTTTAGGGATTTTAGTTATAATAATCTAATAGGCTCGCCGTAATGGACCGTAATAGCGCTTTACCATTTTAATAGAGTTATGTGCTTTAACCGGTACTCCCTTTATACTAATTCCTATAATAGTGGCGTATTGCTTAAATTCTTTACTAACAAAGTTTTTTTTGGCGTTATAGGTAATTAGGTCTAGTGGCCCTAGGTAAATATTAATCTAATATATCTATAGAACGTCCTATATGTGTTTAGCGCTAATGTCTTATAGCTATCTACCGGCTTAGAATCGCGTTCCTTTATTAATAACATATAGGAGGGGTAATCCGCTGATATATATAATGTCAACAATAATATTATAGTTAAAATTAATATTATTTTATAGGGTAAAGCGGAATCTGCCTAGTAATTTACTAAACTTCTAATAGTAGTGGTAGAACTTAGTTAGTTGCTTAATAGCTATTCTGTCAGTTTTATGGCCAGTATAGTAGAGTAGCTTTTATAATTTCTTAACTAAGGGGTGTCTAAATTGACGATATAGGCGCCGTAGCTCTATATTTATTAAGTAGCAGGGGTTCGTGTTAAAGGATTCAGATAAATATAACCATAGTAATAAGCTCTATAAGAGAAATGGGTAGCTAAACCGTCGCACTACTAGCACTCTTTTGGTATAAGTGATAACAACATTTCTAAGGTTGTTATAGTAGATTTAGAGTCTATTTATATCCGCTAAATAGAGCAAGAAGGGGGTATCTATATAGACAATATAAAACTATATCTTGCCTATAGGGGTGATAATATCCGCAGTTTTAATAGAGGTAGCAATTCTAATGCTAAACTATATATTAACTTGTCCTTTAGTTAAGGTATTAAGTCTTATAGATTGGTCCGCGTTCTATAGTGCCTAGAATTGTCTATAACTGGCCATAGACTTCTTTAACGTACTAGTATTAATTATAATTCCCATAAATACTATGGAAGTATAGCGTAAAGCGGCGGTTATTGTGTTATAGTTAAACAGGTCAGTTTCCGTAGTAGGTTCCATAGAGGTTACAGTAAATAAGTAAGCGTAAGCCTTATTAGCTAGTTCTACACTTATAGAGGTTGCTTTATCTGTAGTAAGAGTCCTAAATAATATAAGGTAGTAGCCGTTAGGGTCTTCTAATTCTTTCTCGCTGTTATTATTATTAGTGTTTTTGTTAGCATCTATATCTAGTATAAGAGCTTTAAAGGTTTTATTACACTTATTATTGTCGTCTCCTTTATAGTAGATAGTGTATTGTCTGAAGCGTTCTTTAAAGTTACCGTTACAGCCCTTGTTATTATTAAAACGTCTTTTATACTTATTTCTAGAACGGTTCCGCTCCTCCTTTATATATTTCTATAAGCGGCAGCTCTCCTTTTAGCAAATATAGCACTTAGCCTTTAGGGATCTAACGGTGTTTTGTCTATAGGAGCGGGTTTGGTCACAGTTGTTACGGATATTACGGCGGTATATACGATCTATAAAGTAGGCTCCTTAAGACGGTCTTATTAAGGCCTAGGAAGGGTGTTCCTTCTCCTATATAACTATAGAAGATTATAACTTACTAATTAACTGGGAGAGGTTTTTAGAAGGGTTGGAAATGGTAATACGGCATACTGGTATTCCTTGGCAAGCGGTAACTAGTTTATTCGTAAGGAAGAGGTCTATACAAAACTCTAAGTGTAATCTATAGTAATATTTTAAGAGCTTATTAAGGAGTAGTTGGAAACTCTAATAGATTTGCTTATTAGGGTTCTCATTAATAATCCCTTAGAAGTTGGTGGCGTTCCATTTAGTAAGGTTTCTCCGATAGTACTCTAGTCCTTTAAAAAAGTAACGTATGTGGTTATATGCCTTAGTAAATAATCTAGTTAAAAGGCTGCTATTATAGTAGTAATCCTGAGCAAGTCCCTTTAGTATGGTTGGGAATATAGTTATATAGCCTTTAGGAGGTAGACTAGCTCTCTTGCAGATATTATAGAAGATAGTTAACTTAAAGTTAAAGCTATTACTTACTCTATTATACTTCTGGTCGTCTATATAGATCTTAGCGATAGTAGCTGCCTCCTTGCTGTATATAGGCAGGTGCATAGCAGGGTCGGTATTAGTAGTGCTAGGGTGAAGATACTAGGCAGGAGGAGGACTAAGTAGGGTAAGGACGGTTACTAAAGGGAGTGTTAGCAACTCAGTCAATTAAGGCACAAGCACGGGAAGAAGGACGCGTAAGCCTATACAATTGGATTGTCTATAAACGAGGATCCAAAGCTAGAGAAAGGAAGGAGAAAAATAGCAGCGCCGCTCAATATTTTATACGGTCCTTAAGTTACGTAACTTACATCTACCATAATCCGCATCTGCCAAAATCCACTGTTTTCCACCAGCGCCGTAACATTACCCCCCCCTCCGAAAAAGCCTGCCCTTAGGCTTTATATGTCCGTATTATATCCGTGGGGTATTCTTGTCTTTATGCTTAATAGGCAGCCTATCGTCTTCGCTATACTAGCACTCCATCCACTCGTTAAGGTACTTCGGGGGTCCGGGTTTGTTAGGGTATTGGTTATAAAATTCTTTAAGCTTCTAGGGGCAGCCTATAAAGTTCCAGGCAGGGTACCAGGTTAGGTCTAGATTATAGCCTTTCCATTAAATACGGTATTGTAGCGTTCCTTATACTAGTTTACAGGCTAGTGTTTTATTAACTTCCTATTCGTCGTCGCCATTAACTTAAATTGGTAGGGGAGGCTTATTCTTTTATCCAGATAGTGGGTTATTTATAGCCTTCTATAGCTTATCCGGCGAAAAGATAGGGTAAACCTTAATTAAGTCTAGGAGCTTAACCTTATATAAGTTGCCTTCTATAGCTTATCCGGCGAAAAGATAGGGTAAACCTTAATTAAGTCTGGGAGCTTAACCTTATATAAGTTGCCTTCTTTATTAAGGATTTTATACGGTCCTGCTATCTTATAGTCTAGCTTGCGGCTAGGCCGTTCTATCTTCTAGTTCTTTGTCGTAACCTAGACCCTATTATCCACGGTAAAGTTAGGCTCGCGCCTATACTTATTTACCTACTATTTTATTAATTTCTAGGCCTTTTCTAGGTTTTTATAGGCTACTGTCCAGGCTTTTTCTAGGCGTTTGGCGTATTGCTAGGCTTCCTTATAAGATAGTTTTTCGCGTACGGTCTGTAGGCCTTTTGGTCTATTCTAGTTAAAGCTAGTATAGGGTAAATATCCTATTTCTAGCTGGATAGGTGCAAACCCTATAGAGTTATAGGGTAGGGTTGCCTGGGCGTAGTCTATTAAGGGTAGTAGTTTGCCCTAGTTATCCTAAAAGTAGTTAATAAAGGGCCGGAGTCTCTAGTCTAGGTATTAATTTATAATCTCCGTCTAACTGTCTATCTGGGGGTAGTATGCTATAGAAAGCTTTAGCTTAATACTAAGGATCTAAGTAAACTTATTTTAGAAGGCCAATATAAACTGCGGCCTATAGTTGGATATAATAGTATCTAGTAGTCCGTAAATTCGGTAGATATAATAGATATATAGTTAGGCTACCTCCTTAGCATTAATATCCTTATAACAGGGGATTAAGAACGGGCGCTTACTAAAACGGTTAACTAGGATTATTACTATATTATATCTGTTACTGTTGGGAATAAAGGCAAGTGGTCACCATATAAGGCAAATTGCCATTACGGGTGGCAAGTTGCCGTTACGTACGGCAAGTTGCCGTCACGTGTCGCCGCGGCAGTAGCGTGGTGAGGAGCCTTAAGCTCCTCGCCCTCCCTGATATATACAAGAACAGAACAATCATTATACTATCTATAAACTATAGCTACGTGATATTACCTTATGTAACTAATACTAATTAGTGGTTAACTTTACTGTTATACTATAGAACAGCTAGGTATTATTAAGAAGAGATAAGCCACTATACCAGTGCTACTTGTGCTAGAGGAAGCTGTCTTTTAAGGTCAGAACTGGTTCTAAACCTTAAATAGAACTCTTCCACAAATCTAAGGATCTAAAGGCCAGAACTAGTCCTAAGCCTTTCCAAGATTATAGATTCTTACGTCCATTATATAGAACAACATGCTTTACAAGTCTTTGCGATTTAAGGCCAGAACTGGTCCTAAGCCCCATAACCGCAAATATATATTACGAACGCGTACTAAACGACAAACGCGTACTAAATGATAAATACACATTACGAACGCGTACCAAATAATAATCCCTACACTAATAACACTTCCCTCCCTCCGAAAACATGGCTACGCCTACTTTAAATAACTGGAAAGACTCTTTACCACCAGGGGTAGCTAAGCACGCGAAACTTATTAATAAAGATTAGGACAAATTCGCCTTTAATATAACAACTTATACCATAAAACAAGTTAACGGCTTTCTCCTACACCATATTATATTCTACTAAAATAGATGCTACGCCGACTCACAACTATAGGAGTATTTTAGGGAGGATTTTATAGGATGGACTGCTAATACCTAGGCACTTAGCAATATTAATATTGTTTAGGATTTTTAAGACTTCCTCTATAGGAATAGGGTATACGTTACTAAGAACGGTAACCCAATTACTAGCAATATTTAGGCCGTTATTATTAGTACAGAAGAACTAATATAGACAGAAGCTGAGATTATACATTAACTACGGAAACCTAAAAACAACCTATATTCTTTAGAAGGCAACTTTAATTTATATTAAAACCCCCAGAACGCTGACCCCCCAGCTCTCCTACCTAGAGGTGCTCTCCTACTTAGAGTTGCTCTGCCTCCACCTCCTCCACTCCAGCCAACCAGTAAGCCTTTACCACGAGAAGTTACAAATCTGATAAAGGTATATTCGGACAAAGAGAAGAAGTTTAAAGGAGAACTATATAACATGCTTAGAGCAAAACTACAGGTCTTTTATAACTGTTGCAATAAGGTCGGAATTCAACGCCACTAGTACTATTACGCTTTCTCTATTATGTTAAAGGGACAGGCAGTAACATTCTATTATAACCATATTGCAGGTAAAAACTATAGCTTTAATATAATACTTCAGCTTACTAGAGCCCACTTTAAAACTAATAAGAATCGCCAACTTTATATATCCAAATGGCAAGAGACTATATTCTAGAGAGTTATTGCTTCCAACCTAATAAAGACTCGTTTAGAGTGCCTTTAACTACTCTTTAATAAACTCTAGAAAATCTAATATAGCCTTACCAAAACCTACCAAAACGAGAACAGCCTAAGGGACTAGGTTATTTTAGTATGCTATAGCGTTCCTAAGTGTAACTTAGCGCTATACAAACCTGCGGATATATTTGAAGGAGTATATACTAAGCTACGCTCCGCCGTAGGTACTATAATGCGAACACAAGAATCTTAACAGCTCTATACTAAAAACCCTACCTAAATAAGTATTTCTGACTAACACGATTACAACTAGACTAATCGAATATATGGTGGCCGTGGTAGGGAATACGGAAGAGGGTATAATTAACGTCGACTATAAGGTAACTGTGGAGGTCCTTATAGAGGTTTATTTCGAAGTAATCGCTAGAAGAAGTGCTATATTTATAAGAAGCCAAAGTACTAGTTAACTAGACACTCCCTTAATAAGCGAAAAGAGGCATATAATAAGTTCCGTCAGAGTGTAAGAAACGTCGAAAATTGTAAGATTACTACGGCCTACTTCTAAAGCTTCCTAGTTCAATATAAAGGCGTAGAAAACCTCAAGGGTGAGGTTAATAAGGTTAAACAGCTCCTTATGGATATAGAAATTAAGGACTACTCTCCTAACCAATACTTTACAGAGTATAGTAAGGTAGATAGCATATAAACTATTACTATTCTTAACGACTAATCTACGCTCCATTCTATCACAAAATTAGATATCTTTAATAAGCCAAAGGAGAGTTCCGCGTTTTCCTTTAATAATAGATACTCGGCGTACGTCTTCCATAGTATTATACCGGATATAGGAGCCGCAGGAGTATCTATAGTAGGAGAATCTTAAGTTTAAGCTCTTTAGCAGCTTAATAGCTCTATTTAGATCAACTAATCAACAGCAGGCCAACATACGATTCACTTTGGTAAAGGTACTATAATCTCTCTTGGCATAATTAGGGTCTAAACCCCTTTAGGATATATCACTTTCTATATTATTCCTACAAACACTCCGTTTCTATTTTGCATTAAAGATATAGATAAGTTAGGCGTTAGGCTTAACAACCTTAAGAATATACTTATTTAGGGAGACAATTGGGTGCCCGTTATATATAAGTAGGGTTACCCCTAGTTGCTCCTTTATTAACTAGAAAAGAGTGTTGCTTAAAGCCACTTAACTAAGTTAGAATTACGCCAACTATACTATTATTTTGGCTACCTATCTATTTATTAATTACTTAGGGTTCTTTAGTAAGTAGGCCATAAAGTTAAGGTTAAGGCAATTAAGTATCTTATAAAGTACTACTATCACTGCTAAATAAACCAGAAGTCCCCTAGCCGATTTAAGTTTATCCTTAAAGATAACTACAACTTTAACTTCTATATTATCATTAACGTTATATATCTCAGCGGCAAGCCAGTGCTCTAAGTTATTAACTTCTTAACCTCCTTCTAAGCCGCGCGTTTCTTGAAAGATATATTAGCCAGAAACGTATAGGATACCCTTTAATTATGCTAGATTAATGTCTATTTAGGACCCCCTAATTAAATTATCTATAATATAGGAAAGAACTTCTTATCTACAGAGTTCCAATAACAGACAAAGGCGATAGCAATTAAGGTTAAGGAAGTCCCCATTAAGGCACATAATAGTATCGGAAAAGTAGAGCAATATCACGCACTATTACGCCGCGTATATAAGATTATCTCTTTAGAACTAAAGGATACTAGCAAAGAACTTACCTTATAAATAGCTGTTAAAGCTATTAATGATTCCGCTAGCCTAGATGGACTCGTACCTATATTACTAGTCTTTGGCGCCTACCCTTAAATAACTAACAACTCTCTACCATCTCCCTCCATTATATAATAAGCTAAGGCTATTCACAAGGCAATAAAGGAGGTGCGATATCTCTATGCTATACGCCAGGTTAATAACGTATTAGGAATAAGAAATAGCCCAAATATCTTAACTATACTTAATCTGCCACTCTAGTCTAAAGTACGCGTATAGCGTAAAAAGGGAGGATAGTCAGGCCTATACTAACTTATTATAATTAATAGTTAAACTTATACTATTTAAATGCCTTACGGACCCACTTAATTCCGTTTAACTATTATTAAGCCTTACTATAAAGATAATAATTTTAAGCCTTTGCAGGATGCCCTAAAAGATGCCCTAGAGGAGAACCACGATTAATATACTCTAGAAGGCGACTACGATCCCAATATAATATTAATAGATGCGCCACAACTATAACGCGGTAGAGGTTGCCTAAAGGGATTATAAAATCACCAATATCTTGTTAATTTTAAAGAGCAATTTATTACCGCTATTAAAAATGGAGTCAAGTTATTAATAGCCTTTATAATAGCTAAGGAGAAGGATGACTTTGAACTCGTAAAATAGCTCTAAAAGGAAGGTTATATTATAACTTTAGGAGCTCCTTTCTAAGTATTTAATAAGCAGGAGATCAAGGGTCTTATTATAAGAGAAGTCTTTAAATTTAAGAAGTATAACCCTACCAAGTTTGATAGAGTTCGTATCTTTAAGTTAAGAATAGTTAATAAGATTAAGGGCAAAGCTACCAACGCCCTATTTAAGAAATTAAGGCTTGTTATCTAAGGCTATAACGATAATAGTAAGGAGGTAATTCTTACGTAGTCTCCTACAATTTAATAAGCTAGTTAGCAAGTTATTATTACGCTAGCTCCCTCCTTAATAAAGAATAGAATAGTGGTTTATTTATAAGATATTACTTAAGCCTACACCCAATTAGAGACGTACCTTTAGCGCTTAATATTGGCATACCTTCTAGAGTAAATTCGCCACCAGTATCCTAAAGATACGATTATGGTTGTGCTTAAGTTATTATATAGGATCGTAGAGGCAGGAACTTACTAGTGGGCTACCTACAGCAAGTACCATAAAGAGAAGCTTTTAATAACTACTTTTATATTTAATCCCTGCTTCCTTATTACAACTACAGAAACTCCATTTAGAATTATTGGCATGTAAACTAATAATATAATTATCTTAGGAGACGACCAATTCTTAGCTCTTAAAGAAGACAAGCTAGTAAAGGCAAATCTTATAGCAAAGCCAAAGGAAAAGCTTAGTTTAACAATACTATTACTCTTTAATAGATGCATTCTCTCCCTAAATAAGGATTCTATTACTCTGCGCCAGAAGGGTTAAGGTAAGAAGATTAATGTTATTAACGCTAATTCTCCAAAGTAAGGATATATAGAGTAACGTGCTCACAGAGCTTATGTTACTTCTATCTATTAACCTAAGGCTTTATTTAATCTCTCTATTGCCGCCTAACACCAGAAACTAACTAAGGATGACATTCTTGCCCTAAATAAACGCCTTTCCTAGCAAATGAACTATCTTAACTAGGGCCTATACTACGTGCCTATTAATCTTCCCACCGCCAAGCCCTTTGTATTTGTCAATAGATCGTTTATAAATAATAAAGATTTTAGCTCCCAGCTAGGATATAAGATTATTATTATAAACAAGTTTACTAGAGAGAATAACTTTATAATCCATAGCAACCTTATCTATTAGAGCTTAACTAAGAGCAAGCGCATCACCCAAAGTGTTTTAGCGTCAGAGATATATAGAATGGTTAGCGGAGTTAATATAGCAATTGCAATTAGAACTACCCTAAAGATAATTATAGATTAACTTAAACTTCCTATTATCCCTACAATTATATGCACCGACTTATATTCCCTCTATAAGTATTTAGTCAAGCTTGGTACTACAAAGGAGAAGCACCTCATAATCAATATTATAGCACTTCGGCAATCCTACGAGCGTTAAGAACTCTTTAAGATTTAATAGATTAATGGCCAAGATAACCCAGTAGATGCAATAACAAAGGCGAACCCAAACAAGGTACTAGAGATGTTTATTAACACAAATACTCTACGTATACGAGTTAAAGGTTGAGTTAAAAGGGAGTCCCTAGAAATTTCTTAGTTATATAAGGTCTTGAGATATCTAGGAACTTTAACCAGCGGTCAAAGTTATCTAATTGGTTAGATTCTCTTACCAAGACTTTTTAGAGTATAATATTCTGCAGACCCTAACTCAACCTAGCCAATTAGGATTTTTTATCCCCAGGATAGAAAATTGCTATTGGCTCGCTTACTACTAGCGCCTTAGCGGCCCTTTAAATAAGATATCTACCTGCAACTTCTAAGTAAGAAAGCACCACGTGCTAAAAGGCAAATTTTGGGATAGCAAGACTTATATTACAATAGTAATAGTAAGTAAGGAGGATTGATATTTGCTACGCTAGTTAAGCGGTATATATATATATAGATAGCAACCATAAAAGAAGAGTTGCTAGTGTTGGGAATAAAGGCAAGTGGTCACTATATAAGGCAAATTGCTATTATGGGTGGCAAGTTGCCATTATATACGGCAAGTTTCCGTCACGTGTCGCCGCGGTAGTAGCGTGGCGAGGAGCCTTAAGCTCCTCGCCCTCCCTAATATATATAAGAACAGAACAATTATTATACTATCTACGAACCATAGCTACGTGATATCACCTTGTGTAACCAACAGTTACGGTCTATAGGCAGCTCGTAAAAGTCTATAGAGATATACTACTAGGGGCGTTCTAGTATTAGAAGTGGCTTTAATAGTCCTAGGGTCTTATCTTGCGGAATTATAGACCTATAGCAGTCGTTGCAGTTCTATATATAGCGGTTAATATCCATAACTATTCCGGGCTAGTAATATCGGTTACTAATAATTTTGCGGGTCTTATTCTTTCTAGGGTGGGCCGTAGAGACCTAGGTATATACTTTAGTAATAAGCTAAATCTATAAGTTCTATTTCTTTGCTACTACTAGCTATTTCTAATACTTAAGTAATCTATTTTTAAGGGACTAGGGGCTGGTAACGTTCTTTACCTTCTCCTAGTACTCCTATAGAGAAGAGGTTATACGTGTAATAGAACCTTATAGTAGGAACTACAGTGGGTCCTGTTATTAGGCTAGGTATATAGGTAAGAACAAATTAACAACATAATAATAATTGGTGGAGTAGTTGCCTAATAGATTAACTCTAATTATATTCTAAGATTTACTACAAGGAGAGAACTATCTACGGTAGGGACTAAGGTCCTTTAAATACATAATTATACTCCTAAGAAATCCTCTCTTGTATATAAGGTATGTGTTATCTATATTAAATATAACATCCCTTCCGTTTAATATAGTTAATACGTTTAATACTATATAACCTTAGTTACTATTCCTTATTATATAGTTTTACCAGATCTATCCTAAACTATACCTATATTAACTAACTAGCTTCCGCCAACTCTTCTCTAAGTAGTTATAATATTATACTTAAAGCGTCTATAATACTATCTCCCTCCTCTTTATCTTTGTCCTTAAAGATTCCTAATATCTCTAAGTTGTCTACTAGAGGTATAATGTCCGTTTAATTAGTCTAGTTAATATCTCTGCTTATTATACCTAAAGCATCTTCTTCTTTTTCCTAGGTTAAGCGTTGCCTTTATATAGTTTCCTCTATACTATTACTAGGCGAGGTAATAGCGATCCCTTGCTCTTATTGCGCTAAAGAGGGGTTAGTATATGTTATGCTAGCGAGTTCTTTATCCTAACAACCCTCCTCTTACTCTAAGTGCACTAAAGCAAACATTTAATTATCTTGCGATGTTTACTTTGTCTCTAACGCTAAGTATACGCGTTCTATAACTCTTAATAGTCTTTAAGTTCCCTAAGTAACTTATTATAGGGTCTCGTGTTTAATCTACCACTATAAAGCTTAACGGTAAGCTAGCCTCTGCGCTGCTTAAGGTTTAATATGCCTTAGAAGAGTCTATACACATCCTTAAAGCTTAACGTTTAGCTTATGCTCGTCTGTAACGCCTTAAATATATTTATAAAAAGGTCTATTCTAAGAAGTAGAAGCTAGTTTAGCAAGGTTTGCAGAAACTTAGTAATAAAAGAACTAGCTTTCCTCCTATAAGGGAAATAACTCTAAGTAGCTTAGCAATTGCTCCTCTTAGGTCCCCCTTAGGCGACTTATTTTTTTTACGATCCTTTTTTATTAATATTACCTAACCTGCTTTCTTTTAATACTCCTATACCTTTCTTATAGCGTTCTTTAGGTTGCTTAGTAGTTTCTAGGTAGTCTTACTATAGCCTATCCACTTTACTTTATACTATGTTTTGTTCTCTACGTCCTTGTGACTAATAATCTTTAAAACTTACTATTTGTCTTCTTCTTGCCCTCTATATATATCTGCCTTGTAAACTAGTGGCTTAATATCTCTATATACTGGTTCTAGCATCGCGATATATTATATAGGGTAGATCCTTATTTTAGCTAGTAGGTTTAACTTATACGTAACTAATAAAATTCTTTACTTGACTTTAAAAGGTCTTAGTCTAATATAGTCTAACTTCTTGCTTAGTCGTTAACTCTTAAAATTTTTGTATAGTAGCTACACTTTATCTCCCTTTTTAAGATCTGGTGTAACAGAACCTTGTAGCAGGAACTATAGTGGGTTCTGTCAATAGGCTAGGTATATAGGTACGACAATTTAACAACGTAATAACAACTAGTGGAGTAGTTGCCTAATAGATTAACTCCAATTATATTTTAAGATTTACTACGAAGAGAGAACTATCTAGATAGGGACTGTGGTCCTTTAAATATATAACTATACTCCTAAGAAATCCCTTTGCTCTATTTGCTCTGTCTGCTCTGTTTACTCCGTCCTATAGATTACACAGATTATATAGATTATATAGATCACATTATGTGACCTTAGTTACCATTCCTTGTTATATAGTTCTACTGGATCCATTCTAGACCGTGCCTGTATTAACCAACTAGCTTCCTACGACTCCTCTCTAAGTAGTTATAATATTGTACTTAAAGCGTCTGTAACACCATCTCCCTTCTCTTTATCTTTGTCCTTAAAGATTCCTAACATCTCCAAGTCGCTTACTAGAGGTATAATGTCCGTCTAATCAATCTGGTTAATATCCTTGCTTATTATACCTAAAGCTCCTTCTTCTTCTTTAACCCTTTATTATACGCGTACGGTTTCCTCTATACTATTGCTAGGTGAGGTAATACCGTCTCCGTATTCTCATTATGTAAAAGAGGGGTTAGTTTGTGTTGTGTTGGCAAGTCCTACTACCCAACAACCTTCCTTTTATTTGGAGTGCACTAAAGCAAACGTTTATTCGTCTTGCGATGTTCGCTCTATCTTTAATACTAAGTATGTGCGTCCTATAACTTTTAACAGTCTTTAAGTTCCCTAAGTAACTTGTTATAGGGTCTTGTGTTTAATCTACCGCTATAAAACTTGACGCTGAGCTCTTTGGTGCCTTAGGCGAGATTTGTTGTCTCTAGGATAAAGACCACGCTTATGCTAAGTGGGTAAGAGATAAGGAGCGTTATACCCTTAAAGCTCGTGCCTCTGCTTATACTTGTTTGCTTCGTCTTAAAAAAGTATATAAGAAGGTTCGTTCCAAGGAGTGAAAACTGGTTTAATAGGGTTTGTCTAAGCTAGGTAATAAAAGGACTGGCTCTCCTTCTATAAGGGAAACAACTCTAAGTAGCTTAGTAATTGCTCCTCTTAGGTCCCCCTTAGGTAACTTTTTCTTTGGCAATCCTTCTTTGTTAATATTATCTAACCTACTTTTTTTTGATACTCCTATACCTTTCCTATAGCGTTCTCTAGGTTGCTTAGTGGTTCCTAGGTAGTCTTACTATAGCCTATCTACTTTACTTTATACTATGTTTTGTTATCCACGTTCTTGTAACTAATAATCTTTAAAACTTACTATTTGTCTTCCTCCTGTCCTCTATATATGTCTGCCTTATAGACTAGTAGCTCCATATCTCCGTATACTGGCTCTAGCATTGCGATATGCTGTATAGGGTAGATTTTTATTTTAGCTGGTAAGTTCAACTTATATATAACTAATAAAATTCTTTATTTAACTTCGAAAGGTCCTAGTCTAATATAGTCTAACTTCTTGCTTAGTCGTCGACTCTTAAAGTTTTTATGTAGTAGCTATACTTTATCCCCCTTCTTAAGATCTGGTCCCTTAGATCTCCTAGTATTATAGTACCTTTTTATTTGTTTTTGTACTAGTTTAGCTGTTTCTTTAAGGTCTATATAAAGATTCATTAACATCTCCACTCTTTGCTTGGCTGTGCTACTCGTCTTTTTTGCTTGTTATGGCGATAACAATATTCTTAGCTTATATCCGTAATTCGCCTTAAATAGTAATGTCCCCATCCCTTCTTATAGTGTTGTATTATATGTAAACTGTATAACTGGTAGTAATAATACCTAATTGTTCTATACGTAATTAATATAATGCCTTAAATACTGCTCTAGTGTCTAGTTTAGTCTTTCCGTTTGTCTGTCTGTCTGCGGATAATACGCTATAGATATTACTATGCGAACCCCTTATTCTGCTAGAAACACTTCCTAAAATGCTACTATAAATCTTAGATCTCTATCCAATATAATCTTATCTAGTGCTCTATATTTTGTGAATACTTCTTTTATATAGATTCTAGTGATATCCTCTGCTAATATCTCTTTAGTGTATGTTATGAAGTATCCCTACTTTATTAGCTTATCCACTATTACTAAAATCGCGTTATAATCTTATCCTGTAATAGAATCTCTTAACTTTAGTAACTTAATAATAAAGTCCTATAATATAACCTCCTATGGTCTTCCTGGTGTTTTAATAGGTTATAGCCCTCCATATGGCTTATACCTTGTTAGTTTGTTTCTTTAGTAATCTAAATATTCCTTTATAACTTATCTTGCTAGTCCCTAGATTTCTTAAATAATATACTCCTTTTAAAGTCTTAACACTAAGCCTATAGCTCCATTATGTCCTTATATTATTCCCTTATGGAATTCCTTAATAAATTCTTCTGCGATAGACTTAGGTATATATATAGCTTCTCTATTTATATATTACTCTGAGTCTAGATCCTCTGCCTATACTTCTTAGATCTTTTATATCTACTTACTCTCCGGTAATTTATAGATCTGACTTTCCTTAGTTGCTATAATCTTTAGATAATTATACCTAATTAATTTATCTTAATCCTTTTATAATAAAGCTCCTAATAGCTTTTTACTGTTCTATAGTTTAGCCTTTCTGCTTAGAGCGTCTGCTCGTGTATTATCTATACCCTTGGTATACTGAATCTCGAAATAGTATTCTATAAGCATTTCCGCCTATCTAACCTGTCTTTAGTTAAGTTCCTTTATTGTTAGGAATCCTATAAGGTTCTTATAGTCCGTTTTAACTATAAATGGTTTTTCTATACCTTATAAGAATGCTCTTTATTTCCTAAGTGCTATAACTATACCTAGCAACTCCTTATTGTAGATATTATAGTTTAACTCTAGTGGTGTTATTTTCTGACTATAGTATGCCACTGGGTGCTATTTATCTTAATATTTCTATAGGAAGCACGCTCCTAGTGTAAAGTCTAATATATCTATTTCTATAACCGTCTCTAAACCTGGTTAATAGATCTTAAGAACTGGCTTCTAGGTAAATAACTTTTTAACTTTCTTAAATAGTTCCTATTACTCCTTTCCCTATACCCACGGTTTTTTCTTTTTTATTAGCTGCGTAAATGGCTTAATGTCCTGTAACTATTACGCTATAAACCTTCTATAGTAATTGCAAAACCCTAGGAACGATCTTAACTATATAACGTTCTCTGGTTCTTGCTAATTTACTATAGCCTTAATCTTCTTTAGATCTATGCTAAGTTAGCCTAGTTTAATAATAAATCTAATAAAATCGGTCTTCTTAGTAAAGAACTTATATTTCTTAATTACTACTAGCATCTATTCTTTTTATAGTCTCTTTAAGACCTATTTAACGTATTCTCTGTATTCTTCCTCATTCTCTAAGTAGATAATAATGTCGTTAAGGTATACTATAACAAATTTATCTAAGTGTTCTCCTAACACACTATTAATTCGCTTTTAGAACGTTGCTAGTATGTTTATAAGCCCGAATTGCATAACTAATGGCTTATATAGTCCTTTTTTTAACCTAAAGGCTGCCTTCTATTTGTTACCTTCCTTAATTCTAATCTAGTGGTACACCCACCTTAGATCTATCTTTATAAAGATCTTTACGTTGCCTATTCTATCTTAGATTTTACTAATTAAGGGTAAAGGATACCTATCCTTCCTAGTGATGCTGTTTAACTATCTATAGTTTATACACATCCTAAGTTTTCTATTTTTCTTTAGGATGAATAACACTGGATATCCTGCTAATAACTACAATAGTCTAATATATCCCTTTTGTAAGTTCTCCTGGATAAACTCCTTAAGCGCTACTAACTCTATTTTAGTAAGCTTATAGATTGGAAAGAACCTTAAACTTATTCCCTCTTCTAACTCTATCTTATAGTCCTAAGCTGTATACTCTAACAGCTTCTCACTTTCTAGTAACCATAACTTTTTACCATACTTGTGGTATCTTTTTGGTATATAACTTAAGCCTTACTTAGTCTCTTTGTATATCGCTCTGACTTAGTACTATACCAACTTGGTTTGCTATCGCACTTTACGTTATTATATATCCTTAATATTGACCTAACCTATAACCCAATCAATCTTTAGATTGTACTCCTATAACTAAGGCATTTCTAGTATCGCCTCGTCCTGTCCTAATAGTAGGATATTAAAAGACATTCTAACTGGTCTCCCTTTAATAGTTATCTAAATAGGTCCTATTTTAAGATTAATAATAC
>Ga0307507_10006064_pt1 | contig 18993 bp, 28 predicted proteins | sample 7_EM_MG_FD_207223 | JGI IMG/M metagenome (GOLD analysis project Ga0307507, IMG submission 207223) | Populus trichocarpa ectomycorrhiza microbial communities from riparian zone in the Pacific Northwest, United States - 7_EM | ecosystem: Host-associated > Plants > Roots > Unclassified | place... | reverse complement strand
CGTTCAAGAACCCCCTTCACAGTCCCCTTAGGCTAATGTGTCCCCCCCACTCGCATTCCTGGACGAGATATTCGCTCAAACTAGAAACGGCCTACAACTCAACCCGGACCTCATCCAAGATCTCTCCCCTCATGCCCTCCAGACCATCACGGCCCGTGAAGGGTATACCCTTTCCATCCTATGTCAAACCATCTCCGCCAGCGTGGCCATCACAACCCAGCTCGACACCGTCATCAGCCAACACGCTGAAATCCGCAAGGAACATCAGGAGCTGCGCTGGTTTCCCCCAGACGTATTGTTTAGGGTGGCCAATGAATCTGCCACCCTCCAGGACATGTGCTCTCTCCAATCTGCCTTATACAACCTGTCCCGTTTAGCGACAGCCCTAGCCCTCTCCACTTGCCCTACAGCACCCTCAGCCCTACCCCAATGCATTCCTGCATGAGGTGCCCCACCCCCAGGTCAATCAGGTGGCCCCCCCCACTTAGCCTCGTGCCACTAGGGATCCTCCCCCATTCGCCAAACCCCCACCCCCACCTCCTCGTGACACCCTCGGCCCCTGCATCCACTGTCCATTCTATGCTGTAGGCTGCTACAAGATGTTTGGCAACCCCGAACTATATGCCAAGGCCTTCCGCCACTCCCGGGGAGTGGACCAATTTCACTCTGGTATATATGATCGGTCGACATTCTCCACTGTCATCCTCAACTCTGACTACATGCCCAAACCCACCTCTACCTATCCGCAAGCAGCGGGCTCCGGTCCAGGAACCAAAGGCAAGAAGAACAGAAAGGCCTCGGCTCATAAGATTGCGAGAGACGGTGATAAAGCTATAACATGCCCGGCGTCCCACACCTTGCCCTCAAAACACTACTTTGCTGCCAGAACTGACTATGTCCCCCATGCCCTTGCACAAGGTATAGCCATCACCTTCTCCCACATCGCCGCCGGCACCCTGACCGACTCTAACTGCCTCCCCTCTAAAGGCTTTATCATGCAAATCAACAACCGAGGCGCCCTCTACCTCGCCGGCACTACCTCCATCACCCCCGCAGAGGCCTATAGCTGTTACTTGGAGGATCTCACCCCCCGCCTCGACCATTCCTTGCCCATAGGTGATAACCACTAGCTTACATTTAGCCACACGCCAACTAGTATATATTGGGCAATTCACTCGATCCCAACCCGAATTCTCGCCGACAAGGCAGAGAAGTTCTCCCTCTTGATCAGAAATACATATCCAACGCTATAGAGGTCACCATTATCGCGGCCAGGTACCTCGACACGAACCGAACTACTAGGCTGTCCAAGCCGGCCACCTCTGTGGCTGTCTCCGTTAACTATGACGATGTTCCCATCCCCCTCCCAGGCGTCTTGCTCATCTCAAAGCGCCTCAAGGTGGAAAAAACAACGCAGACTAACCACTACACCCAGTGTACCAACAGCTACCGATTTGGATACACCTCTGCCGATAGCACCTAGAAACACCATCCCTGCCCCTACTATACCCTTTATCATACTCGCGCGGCCCAGAAATATCACACCCCACTGGTGCCAAAGGCGGCGACTGCTAACATGTGTCCGGCTGCTCCCCGACGTGCCCTCCCCACTGCCCCAACGGTATTGATGACCATGACGCTATCTATAGCAAATTCAGGGCTTGAGCAGTGCCGGCACCTCGAACTGAGGCCCCGCCACCTTCGGAACATCAGCTATCTGACCACTCCTCCGACTGTGATGAGACCATGGATTTGGCCCACAGTTACCGCCCGGCACCCGCTACTTGCGAAGCCCCTCCAACCTCCACAACTAACCTTTCAACCCCTAGACCACCCTGGTGCCCTAACTCCGCCGACGCACCCTCCAGCGAGGCTTAGCAAGTACCCACTGGCCGGGGTCAGCCATCATAAACTCCCTCTACCCCTCGGGTGTGTCCCGTTAATGAAGGAAAATTCGTGCACCACCTCCCCCCAAGGACTGCCTCCGGCAACCACACTCACCCGCGTTCAACACAACAACCTGACTAGTTGGGATGTGTTTCTTTCCCTGTTTTCCTTCTTAACTGGAGGCCCCCTAGTCGACATCGTTCTTTTACAAGCCCTTCCCACCTCAAAAGGATATCTCCTCAGTTTCTCAGGCTTTAGGTCTTGTGCCCCACCCAGCAGCAAACCCAGGGTGGCCTGCTACGTATGCAAGAGGTTCCTGCAAAGCTTTGCGGGATTAGGTTTTTTTCCACCATAAAGGGATGACCTCATGTCCTTGGATGTCTTCCAGCCAGATGGTTTTTTTGGATCAACTTTCCCCCGCTGTAGAATTGGCAATTTCTATGTCAGACCGCTCCCCCCAGCTTTACATTCAGTTTCCCCTTAATCGTCCCATCCTTGACCTTGAGTAGCGATACCTAGTCGCTGGCGACTTCAACATACACAAAACCGTAGGTGAGCGTTCTAGGCTCCACTCCTTGATCGAAGAAAGACAGTCGGCCCCTTGCTTGGACAGGGCCTCACACTTAGGCTCTACCCTTCTTAACCCCCTGGGAGTCTACACCCGGTTCCCCTGCACTGGCACCCACAGGCCCATCACCATCCCCCTGGCCGTCACCAACGATTATATCTTTCCTGTTTTCCATTCATTGGATGCAACCTCCCTTCCCTCCAGAGGTCGGCCCACGCCCCCATCCATCGCTTTCTCTGTCTTCCCTTCCCCCATAACGCCCAACCGAGACCATGTTGACATGAGGCCAACTGGCCCAGCTTGACGAATTAGCTCCAGACTTGGCTAGTCTAAACCCCCCCGACGGCCCCCCTCCCCCAGCCCACTCGACCAATAATTCCCCTTCGCAGTCTCCACCCTCCCCGGCATGATTGAAGTCTTCGCACCTCACTACTGCCTGTTCCCAACGTCCAAACCCTGGTAGCCTCCGTGTTTCACCACCCTCCGGAAGCAATTCCAGAAGCCTATTTTTAAGGCCAAAAAACTCTAGACACCTGATGCCATCCAGACCGCTAAACCCTCCAAGCTCAGCTATTTCAAAACCATTAAAAGAGCAAAAGCTTCCTTCTCAGCGGACTTCCTTGACAAAACCTCCCGAAGCAACATCTGGACAGCCAACCGCTGGTCGCCTCAAGACAAACCCCTAGATTCTCCTCCCTCCTGGCCCCCTCCGACTCGGTCACTATCAACAAAGCGCTGCTAGACCACTTCTTTCCTGCCAAGGAGCCCCGACCTCGAAGGGGTTACCTCATGCAAGACCCCGCAGCTGTCCCCCTAACCAAAGACCCAATCAGGATCGCACTTTTCAAGCCTTCCCTCATCTCAGCCCCCGGCCCCAATGGGATCCCCTACTCTTTATGGAAAATGGTCAACGTCATCAATCCCACCATCATCATGGCCCTCCGGTCCCCCCTAGTAGCCTTCTGCTACCACCCTCCCTCGCTGAAAACTGCCAAGGAAGTAGTACTGGACAAACCCACCAAGGCCTCTTACGACTCCCCCCACTCCTTCCGCATTATAGTTGTCTCTACAATGATATCAAAAATCCTCGAATGGGTAACGACATTCAGATTGTCAGCTATTGCCTGGTCTAAAGGCCTACTCGACCCAATCCAGTGCGGCTCCCTCCCAGGCCTACACTCCTCTGACGCCTGCCTCCCCCTCATGCACGTGGCTAGAACCCTCCAAAGACTTCGACTAAAAGTCTCTCCCCTCTTCGTGGACATCAATGCAGGGTTCGACACCGCGAACGCCTCCACACTCCGAGCCAAACTGCTTCCCACACAGACCCCTAGTTATATGGTCGACTGGGTCTCCTCATTCCTATCTGAATGGTTTTGCACCTTGGTGTTCCCAGCTCCCCCAACCTCCCCTCCTGGGCCTCTGTGGCCACCCCCCAAGGATCACTAATCTCCCCCATTTTATTCATTCTGTAGGTCGCCCCCCTACACACATCGATACCTAGTGGCCTTATGGTCTCCTCCGTCGACGAGTGCTGACTCACTGTAGCCTCCCCCTTCCACAGGGGCAGCATACACCAGCTATAGAGACTCTTCTCCACTATTTCTGCAAGGGCCCAAGACATAGGCGTGTCGTTCTCAGTCCTTAAGACCAAACTCATCCACTGGCAGACCCCCAGCCTGTGGACCCCCACTGGAGAGCTCCCATCAAGTTGGAAGGATATCTCTTCCACCCCTGCTAAGTTGTCAGATAGTTAGTGTACTGGTTCACTCCCGGCTTCACCGCGACCCATTACTTGAGTCCTAGGCACTCTCTGGCCGAGGCCATCATCTCCTCCGTCAAACAGCTGTCCTACACTGTGGCAGGTGGGAGACCCTCGTTGGGCCACAGCATCGCCAATGCCCTTCTCCTCCCCATACTTACCAACGGTTCCGACCTCCGGACCCCGAACTCCTACCCCCTCAGAGACATGAACAGCTTCTGGCATAGAGTCCGGACATATCCGACAAACAATTTATGCGCCACACCTACCTCCATCCTTGTGTCGTGAAGCCTGCCTTCCACTCATCGTCTCCTAAAGTAGATAGCGAACGCATCCTGCCACCCTAAGGGTCGCCTGCCCCGGCCAACGGCCAACGCTGCCTCAGCCAGGCTCCCGCCCTCTTTCCCCTCCTGCTCTCCCTTGAAAGCCCAGGATTCGTCCAGGCATGTTACGAAAGGCCTGGCGTCCCTATAACCTCCCGTCGACTGGCGGAGAGGAATCCTCTCCCCACCGCTCAGCCAGCACCTCCTGGTTGACGCCGTGGCACAACTCAGCCTACCCCTTCCGGGAGGCCTTAAACGCTTGACTTTGGGCTTACACAACCCCCCTCCACCCAGGACGTAAATTCCCCCCACCGAGCCCATGAAGCGAACCTACCAGGCCCTCCGGACCCGCACTAGGGATCTGCTCCTCCAAGACTGGGCCACCGATGTCCCCACCCCTCCAGACCACCAAGAACCCGCCTCCCTCTCGCCACAATCCTTCATGGGCTTCGGTTAGCATTTGGCAGTAAGTATCCCGCAAAGGCGAGTGGCCAAAAGCTACCTGGCCGGCGACCCCACCTTGTTCGATGAAGACCTGAAAGATCTTCCCCCAATGCGGAATTGCGCAAGAATCCTTCGAGCACCCCATGCTCACCTGCCCCGCCTGCTCAAGAGGCAGAGATCTCCTGCTGAAAGATGTCTCTTCCATCGGGCCCGACACCCCCCTGTTGACCGAAGCCCACCTGATACCACTCCTAAGCGAGTATGTCTCAGATACAAAGACCGGCTTTCCACCGGACATGATCCTGGCCTGTGTCTCCCCCCCCCCACCCCATTCTCCGCAACTTAGAACCGGCCCCTCTCGCCATGGAGGATTAGCTTTCACTTATAGTATCACTTGTTTTAGGTATACATTTATGTATTTTCCCTTACAAGACACATCTGACACTGACTCAGTGTTATGTTTTCCTTATATTTGAATTGGCTTTCAAAATAGTCGGCGAATGGTTTTAGCCTCACCCTGTTTTTAGCTACTCTGCAGGACCGGTAAATAGGTTTCTTTTGTTGTTTTCTTTTGATTTACAGGTTATGTTCTTTCCATAATGTGAGCTGCATCAAGGTTCTAGTACCTAAACACAATGAATGCATGATAAAAAAAGAAAAGAGAAAAAAAAAAAAGGCATGGGATTTATGTTCTGCACGCAACTATCTAAGTTCTTGTATACACTATGCCTGAAATACAAGATTTTTATTTATCACGCTTTCAGGAAAACCAAAACACAACTGTCTTATGTGAGCTTAGAGATCGACATTGCTAGATAGAAGGCGGTGTACTTAGCTATCGCAAGAACAATTGTAACAGCTATTGGGCTAAGAAAAGTGATTGTTAGGGAACTATCAGTTACCTGGTGCAAGTATCACCCGGAGAAAGGAGGATTGTAATATTTGGTTGCGTCAACCCAGCAGTACCTAACAAACAGACAAAAAGGAAACGAATAACGAAGACAACATTGACCCATGAGGAGCGAACCTCGATCCCTCCGCAATGGCAGAGGAATTAGAAAGGGCCTTGACGTAATAAAGGGCACAAAGGCCAACAGGACCTGAACCGCCATCACCAATTGGATTAGAGAAGAGAGTGGGTTAAGGAAGGACACAGTAAAACACGATGGCGGTTCAAACAGCCTGAGGAGAAGCGACATCCCCAAATCCAATACCGGACGTGAATCTGGAACACCTGCGCCAGATTGTCCCAGCGTTAAGCGGAGGAACAAGAAGGCCCAAGGCAAAGCACGTAGTGGTTTACCGAGGAGAGCGAAAAAAACTTAGAGGCTGGGTAGCCCCACTTATCGTATACTACAAAACGGTAGGATGGCAGGACGGCCACAACCAAACAAATGATCCTATATGTGACCAGCCTTCTAAGGGATGACGCAGGAACCTAGATTACACGCTATGCAGAATGACGAATCACCCTGACATGGAATCACTAGAGGGGATTCAAAGTGGAACTACGAAATCAATTTGGCCTAAAGAATGCCAGGGAAGAATCTAGGATGAAACTCAAGAACATGAAACACGCAAAATGAGTAGTCATGAGAAATTGGAACGCATTCCGGCTGGTGGTAAGGGAAGCGGAAAAGGACAAACCGACAGGGGGAGAACTACTACTATGGGGAATGAAAGGGGAAGATCAAAATGCCTGAGGAGCTAGGACCGACGAAGATGACAGGGCGGACATCCTAGCTCAATGGACAATCAGGCAAGAAACCAAGTTGGCAACAGTCAAACACATTTCAGGATGAAGAAAGAACGCCTCACGAGAAACTATCACACCAAAGAACCCAGACAGAACGTACCAACCAACAAATAACAACAATCAGAATTACGGCGACCCAATGGAACGAGACAGAGCCAGAAGACTACCAAGATTCAACATCTTGCAAGAAGAGTTCAAATGGAGAATAAGAGAGCTATGTCTGAAATAAGCACAACCGGGACAGTTAGCCAGAGACTGCCAAAAAAATGATAGACCCAAACCATTCAACACACAAGCCAACAGTTGGTAACCAACAAAGAACCCTTACCCTTGGCAGAGCACACCCAAGATCAGGGAAATTGAGGTCGAACAGAAATCTCATAAAAGTCGGGAAACCATGGGTTTCCCCAGTAAGCGATCGTCTGAGGGTCAGGCCTGAACGGAAAGCCCATCATCATGGAAAACTACTATGTGGCACTCAACCACACAGAAAGGCGCTAAAACGACACCGACCATATCATGGTCAAAATAGAACTAGATGGAACAAAAGAGTCAGTCACAATCAATGGCATGATTCACTCAGGAGCAACCACAGAGTTCTTTGACCACGATGTCTGCAAGAAACACAGGATCAAGATAATCAAAGCAAAACATCCCAGGGAGATTAACCTGGTAACAGAAAACCAAGTCCTCTAGGCCCTGTCACCCATATGACGAAAGTACCTCTCGACATTAGTAGCCATAGGGAATTGGCCACCTTCCATATGGTAAACGTCCAAAACCATGAGGTCATCCTCAGGATGCCATGGGTAAGAGAACACAACCCAACAATTGAATCGAACAACAACAGGATCTGAGTCAACAGCGAACGAGGTACGACTTGATGTCTCGGATGTTCGCCTGTTGCCTATGAGGTACCAGAAGAAGAAGGCCTGGAAGATAGTCTCGTTACCAGAATTTGCAAGGCCCAGGCCCAGGATGGCCTGCGCACGGATGACCATAGTTTCGGAGTTATAAAGAGATTAGCCGAGGCCAGAGTACTAACGAAAGGATCAGCTAATGGCGCAGGGCATGACCAGTATCCAAACATTGGAACTGACGTTCCTGCCAGAGAACAAGTCTTTGTTGGAAGAGGAATAGTTATTAGATTATCTTATAACACTGATGGACAAATGGCATCACGAAGCAGTCTAGCAGTCAGACAACCACGCATGACAAATGCAGGTGTAATCGATAATGATTACAGCGGAGAAGTGAAGGTGATCCTGGCCAATCTAGGAGACTCAACTTAACATGTGAAAAAAGGAGACCGAATCGCACAACTAATCATCGAAAAAGTCGACAACCAGGACCTACAAGAAGTAGCCCATTTGGACGATAGCAAGAGAGTTGATCAGGGAGTTGGGAACTCCAACACCAGCATGAACCAGAGCATCAAGGGCCAGGAGGCCAAACCTCACCTGGAGATCAATGAAATATCAGCAAGAGTATTTAGAAAGTTCTACCAACTAGGCGAAATGACGGGCCTCCTAAGATGGGACGAAGTCAACAACGAAATTGCGCCGGAAGCTATCAATATGAGCACAGACCTGGCGATACAAAATAAAAGGGACAACGAAGACCAAGACGTGCAGGACACAGACCCCCAAGAATATCATCATCTGCTGAATGTATTCGACCAATGAGAGAAGACGACATTGTCGCCCCAACGACTGAGAATGTATTTGGGAATCGACCTGGACCCAATAAAGACGGTACCAATCAAAAAATATAGTTTCTTAGTTACCACCAATTGGATGAACTCCATCCATACATCAAACAGAAAGAAAATTGATGATTGATTTGCAAGGTAAAGTCAGGAAGGGCTGAACCAACCATGTTTGTCAAGGAAAAAGATGGCAAACCGAGGTTCTACACCAAGTACCAAACCCTTAAGGAAGTTACACACAAGATCAACATCCACTACCCCTCCTTAGCGAAGCCCTGGACAGACTGGGGAGAACCAAGTACTTCACTAAGGTGGACATCAAGGACGGCTACCACAACATTGGGATCAGGGCAGAAGACAAAGGGAAAATAACCATTTCAGCCAAAATTCAGAACATCCGAGTCCTTAGTCATGCCATGTGGATTATACAATGCGCTAGCAGCGTTCCAACAATGGATCAACGAGGTCCTCATGGAACACATCAACATATATTGCATCCCCTATCTGCACCAGGTACTGTTATATTCGGAAACCATATGAGATCACCGAAAAGATTTCAGCAAGATGCTGGAAGCAATTAGAGACTAGAGATGAAAGTCGGACCATCCAAAGGCGAATTCCACCAAAATGAGATTCAATGGGTGAGATTCATCTAGGACAAGAGGAAGTCAAGACTCCCCCATTCAAGACACAATCTATCTGGCAGTGGACCAGCCGCCAAAAGAAAAATGAAATTGAGTGTTTCCTAGAATGGTGGAACCTCTACCAACAATTCATGGAAGGTTTAACCAGGACAGCCAGACCAGTATATGCGAAAACAAAAAAAGAATGCATTGGCAAAAGGGAATGGGGAGTAGAAGAACAACACGCATTCGACCAACAAAGGCCGAAACTCACCACGGCATCTGGAGTGGTCTACCTTGACCCCCTCGAACCAACCAAGATGGAAAAAACCACACTTCGAAATACGTCTCCTCCTGTATATTATCACAACAAGGCCAGGATGGAAAATGGAGACCAGGGGCATACTGATCCAAGACAAATTCATATGTCGAATGCCACTACGACATGCACAACAAGGGACTACTAGCACTAGTTTAGGCATTTAACGAATAAAAAAGATATACGAGATGAAGCTCAAAACCAGTGTGAGTCCTAACTGACTACACAAACTTAGTAACCTTTATAACAACGAAGGAGTTAAATGAACGACAAGCACGATAGATGCAAGAATTGAGTCAATACAACTTCCAAATGGAATATCTACCTTGGAAAGAAGGACGAAAACCAGAGGCCCTCACGAGAAGAGCAGGCGACCTACCTACAGTGGGAGAGAAAAGACTCCCGAGGAATGTGGGAAGCTTACTACTAAAGGAACACTACCAGGAGATGCCAGACGCCGAAGAAATGATACTCGATCTGTTTGAAACAACAGAGTTTCAAGACAAAGATGAGGGAGAAATACAGAAAGCCAGCAAGATGGACAAAGAAATCAATGATATGAAAGGAAACTATGACAAAGCGGAGCAGAAACTTAAAGGAATAGCTCTAGGGCTATGCCAATAGGAGGCCAAACTCTTATGGTACCAAGGAGAGATTTGGATACCAAACGACGAGGGAATACGGGGGACTCTTATCGCCAAACACCAGGACCCCCAACAAGCCAGACATGGCGGAACGGCAAAAACCACCGAAGTCATCAACAGACGATACAATGGCGCAAACATATCCAAATATATAAAATAATTGATCAAAAATTGCGACACATGTCAGAGGGGCAAAGTGGTCCGCAATGCACCTTAGAAATTGGTACAATCTAACGACGCCCTCAATCGACCAGTGAAATCAACGGCTATGGACTTCATTAGAGACCTCCCCAAATCGGCCGGATATGACACCAGACTGATCATCACAGATCTGCTGACCACCAGGAGCCATTTAGTTCCATGTTAGAAGGACCGATATGCAAAGCAGTTCGCCAATATCTCTATCCAGGAGATTAGCACATTAGACAGACTACCACATGATATCATCACCGATAGTGGGACACGATTCACCTCAACCCTTTGGAAATAGAACCACCAGGAAGATAGGAGTCGAACCAAGGCTGAGCACGCCTTTTCATCAGCAAACAGAGAGACTAACCGAACCAACCAATGCCATGTTCGAACAATACCTCCCAGCATATATCAACTATGAGCAAGATGAGTGGTGCGATTAGCTATCAATGGCAGAGTTCGCATACAACAACCGATATCAAGAGACAATCAAGCAAGAGAATGATTCTCAAATTACCATATCAACCCGGAATACAAGATGATCAGTCATCTCATTGAAGGCAAGCAGACAAAAACAGTGGAAATGACTCAGTTAAATGGGTTCTTAAGTGTAACAGCTTCCTGGGTGGTGGCCGGAATCGACCAGGTAACGATACAATCTCTATACCAAGGTGTGTTATATGATTCGACTAAGTACCGGAGGCTTTAGAGTAAGTTGTTGTAACAAACCTGTTACAATATTGCAACTACCAAGTAGTTCCTCACAGTTAGGTATGTTTGGGTCTTGCTGGGTTCTCCAAGTGAACTGAAGAAGTAACTGTTCAAGCAAGTATATTGAAAACTCTGTCTGTCGAAGTCTGCTCTTTCTGAGATCGGAGAATACCAGGTCTCAAATAAACTTGTCAGGCTAACAGGAGCCATGTAAACAATGACCATAAAGACTCGAAATCGAAACCTTAAAAACGTTACATAAAACATAGCAAGTATCAATTGATATCTTGACACTATGAATAAAACATACCGAGTATCAAACAATACCTGAAACCAAAGCTAAAACATCATGAGTATCAAACTCAGTCATAAAACATACTGAGTATGAAACAATACTCGAAACTAACAAGTGACCCGTACCAGTTACACACCAAAAACAAAATGAAAACCTCATTTCCAACATAGAACAAGGAAACCTAAATCTGCTCACCATCATAGTCGGTGTCTAAATGGGATTCCCAGAAACGGTAATCCACCGCCGGCTCCTTAGAATGCTGCTCATTAGCATCCTTAGTCGGTGTCACAAAGGGTGACTAAGCAAGGTAGACTTTCACATGACTAATAGTTATTAGTCAACGGTTTGTTATCTTTCACGCTATGAGATCAGTTGACTCTTAAGTTCTCACCTGACGACACAATAGCGTGTCATTGATTTATTATTATTGGTTGATATTTGACAGGACACACGTTCGCGGTCATGTGGTTTATGTATTTCGCACATGACATATAATGATGAGTCATGGGTTTTACCCATCTGACCCCATTAGGGCACATGACATGTTTTATGAGTTTTGATTGATCGTGAGATAAGGTGCAGCTGACCCGGACAGGTCAGCTGATGGATTTCACACTATAACTCACGCAGGGTTAGGGTTGAGAGAAGAACCCCTATATGAGGGCACCCTCGAGGCATAGCATTTGGGTTCTTCGCGCAACTATTTAAGTTCTTTCATACACTATACTTTTGATACAAACCTCTTTATCTATCACACTTTCGGGAACCAGGGCACGACTGTCCTAAATGAGCCTATCGATCGACTTTGCTAGATAGGAGGCAACCGACTTAGCTATCGCAACACCTATCGGCCTAAGCAGAAATGATCTTTAGGAGACTATGAGCTACCTGGAGCAAGTAACACCCGAAGACGAGAGGATTGTAGCATTTGGTTGCGTCAACCTAGCAGCACCGAACAAACAGAAAAAACTGACACCCACCACGAAAACCATATCGACCACTTAGCGGAAAACCTTGACCTTTCATCACTAGGAGCAGGACTGGAGAGGCCCTTGACAGATGGGAGGGGACCAAGTCCGACAACACTGGAGCCACCGTCAGCAATCGGATCAGATGAAACTGAACAAAGAGGAGGAATAAGACCAAAGGCGATGGCAACTACAACAGCACAAGGAGGAGTGACATCCTCGGCAACAACCCCGATCCTGAGCGCGGAACCGAGGAGTCAAATGATCGCATCGCTAAGCGGAGGAAACAGAAAGCCCAAAGCCAAGGAACCAGAGCTTTACCCCCGGGAATGACACAAACTACGAGGTTGGCTAGCCCAACTCATTGTATGCTACAGGACAGTTGGGTTGCAGGACGGCCAGGAGTAGGAACAAATCCAATATGCGACAAGGCTCGTAAGTGAGGACGCAAGAACATGGATCACAGCTTACGCCGAAGAACGAATCACCCCAACTTGGGACAACTGGGCAGGATTCAAAGTAGAATTACAAAGGCATTTTGTTGTCATTGACGCCAAAGGGGAAACAAGGATGAAACTAAAAAAGATGAAACAAAGCAAACGATCGATCACGGAATACTGAAAAGAGTTGCGTCTGGTGGCTAGTGAGGCCGAATTGGACGACTCAACAGGAGGAGACCTACTGCTAGGAGGAATGAACAGAAAACTCCAAAACAGGTAGGGAGCCAGTAGCGAGGAATACGAGGGGATCGAAGCACTCGCCCAATGGGCCATCCCCAAGGAGACCAAGTTGGCAATCGTCAAACATATCCGAGGATCACCATCAACAAAAAACATCCAACGGGAAAGCATCAGACCACGAAACCCAGATGGGACATATCGACCAGGAAATAATGCCAACCAATATTACAGCAAGCCCATGGAATTGGACGCTACCAGAAAACGACCATAATTTAACATTTCAAGAGAAGAATTCCAAAGGAGAATGCGAGAACAACTATGGCTCAAATGCACACAACCAAGACACCCAACCAGGAACTGCACGAGGAAGGACGGACCGAGACTATTCAACGCCCAGACCAGGAGCTGGGAGACAACCAACAGACCTGCCTCTTGGGAGTCTGAACCAAAAATGAGGGAAGTCGAGGTTCAACAGCAACCCGAACAGTTGGCAAACGACAAATGTGCCTAGTAAGAGATGGTCTGAGGTACAAACGAAAACCCATCATCATGGAGAACTACTATGCGGCACTCAACTACACGGAAAGCCTCGAACACGACAATGACCATATTATGGTCCAGATACAACAACATAGCGAAAAGGAGTGAATCACTATCAACGTTATGAATAAGGCAGGAGCAACAGAGAACTTCATCGACAGAGAAGTCTGCAACGAACACGGAATCAAGACGATCAAAGCCAAAAACCCTACGGAGATTTACCTTGCGGACGGAAAACCAAGCGCTATGGGACCTGTTACCCATATGACGAAAGTACCTAGGGTCATTAGTAGCCATAGGGAAGTGGAAACCTTCCAAGTGGCAAATCTCCAAAATGATAAGGTCATCCTCTGGATGCCATGGTCAAGAGAATACATCTAACAATCAAGTGGAAGGAGAAAAGTATCACATTGAACAGAGAATGATGTATGACTTGGTGTCTCCAAGGTTCGCCCGTTTCATTTGCAGTACTCGAAGAAAGAGCCCTGGAAGAGCATCTCATCACCCGATTCTCCAAGATCCAGGCCAAGAATGGCCCAACGGCCAATTACCACAGCATCAGAGTTAAGATGCTATCTCCTAAGGCCAGGGTAGCTATGAAGGGATCAGCAAGAGCGGCAGGACACGACCTGTACCTAATTGAAGGAACCGACGTTGCTGGCAGAGGGCAAGCAATTGTTGGGACGGGGATAGCTGTGGGATTACCGCACAACAACTATGGACAAATTGCACCATGAAGCACTCTAGCAGTCAAACACTCACTCATGACAAATGCAGGTGTGATAGACTCGGACTACAGAGGTTAAGTAAAGGTGGTCCTGGCCAACCTAGGAGACCAACCATACCGAGTGGAGAAAGGAGACCGGATATCACAACCGACTATTGAATAAATCGACAACACAGAGCTACAAGATGTAACCCACTTGGACGATACTGTCAGAGGAGATCAGGGGTTTGGAAGCTCAGCCACCAACATGAACCAAAGGCTCACGGGCCAGGAGCCCCAACCACACATGGAAATCAACGAAATATCGGCAAGAGCCTTCAGACAGTTTTACCGACGGGGAGAAACGCCAGGCATTCTCAGATCGGACGAGATCGACAACAAAATTCAGCTTGAAGCTAGCAACACTAGCACCGAGCTGGCAATAGAAAACAGGAAAAACAATAAGAACCAGAATATTAAGAACACCATTCCCTAAGAATATCATCCCCTGCTGGATATATTCAAAAAGGAGAAACATCGACAGTACCACCCCACTGACCAGGCATCGATCTTGGAAGTGACCTGGAAGAAGGAAAGACAATACCCATCCAGAGTACATAGCCCTCAGTTACGACCAATTGGAAGAGCTCCATCGATACATCGAAGAAAATCAGGACCGAGGGTGTATTCAAAGGGTGAAGTGAGGAATGGCATCGCCAATTATATTTGTCAAAACGAAGGATGGCAAACTCAGACTATGCGCCCATTATCGGGCGTTCAACAAAGTTACCAAAAAGGAGAGACACCCGCTACCGCTCCTTAGCGAAGCACTGGCCTGGCTAGGAGGAGCCAAGTACTTCACCAAGCTGTATATCAAAGACGCAGACCACAACATTAGGATCAGGGAGGGGGACAAATGGAAGACGACCTTTTCCACAAAACTAAGGACATAGGAATACCCGGTCATGCCATTTAGGCTATGCAACGCAGCGGCGGCGTTCCAGCGATCGATCAATGAGGTGCTTATAGAACATATCGACATGTGTTACATCGTCTATCTGGATGACGTACGCATATATTCGCACACCCTACAACAACACCGAAAAGAGGTCTCCAACATCCTCGAGGCAATACGAAAATCATGGACGAAGGTCAAACCATCCAAATGCGAATTTCACCAAAGCCATACAAAATACCAAGGATTTATCATTGGACAAGAAGGGGCTTAGACAGACCCAGTCAAGACACAGGTCATCTGGGACTGGACCGCCCCTAAGAAAATCATGGAAATCCAGTGCTTCCTAGGTTTCTACAACCTGTACCAATGATTTATAGAAGGTTTCAGCAGTACAGCCAGGCCACTATACACAAGGAGACAAAAGGAATATGTTGTGTACTCGCAGTGGGGAGACAAGGAAGCAAAGGCAGTCGACCAACTACGGACGAAACTCACCACAGCACCAGTACTCGTCCCCTGGTACCTCCTCGCACCAACAAAGATTGAAACAGACACCTCAAAATCGGTCTGCTTCGGAATAGTATCTCGGCAATACAAAGACGGGAAATGAAGGCCCGTGGCATCCCATCAAAAACAATGTCAGACACCGAATGGAACTATGATATACACGACAAGGAACTGTGGACAATAGTTCAGGGGTTCCTGGACTGGAAACAATACAGGAGAGTGAGTCCGAGGCCTGTGCGGGTCGTCTCAGATTACAAGAACTTAGTACCTTTGATTACGACGAAGGAACCAAGCGAAGGACAAGCCCGATGGATGCAAGAACTAAGTCAATAGAACTTCAAAATCTAATACCGTCCAGGGAAAGAAGGGGGAAAGCCACACGCCCTCCGACGACGAGAGTGAGACCTTCCCACCGCAGGCGACAAGAGACTCACGCGAAATGTGGGGATCTTATTGCCCCAAGAACGATACTAGGATATCCCTCGGACTGAAGAAATCCAGCTTGACGTATTGGGAAAAACAGAATTCCAAGGCAAGGACGAGGGAGAGATACAGAAGACAAGCAACGTCGAAAACGAAATCCCAGACATCAAAGGAGCTTGGATGAAGGAAGAAAAGAAATAAAAGGAAGACCGCTGGGACTATGCCAATCGAAGGACGGCCACTTATGGTACCAAGGAAATATTGGGATACCAGAGGACGAAGGGATACAAACTGCTCTTGTCGCTCACCACCACGAACCCCCACAAGCAGGACACAGCAAAACGGCAAAGATCATTGAACTAATCAACTGACGATATTATTGGCCAAAGATAAGAGAAGATATCAAAAGATTCCTCAACAATTGCGACACATGTCAGAGGCCCATATTGGTCCAACATGCAGCCACCATATTGCTACAATCAAACGAGCGCCCCGATCGACCATGGAAATCCATGGCTATGGACTTCATTACGCACCTGCCGAAATCAGACGCATATGACACGATAATGGTGGTTATTGCTCGGCTGACCAAAATGAGCCATTTCATTCCATACTCGAAGGACCTCGACGCATGGCAGTTTGCCAATGTCTTCATGACGGAGATAGTCATGTTACACGGACTACCACACGATATCATCAGGGACAGGGGGACGCTATTCACCTCAGACGTATGGAAAGAAACTACGAGGAGAATAGGAATCAAACAAAGACTCAGCACGGCTTGCCATCCACAAACAGACAGACAAACCGAACCGACCAACCCCCTATTGGAACAATACCTCTGAGCATACATCAACTATCAACATTATAATTGCTGTGGTTACCTACTCATGGCAGAATATCCATACAACAACGGATATCAGGAGACTATCAAAAACACACCCTTCTTTGCAAATTACAGAATCCACCCTAAATACGAAGTGATCGGCCATCCAATTCAAGGAAAACAAACGAAACCGGAAGAAATGACTTTGTTACAGGAGTCATTAACCAAAGAAATTCTGGCCACGCAATTACGACAAAACTAATAATAGGATTAAGACAGAAAACCCGATCCAGGCCTACAGTCAGGAGATATGGTGGAGCTGTTATCAGGCAACATCAAGACCAGCAGACCATCAAAAAGGTTGGACTACAAGAAAATCGGACCATTCAAAATCTTGGCAAAAATTGGAACAAGCACATATAAGTTCGCCTTACGGCCCTCAATGGGCAGACACAAACCATTCCACACCTCCCTTATCAAACCTTACCAAGAAAAGCAATTCCCCTTGTAGATCAAAGAACTGCCTCATCCTATTCAGATAGAAGGAGAAGACAAATAGAAAATCGACCAAGTCATCCACTCTCGACACCAGAACAACCAGCTCCAATAGTCCGGCTAAGTGGAAAGGCTACTGACCCGAACATGACAAAGTCTGGTATCCAGGGCAAAATATCAACAATGTACAATATCGAGTCCAATGATTCCACCGGGGCTACCCAGGAAAGCCCGGAGTGGATACACGTCACAATCAACAGATAATACTCAACAGCTCCCACATCATCAAAGAAGAACGAGGCTTGTGCACTACAGAGAGCCACGCCAGGCGTGTGCCCCGGAACACAACCCGCACAAGCCCAGAATACTCGGACTCACCAATAAGGGAGACGGCGCCTGCTGCCATGAACTAAACAAACTCCAGTGACGATGGATGCCAAATCCATCTTGCCGAAAAACAAGGGTCAGCCAGGTACCCACAATTCACAAGGAGATCGAGAAAGCCAAGTGTCGCCCAAGACCACAACTGGGGACAAAAGATAGAACCGAACCCAGGAGAGGACTGGGCCCCCCAACAACCTCGTCACCAAAGGCCCAGAAGGGCTCTTCACCAAATCCTGAGCTGGGAGCCTTGTTGCAATAACAAGTGGAATGACCACGGATGGGAAAAGGTCGACACCGGCTAGTACCCCCAACAAGTGGGAGAAAAAGGGACAGTGTCAGGGAAGGACAAGAAGGAACACAAGAGGCGAAGAGCCATCAGGACACGGCTGAGGAGACAGGGCAGTGAAAAATTATTCCAGATATGAGGGCCCTGGAAGGACAAATCTCAGACATCCGTAGCCAACTCAATCACATTGCCCAAATCATAGTAACAAAAGACAACAACCTGGAACGACTCGGCAAGGGGAAAGAAAAACTGCAACAAGCCTTCAATCGAGCCAAGCAGAGAATGCGCCAAATCGGGGGTATGCTGTGGAAGGAAGGGGTTTACCATGGTGGGACCGATGCAAGAGGAAGAAGGGAGCTAATGTCACAAACTGTGAATAAGAAAGGCAGACTTTCACATGACTAATAGTTATTAGTCAATGGTTTGTTATCTTTTACGCTATGAGATCAGTTGACTTATAAGTTTTCACATGACGACTCAATACCGTGTCATTGGTTTCTTGTTATTGGTTGATATTTGACATGACACACATTCGCGGTCATGTGATTTATGTATTTCGCACATGACTCATAGTTATGAGTCCTGGGCTTTATGCATGTGACCCCTTTAGGGCACAAGACATGTTTTATGAGTTTTGATTGATCGCGAGATAAGGCCCAGCTGAGCCGGACCCGTAAGCTGATGGATTTCACACTATGACATATTATGAGTCATGAGTCGCATGACGCGAGGGTATCAGTCACGAAGGGTTAGGGTTGAGGGAGGAACCCCTATATGAGGGCACCCTCGAGGCATGAGATTTGGGTCACGAACCATCTCCCTTACACACCCGGCGATTGAAATCTCAACACCATGAGATTGCATCGTCAACATCCACCACCACCGCACTCTCAGTGAGCTGCACCCGCACTCTCCGTGAGCTGCACCCTCCCCCTCCCGCCTTACTTCCCTTATCATGTCCTTGGGCCCTGGCGTCCTTGTTTCTAGG
>Ga0307507_10006063_pt1 | contig 18993 bp, 13 predicted proteins | sample 7_EM_MG_FD_207223 | JGI IMG/M metagenome (GOLD analysis project Ga0307507, IMG submission 207223) | Populus trichocarpa ectomycorrhiza microbial communities from riparian zone in the Pacific Northwest, United States - 7_EM | ecosystem: Host-associated > Plants > Roots > Unclassified | place... | reverse complement strand
GAAACAAAAAGTGAAACTTAGTTTCGGTTATAGTTTGGGTCGGGTCGGGCTACCCGGGTTTGCAACTTGGGCGACCCGACCCGACCCAAACTCCTGCCCCCCGGACCCGACCCGACCCAACCCGATCCAAACCCGGGTCGACCCGAAAACCCGAAGCCCAATTGCGAGGCTTGCATATGATAGTGGTGTCCGGCCATATTCATCCGACGAATCCGAATTGACATCCCCTCTCCCCAGCAGTATCTTCACTATACCCTCGTTTCCGGATTGGGCAGCATATGATAGTGGTGGCTGGCCGGATCCATCCGACGAATCTGGATTGACATCCCCTCGCTCCAGCAGTATCCTCACTATATCCTCATTTCCAAATTGGGCAGCATATGATAGTGGCGTCCGACCACGTTTATCCGACGAATCCGAATTAACATCCCCTCGCTCCAGAAGTATGTTCACTATACCATCACGTCCATATAGCGAAGCATATGACAGTGGCGTCCGACCACGTTTATCCGACGAATCCGAATTGACATCCCCTCGCTCTAGTAGTATCTTCACCATAGCTTCACGTCCAGATTGTGCAGCATATGATAATAGTGTCCGGCGACCGTTATCCCCTGAATCAGAACTTACATTCCCGCGCTGCAGGAGCAGCTCCACCACATCCTGATGTCCAGCCTTCGCAGCATGTGCCAGTGGCGTTAGGCCATCCTTGTCTGATAAGGTGGGGTCGACATCTCCTTGCTCAAGAAGGTGCTTTGCGAGCGTGGCATTCCCGGATTTGAGAGCCCATATTAAGGGTGTTGCGCCCTCAGAATCACCCCCGTTCAAGTCCCATACTCCCATGTCTATCATGGCCATCGCGATTTCGGTAACCCCCATGTATGCGATGCAGTGTAGTCCAGTATATCCTCGAAGGTCGGGATGTCTACCATAGAAACGGTCTTCGAAGGACAAGAAGCCAACCGTCTCCTCGTGGAGGAGAATATTAGCTGATATGTGGTTCGCATCTCGTTGAAGAATTCGTAGTGCTAGCCGGTTCACACCTTCCGTTACATGTTTCTTGGCATGGAACCCCCAGTAACACGATGCATAGCGGAGAAATGGCGTTGCCGAGGGGACGGTACTGAGAGAATTTGAGAGATCACAAATGGACCGAAAGCTCAAATAGGTGAGGCATATTTCGGCCATCATCGAGTGAGGTGTGATGAACAAGTTATGTGCGGTAATATACTCTTGAAGGGTGAAATGCACGAGACGGACTGTTGACCCTTGCTCATCAATTGTAACAAGCCCAAGTGTGTAGCTCATTAAGGTCCTCGTTGTCGGGACATTCTCGGCGTTGATGTCTGTGGTTCCTGTTTCTACAGCTAATGCATCACAGAGCTCTTCCGCTTTTAACGGCCGTTTGGAACATGAAATCCACATCAGTGCTGAAATTCCAAGCTTCTCTCTGTACCCTTTTTGCTCTCTTATGCGATCCAATGTTGTGCTATATGCATCATCTAAACCAAAGCCGTTGGTCATTTTAAGAAGCGTCTGCCTTCTCTGGTATCTTGTCGCGCCTGCTAGAATTGCATCCATAATCAGGGAAACAAGAAATCTAGATGACAAGGTTAGCTAATAACCTTTGATTCAATTTAGGGGGGTTTTACTTACGTCTCCGAGATCTTGTCAGGAATAATTCTAAGAATATCTGCCTCCAGCTCCAGGTCCATTGCATCTGGCTCCGAGTCGTTCCGCAACCTCATAGTAACGTATCCTCGAATATCCTCTTCGGTGGGCTTTATAGAGGAGAGAGCGGGAAATTCGGGGAAATATTCCTTTACTTCCTCTCGAATGTGTGGTCTTCCGGTAATGAATAGTCGGATGTTTGGACACTCCCGGACAATGCACTGTAACGAGTCCCAAAGTTCGGGTCGATTTTTTGTAGGAAACTCGTCTAGTGCGTCGATGCAGATGAATCCCCGTCGCAATGGTGAGATGGACTTGATGAGCATGGTGTGGATTTCTGGGAGCCGGAGTGCCCGGCCGTCAACCTTCCCCTTCGCTCGGTCAAATGCCTCCTTTATCTCTTTTGGGATCGGTTCCACCCCGGCCACAAGTTGCTTCAAGATAGCTGCTAACACTCCAGTCACCGATTGCGATTTATGGGCATTGAAGTCGCAGTAGATACAAGCCACGGCCACACTACTCCCATTAAACGTATCGCACAGTGTATCTATTACGAGAGAGCTTTTTTTTCCGCGCTCAAGTTAATTTTGCACGCCACCGGATTTCCAACAGAGCTACTTTTACGCACCTCAGATATGTCTTCCCCACTCCTGGATCTCCATGATAGAATAATACCGGATTGACAGCTTGATCCTCGCTCTTGTGCCAGGTCTCAAACTCGTTCGTGCGAAGAAGCCAGGTTCCTATTCCATCCATCCGGCCATCACTGACAGCCTGATGCCTTTCCCGGGGTGCCATGGGAGACAACCACTCCAAGATCTGGCGTTTTTCGTCCGATATTGCGCAATTATTCCACACATTATTATAACTTTCCGTCACGTTACCGACGTTTTGGTTTATTGTAAAGGCCGGCTTTTAGTATGCTGCAGAACCCATCTTGCGTTAGATATCGCTTCTTGCTGTTTGTGGCGGTGGTGGTGAAGGTAGTGTCTTTCGTAGAATAAGACGGGGTAACGAGAGGTGGAAGATAATTTTTTAAGGCAGGTTTGGACAAAAGTGAGGGAAGGCGAAAAGTTAAGGCATGTCAAGCGCTTAGCGACTATCGGTCTCGCACTACTCGAGTAGTACTGGGCTCAAGTCTCCGGAATAAAGTTACTTTTCTCTTGGTCCGTTGTCACCAAAGGCATAGCTCCTGCAGGCAGCCAGAGAATCATGCGTATCCCACTATCCAATCATTTCCTTGCCAAAGCAAAAAACATGCGCGAAAAAAACAAAAAGTCGCGTGCAGTGCTCTCCACCCTGTCCTCTCTGCTGGCAATCAATGATTTCTATCCCTCCCGGGTATTACGGCTATCCGCGAAGAAAAGGACGCGCAGTTGTCTGGCGATAGCTCTACTCGAGCAGAGAGTGCTGTCTGCCAAACACAACTTGAACCGCAACCAAATTTTCAATTCTAAAACACCGGGTTTAGCTTTCTTTGAAAATTAATCTCGCGTAGCTTAGAACGGCACCAATACGAAACGAGTAGCTATTGGCCAGCTCATCCACAACTACGGCGGCCTATAACAACTGAAACCGCCACAATGCTCGAACATTAGCCTTTGGATTTTAGATAAGTGAAACCACCACAAGGGAAATTAATTCAACTCACCTGCGATCACCAGAAAGCAACATCGAATATATTTTATCATGGCAGATACTCTCAGCCTTGTAAATAAAAAAGGGAAAAAAGGCAAGCACTGAATATCTAGAAATAAACAGCTTCCCATGCCATCAAGACACTCCCTCCACCCAGTTTTCGCAAGCGGCCTGGGCTATTTTCGGTGGCATGCTGGGCTAGACGGCAGATATCTACAGGCTTTCGAGCCATAAGGTGCGATTATGATATGATCTGGGGATTTTTGGTTTGGGTACCGGTACGTATTTGCTGTAAGAAACCAACAATGTTTTTAAAATTGAACGGCGAAACGAAACAGGGAAACAGTGACTGCTCGCCAAAAAAAAGTCTGTCCCCGACATTTATCCATACTCGAGTATTATTAGGACGTCACCTATTGCCATGAGTAAAGTGCCGTTCTGGGCTGCGGTCCCAGTGTGGAGGTAAAAGTCTAGGACAGACTTTTTTTAGCGAGTATCATACAGCGGCTACGGCAAAACGAAACGAAACGCCGGGCACGGGACGCTCTGATCACCAATGCACAACTTAGGTGTGGGGAAGTTCTCTCCTATCCACCTCACTCACACGAGCTTTTCTTTCTGTTTTGTTTCCTTTTTCACACCTCTTTTGTTATCTCGCTACAGTAGTGTTGCTACTTCCATTTGTTTTTTTATTTTCATTTTTTCGTCTTTGTTTAAAGGATTAATGATGTCTAAGATAAAACATGCTTGAAGCTCCCTTCTCATAATGGGAATAGGGCGGAGTTAACGCCCCTCGTGGTTTCCCATTTCGAAAATCTAAAGTTTAATGTTTGAGTGTTGTGGCGGTTTCAGTCCATAGGCCGCCGTAAGCGTACTAAGCGCTGCGGCTACGGCAAACCGCCACCGAAGTCAGATATCGCTTTTAGGTTTTCGGATAAGCGAAACCCACGACAAAAAAAAAAAACGAAAAGGCACGTGTTACGAATTGTCTAAGGCGAAGCAAGTGAGATCTCTGGTCTGTGAAACAGTCACTTGGCTTCAAATAAGAAGTGGCTGTTATTAGGAAAGGAGAAATTGGCGAAAAGGGAAGGAAAGTGAGGCATTATAAAAAAGCAAATATAAGGAAAATATTGTTTGGGAGAACGGAATGAGACTGCTCTATTGAAATAGGCTCTTATTCTCTAAATATTTCTCACTTTCTTTCTTTTTCTAGTTGCGCATCATTAATTTTCATATTAAAATTTTATGTGATTTTTCTCTTCTTGCACCACCTACCTAGAGGTTCGTTTCTCTCACTTCAATTTTGTTTTATTTTTCTTTCTCTACTTTGTCTGGCCACGCATTCCTTTTCTTTGGTTTGAATTTTGTTACTTCTCCTTGATATCTTTATGATTTGTTATGGGGCGGGGTTTGCACTCTGCGGCAGCCGGTACACAAGCCAGGGGATAGTATTGTGTTGGTCCGACCCCGCTCATTCCCTGGGCTAGACCCTTTCCCTCGCCTCGCAAATTCGACGGGGCCCTGTCAGCCGGGTGGGGTCCTGGCCTAGGGCCGGGGCAGGAAAAGCTAAGAGCCTATTTGGCAAAAACGGGACCATTCCGTTCGGCGAACATTTCTACTATAAAAAGAGCGTTCTTTCTGTTTTGAAACGGAAGGAAAAGGGATATTTGTGGGAACGGAACGGAACCGTTGTATCCAAACAGGCTCTAAACAAAACACTCCCGCCACAGGCCGGTGAGTGGGCCGGGACGGGGAATGGGGATGGGGCTGGGGCCCGTGTTTTTAGGGGGGCTGGAGGCCCCGTAGTGAACACTAGATATCATAGCTCCGGCTGCATATACCTCATATACTCTCTCGGAACCCATAATATGAATTCAAGCCAGCACCTTACATTTGTCAATTTTATTTTTCCTTCCCACCTGAGCAGACTTCTTTTTTTTTTTGCTTACTCCCTCATGATGTCTATGATGAATAGTAGGGTGCATGACACTCTCTTGAGAGTGAAGGATACAATTACAATTTTATTAGTTGCGGTTTCGCTTATCCTAAAATCTTAGGGGGTGTTTGGCACGCCGTTATTTGTAAAAATTGTGATTGCAAAACAGGTTTTGGGCCAAATCATGTTTTGTAATAAGATTGGGTTTGGCATGGCATTGTTTGTAAACACGACACAACCATTCTTACAAAACATGTTTGGAAATAATATCAAGATATTTTCCTATGATTACTAAAAATCAATTCCACTCTTAATGTAAATAAGAATTTAAATAGTTTGTATAAACAATCTTGTAATATTTCCGATGAGTGTATTAAACAAATAGTAATATAATAATGCAATTGTTTATAAAGGCCTAAGAATAGGGTTGTAAAGAAGTTATATTAGGGGTTAGGCAAAATGTCATCGAACTTGTTACTTGTATAAGCAATCTAGTTGTTTAACGACCAGTTATACATCCTTTTAGTTTGATTTTCTCATTGATTCTCCTACTTTTATTGCCTGGATTTATATGAAAGACAAACTAGTGGTACTGGCAATTGTGCCACGGTATCAATCCCCTGTTTTCCAATACAAACTGACTTTTTGCTTCCAAATTCGACAATGTCAGCCCGTAAACCTACCTGTGCCCTAAAGTCAGTCTAGTCCAAATATTCTGAATAAAGCCTTATTAATGGAATGCTAGCCCAGTGCAAAAAGGGAAAAAGTTGGATAATGGTTTTAAAGAAGAGGTGTGGCAAGGGGTTATGGAGGAGTTTAATAAAGGGGCTCAAAGCTCAAATCGCAGTAGCAGCAGCTTGAAGTACATAGCAGATTTCATCTTCTTCATAGTGGATAGATATAATAGGCATGTATTTTGATATTTGTTTTTGCTGTGGTACTGCAATCTGTGGTTGAGTATTGAGTTTAATTACTTTCATAATATCTGTATAGACTTTTTTTTTTGCTGTGGGTTTCGCTGATCCGAAAACCTAAAATCGATGTCTGACTTCGATGGCGGTTTGGGTCCTTATAGACCGCCGTAGTACGCTGGCTCGGACTTTGCATAAGGGATACTTCATTTAACCTATAGCATTTCCACAATCCCGAGCTGCGTCCGGCCAGGTCCCTGGGGAAAGAGGTTTGATACGGGCAATTACGTAACTTTCCCATATCACTTCAGGGCGACAAGCGTACCTACACTTCCTATTGCCTGACGTTTATGGAACGGACTGCGATTGCATAGCACCAAAATCTTGAGGCTCTAGCCAATTATTAACCTGTTATGCACAGGCAGCCCGTTTTACAACCATCAGGCAACCACTCGACTCCGAGGGAAAATCCTGGTGTCTATCGGCTTCCATTAGCAAGGTGGACACACGGTTAAGCAAAATTCAGCTCCCTCCCGGAACCGGGAAGGCTAACCAACAAAAGACACGGCAGCTGAGGCTCTCTCGCGGAACAAGGAGCTTCGCTCGAGCCACCGTAATACCTCCAAATAATCAACCATCACCAACCTGTCAAACAGCCATAGGTTTAGTTTCAGGGTAAGTGGGGTTGCGAATGCCAGCTAATGAGATCCAACACATCCGGTGGGCTACCGATAATATTATCGCGTGTCAGGAAAACCTTACCCCTTCTCCGGAGAGGATGGGTTTTCAGAGCTTTTACGGCATTTGTAGAAAACCCGAAAGGCAAAGGCATCAAGTAGCTACTGAATTACTCGCGTACTGGAACAAGGAGCATAAGACAGGACAATATCGTACCTGGCGGATCTGGTTGCAACCGCCCAGAGTGAACCCTGTTTGCCTACCAATACGCTTGAGTTTTCTAGAGACATGACAATATCCTGTCGGTGACACTGTATAAAAAATCTTTTTCTGAAAATGGGTGAGAGGATGGTGACCCCAATGTGTTTGGGTGGGTGAAGGAAAACCTGGGTGCGCAGGGAGGGAGTTAAGCGACTCCTGCTGGATGCGAGGCTAAACTACCCGATCAAACGAATAAGAAATCAAGTAAAAAAACCACACATCCAAGCAAATCAAGGCTTAGAATTAAAAAACTGCCGTTCCCACACGGCAGAGGAAGTGGATAGTACTGTACCGAGCACTTATATGGATATCCCGTCTATCCTGGCATTCTCCTCCTAAACGGCCACATCACAGTACTCGAGTACGAGTACAAGGCAGACTGCTTTTGCATGTTACGATAATTCTGAGGCTCTGTTCAATTCGTGACCAAAAGGGAGAATGCAAGTGCCGATCATCTTGAATTTGCAGGGTAGACACGTGGTTGTGCAGGGTTCGGCCCACTTCCAGAGCCTTCAGGGCTGATCCATGCAAGACAAGGCTAACTTAGCTGGGGGCTCTCTCGCGGGCAAGAAGCTTTGCTTGAATTACTGTAAAATCTCTTGAAACTCACCACTAGGTTATCGGCCGTCATCAACCCCTCAGACTACGAAAACTTTACTCGCAAGGGAGAATATAATTGCAAAAGCTAGCTGATGGGATCTAACACGGCTAGTGGGCTGACAGATAGTGTGTTAGGAAAAGTTATTCATGCTCGAGAGAATAATTAATTTCCAGAGCTCTTACAGTATTGGCATAAAGCCCGGAAGATAAGGTTATCGAAAAATCGCTGAACTACTCAAGTGCAGTCATAGTGCCTGTATAAAAATCCTTTCTAAAAATGATTGAGAGCATGGTAGCCCCCGGGGTGGTTGGGTGGGTGCAGTAGGGCAGACTTGTCCGGGGAGCATGCGAGCGGGGCGACTCCTACCCACTGGGCGAGGCTGTCCAACCGATCGAACCAGTTAGATATCATGTAAAAAATCACACGTCTACGAAGGTACAGCGCCTAAGTTTTGAATATTTTACTGGCAGGGGATATTCGACTAACAGGGGTGAGGAGGTGAATTGGGTAACCACTATACCCAATTCGCTGTCCTTATACCCAATTTGCTGCCTTGGCCCCTGCGAGCGTAACACCCCCTTCTAGTAAAATATTCAAAACTTAAGCGCTGTACCTTCGTAAGCGAATCCAGGTTTGGAATTAAAAATTAAAAAAAAAATTAAAAAAAAAAGGCGGGCAAGCAGGGCATAAATACGAGATTGTATGATATTCTACCGGGTGCCCCCCTCTCATTACCCTCCTAAACGGCCACAGCACATTAGAGAGCCCCAAGGAGAGCCCGCACCCCAAAATTAATCCTCACTCAGCCTGGGGTTTTACCAGCAATTCTCGGTCCCCGGAAAATATGCTAGCTGGAGCGCGAGGTTGCGAATCCTTTTTTTTTTTCCCTTTTTTTTTCCCCTTTTTTTTTCCGAGTTCCCTGTTTAATTAGCACGTAGCAGGCCACTAGACTCGGGAATCCGCAGTATGTCAGATTCTTTAGAGTGAAATTTTCAGCGCGACTCCTTGTGCACACTCTTGTGCAATCAAGCCCGAAAAGAGAAAAAAAGCTCCAGGAGCCAGCCGTAGGTCCCTTTTGCAACTTTTCGGAAAACTACATTATATCATATAGTAGTCGTACGCCAAGAGTCACAGCTTCACTAACCGATGCCACTAGTCTCTTCAATAGGGGCACAACGAAAACTACGCGATGATGGAGAAGGATCAGTAGCAGGTATATTTGTTTGTTATCCTACCTTGCTCAATTTGACTTTTTGCTTGCCGGTGTGACCTAGGGTAATCTAATAGGGTAGTTTTAGTAGTCGGGAGAGCGTTCGCGCGCCCACTGAACACCCACCTCTCTTTCCTAAGGCCCTGTTAGGTTGCGCTGGGCCCATTTTGGACCGTTTCAGTGTGAAATGGAAGGACCTGTAGAAACGGTTGCCAGTTTGGCACCATTCGCTGGTTGCAAGCACATGAAAAACACAGGAAAAATTTTCACCTAAGAGCCTCTTAAAAAAATTTTACTAATGCTTCCAATCCTTCTCGAATTACGATTATTATCAGCTTGAGTACTCATCAAATTGTTGGAAATAAGAATTAGAATTAAAGATGTTTTATTGAAAATATTATAATATCATAAAAGAGTTATTCTGCAGGATACGATAATAATTATTACATTGATAATAATATTATTATTATAGATATTTAGATGAAATTGTGATGTTTCTACAAAGCAACTGTTGTGTTATGGCTGTAAGTAAGCGTACATAGTTTCCGGCCACCCCTAGCTTCCGGACACCTCAGCACTCCCTCTTAAAGTAAAAAAATTTCTAATTTACAACTCCCATTGAAACATACAGGATTCCATTTGTGCCTTTTGCAAAGTTCTAAAGGTGCTTAATGCAGTCGCCTCGGCAGAAGGGTTTTTTGCCTTCCCCAGAGCCCTTTTTTCTGCCATTCTAGCCTTTTCCATCTTGGCCTCCCTTCAAGCCTTCTCTGCTTCCTCCAATGACTTTTTTATACTTTCTATATTGGCAAACATAGTATTTGGATCTAGGATAACCTTTATTTTCTTCTTCTTACTTTCTAACTCATTTAGCTGTAGTTGTAAGCACAGGTTGGTGGCATGAGGTAGGCCATACTGGGCAGTAACTTTACCAAGATCTTTCTGAACCTTCTGAAAAATTGTTCACTGATCGTATGTGAGAGAAGCAAGGTTTTAGATGGCATAATTAATGTCATGAGGATGCTTAAGAGTTTGGAGAAGGATAGTATCATCGATAGTTCTGCGCCGCTTGGGTGTTGAGGGTGGAAGAGGTGCTGTCTTGTGAGTGGTTGGCGGGGTGGGAGTAATTGTATCTATTGGTGTTACCGAGATTTGATGTAGCTGAGAGGAGTTAAGCGTCTTGTGTGGGTTCCAAGGAAAAAGGCCAGCAGCTGACCAACCAGCATGAAGGGTTCTAGGTGTGAAGGTTTCCTCCTGGGCTGTTTGATAGGTTTGAACAAATCGTCACTTCTCCACTAGTGTGGCATCATCCAGATGGGCGAGATCTGCAATTTGGCCATGGTGCCGGGACTTGAGTGGAGAGAAAGTGGCAAGGTCGAGGGGTTGTAATACATGACTTGAGTGGGCTGGAGGATATAGTATATCAAGGTGGTTTTGTTTGGAAATCCACACAAACTCTATCATAGCATGGCTCCTATGTCCATCCAAAAGTAGAATGAGATGAGCTGTTCGACCATTGGAGAAGGTACAAGCAGTTTCTGGAAGAAATACCTCTTTCAACCAGCGTAATCCGATATCATTGAAGGTCCAACCCTTCAATGTTGTTCTTATGAGCCAGTTCGGTATATCCTCAGCAGTAAACCATGATGTTTGGACCTGTTTTCCTTTAAACATCACCAAGGGACGAATGTAATTGCCAGCAGCACTAATTGCCTCAATTCCGGAGACCCATTCACAATTTTCAGGAGACTGGATATAGGTTTGGCGCTTCCCACTCACTCCCAATACCACTGAGTTGGTACAAACACCCAAGGGAATTCCATGCTCATCCATGGTCCAAATATAGACTAGCTGGGTGTTGTGACGCGCTCGAATGATATCAAATCATTGGTAGAACTCCAGAATATGGTGCTGCTGGGTTCTCCGGATCCGAGTGGAGTCAATTGGCTTCCCAATCAAACTTGCGATACGGCGGTTGAGCTTCATGCAATGCGAAATCCACTTCTTCCTGAGCGTCTCAGTGTCTCCTGCCATGGTAAGCATTAGAGTGGCCATTTCCCTTGTCCTAGTGTGTGATGGAGTATAGCCGCATGCTTCCTGATCTATAATCCAGTCACAGAAGCAACTTTCTTGTTCAGGGGGCAAGTATTGTTAATGGCAATGTCCGGAGTGTGTGGTGGACCCTCCTGAACGATGATCTTGCAGTGTAGAACGAGGAACACCATACTCTTTTGCTGCTTTTTCTCTCTGAGGTACCATTCTCAGTGGCTGCTAAGGCTAGGATGATTGATTCCTCTCTTGTATTCATGTTGTGGTGGTTATATGAGGTGTTGTCTGAATGGTGTTTGATTGTGGAACCGGTTGTTGAGGTGGCCGGAAGCTAGGGGTGGCCAGAAACTGGATACGCTTACTTATTTGAAATGGAAGGTTAATTACTTTTTACGATTGCCAAACAGCCATTCTGTCCTCCCGTGTTGGAATGGAAGAGAAATGGTCGTTTGTATGTAAAAACAAAATGAGCCCAGTGCAACCAAACAGGGCCTAAGTTTCCTCAGTTAGACAAGCACGGGAACCCCAGGCAATCAACCAATAGACATCGCTCCCCTTCTACCAATTGGGTCCAGCACTTCCTCTTTTGTTCTATCCCTGTCCACTCCATTAAGCAAGATACCATCAGAGCATTTCCCTATCGATATATTATCCGGTGTAGTAGAAGGTCACAGCTGCACGCACGAGGTGGGATACGGCTCGGTCGACACACCATCCAACTAAGGGAAAACTATCATTTCCTCCCACACCGGTAGCTGCAGTTTCGAGTGCAAGCCATCATGTGCAAAGGATTTTGGGAAGAATATTTTTTAGTCTATTTCTACTCGAGCACAATCTGTATGAAATATCTTGAAGGTCCTAATCAAATCGAGCTACTGGCTGTGGTGTGGTGTCAAATTTCAATTGCGCGTAAATCTGTTGTTGTATCCATTGATCAAAACCCCTTCACACCTTTGTAGCGAGTTGACTGGGGGGGTAGTGGCAGTCAAGGCAGGATGATGGGAATTGCTTGCCCCCCACACTTGGAAATGCAATCCTTCGAGGTCTGTATGCTAGGGTGAGTGTTGTCCTCTCATCTTGTAGAAATAAATATACGGAAAAATCTCGGAATGCCCCCTGAGATAGTGACAAGGGCCTAAGATGCTCTACATGACTAGGATGCTATCTCCGGTACATTTTTATAAGCACTTTAGCACAGCCCAGCAACCACCACATCGCTTAGCCTACTTGGCGGCCCAATACCGAGAGAAAAGTAGCCTGCACAGGATTAATACCACTACTCCCTATACTTAATGCCGACCGTAATAGAGAGAGTATTAGAGATGACGATGTTAATCAAATAAACCGTCCTAAATCTAACGCATCATAGCAAATATCATCTACCCCCTTAACAGCAACGACAGGAGAAACATTACTGATATCGCCATATACCAACTAGCTCCCAGCCATTACTCACAGCAGTCTTACAATAGATCTCTACCTATAGGCCCCCACTCTATAATAAGTCTAACTACCGAAAAGTAAAAACTGAGGGAAACATAAAGAAAGAAAAGCACGCTTATACATGGAAATCCAAGGTAACTTATTCCTACCAACATCCCATCAAAGAAGGTGAAGGACAGGGGAGGGCAAAATAAGCAGTGGAGAAAAAGGATAAGACATTACACGCAAAATTCCGTGTCGCGTGTATTTCTGTTCAAATTACAATGATTCGGAGCTCCGATGCTGGCCCAATACCTTATATGAGGGAAATACGTGTATTACAGGCCACAAAGCCACTTCGTGGGTGCGCATGGAATTTATGCTTAAGGTGGTGGTGATCGGAAGGGGTGAGTTCACAAGGTTGGCGCGTGCGCAGCTGTTACAACTGTAGGGCAAAGACTGATAGTGTCTCCAGTAGGGATGATAAGCAGGTGCGAGGGTGTCAGGAGGAAGGAAAACGCCTGCGCTTAGAGTGAGGCGGAAGCGGTTGAGTCGTTCCGTGACGTTTGAGTGGCCTCAAAGGCTGTATGGTGGCAGAGCTGTGAGCAGAGTTGGGTGTGGAGATTGGGGCGAGAGCGGATGCTGAAGCGTGAACACCGAGCTCAGTCAACGCAGACTCCGAGAAAGGTGAAAGAGAAGTGACTTCGATGATCTCGTGTGCTATATCGGGAATAATGCCTTCATGTTGTGATTTAGGATCTAACCCCACTTCCTCAGGAGCACGCAGACGAGGGTCAGAGATGTTCGGTGCTACGCCACTGCTTTGTGATGGTTTCTGATTAGGAGGCCTCGATTCCGATAACAGTCTCATCACACCATTATGCGTACCCAGGTCAGCGTGCCAGAGTGGTGTCCGGCCGGATTTATCTGATAACTAGGGATTAACATCCCCTCGCTCCAGTAGCAGCTTCACTACGCCCTCCCGTCCATATTCGGCAGAATATGATAGTGGCGTCTGGCCATCTTCACCCGATGAATCAGGATTGACATCCCCTCGCTTTAGGAGTAGCTTCACCACTCCCTCATGCCCTGATCCGGCAGCGTATGATAGCAGTGTCCTGCTACTATACATATCCGATGAATTGGGATTAACATCTCCTCGCTCTAAGAGTATCTCCACCACGGCCTCATGATTGGCTTCAGTAGCATACGATAGTGGTGTCCTGCGATACCTATCCGACGAGTCGGGATTGATATCCCCGCGCTCCAGCAGTAGCTTCACCACGCCCCCATGTCCAGATCCCCGCAGCATGTGATAGCGGGGTCCTCCCATCCCCATCCGATAAATTAGGAGTGACATCCCCTCGCTCCAAGAGCAGCTTTACCACACCCTCATGTCCGGATCCAGCAGCAAACGATAAAGGTGTCTGGTCACTACAAACCCACGCATTGGAAGCCCTTCTCTCTCTCCAGAACCGACTTGCCATCTCCCAACATCCGGATTCCCCATATGGTCGTGCAGTTGCGGCACACAAAGCCAGCGAATTGGGATTGACATCGGCTCTATCTATGAGTAACCTCACTACCCCCTCATGCCCGGATTCAGCAGCATATGATAGTGGTGTCCGGCGACGCCTATCTGATGACTCGGGATTGACATCCCCGCCCCCAGGAGTATCTTCACAATGCTCTCGTATCCGGATTTGGCAGCATACGATAATGGTGCCCTACTGCTTCCGTCCGACAGATCGGGTTTGGCACCCCCGCGCTCCAGGAGTATCTCCATCGTGCTCTCACGTCCAGATTCAGCAGCATATGATAGTGGTGTCCTACCGCCCCTGTCAACCGAATCGGGATTGACACCCCCGCGTTCCAGGAGCATATTCACAATGGCCTTATTTCCGGATTCAGCAGCATATGATAGTGGTGTCCTACCACTCCTATCCGACCGATCGAGATTAGCACCCCCGCGCTCCAGTAGTATCTTCACAATGCCCTCGTATCCGGATTTGGCAGCATATGATAGTGGTGTCCTACCACTCTCACCCGACGAATCAGGGTTGACGGTCCCGCTCCCCAAGAGTATTTTCACAATGCCCCCATGCCCATATTCAGCAGCATATGATAGTGGTATCCTACCACTCGCATCTGGCGGATCGGGATTGGCGTCCCCGCGTTCCAGGAGTATCTTTACAATGCCCTCATGTCCGGATTTGGCAGCATATGATAGCGGTATCCTACCCCTTTCATCCGACGGATGAGCACTGACCCCCTCATGCTCCACGAGCATCTTTACAATGACCTCACATCCAGACTCGGCAGCATACGATAGTGGCGTCCGCCTATTTATGTCTAATGAATCGAGATTGACATCCGATCGCCCCCCCAGAGCGACCTGCTGTCGCACTAAGAGTATCTTCACCACGCCCTCAGATCCATATTCGGCAGCGTATGATAATGGTGTTCGACTTTCTTTATCTAACGAATCGGGATTCACATTCTCCTGCTCTAGGAGTATCTTGACAACACCCTCGCGTCCAGATCCAGCAGCGAATGATAGTGGTGTACGGCCACCCCTACCTAACGAATTTGGGTTGTCATTCCTTTGCCCCAGGACTTGATTCACAAAGTCCTCTTCTCTAGATTTTGCAGCAGCCGATAGCGGTGTCCGGCTAGGCACGGACGACGAATCAGGATCGACATCCTGTCGCTCTAGGAGTATCACCACCACATCCTCATGCCCAGCTCCGGCTGCATATGATAGTGGGGTCCTACTATACCTATCCGATGCATCAGGGTTGACATCCCCTCGCTCTAAGAGCAGCCTTACTAAGCCCCCGTGGCCAAATCCAGGAGCATATGATAGTGGTGTCCTGCCATACCCATCTGGTGAATCGGGATTGATACCGCCTCGGTCCAGTAGCAGTTTCAGGATGGCCTCATGCCCTGCCTTCGCAGCATCTGTGACCGGTGTTAGGCCTAGTTCGTCTAGTGATGTGGGATCGACACCCCCATGGTCAAGAAGCAGCTCTACGAGCGCGAAATTCCCATATTTAGCTGCCCATATTAACGGAGTTGCACCATTAGAGTCACGCCCGTTCAAGTTCCATCTTCCCATGTTCACCATGTCAGTCGCGATTTCGGTAACCCCCATGTATGCAATACTGTGCAGTCCAGTAAATCCCCAAAGATTAGGATTACTGCCAAGGCTACGGTCCCACCAGGATAAGAAATCAACACTCTCTTCACGCAGGAGAATGTCAGCAGATATGTGGTTCCCATCTTGTTCAAGAACCCTTAAGGCAAGGCATTTCACATATTTCGTCATTCCCTTCCTAGCATGAAAGCCCCAGTAACATGAGGCATAGTGAAGAAATGGCCTTTTCAATGGGATATTATGAACAGCAGTTGAAAGCTCGCAGACGGACTGAAAGTTTAAATATGTGAGGCATATTTCGGCCATCATCGAGTGAGATGTGATGAACAAGCTGGGATGGGCTGTAAGATACTCTCGCAGAGTGAAATGCACGAGACGGACTGCGGATGCTTGGTCGATCGTAACAAGTCCTAATGTGCAACTCAACAAAGTCCGTATTGATGGGACATTATGGGGGTTGAAGTCTGTGGCACCAACTTCCACTGCTAATGCATGACAGAGCTCCTCTGCTCTTAGCGGCTGTTCGGAACATGAAATCCACATCAGTGCCTCTATTCCAAGCTTCACTCTATCCTCTTTCTGCTCTCTTATGCGATCTAATGTTGTGCTATATGCATCTTCTAAACCAAAGCCATTGGTCATCTTATGAAGTGTTTGTCTTCTCTGATGCATTGTCGCACCCCCTAGAACTGAATCCATAATGAGGGAAACTAGAAGGAATCTGGGGCCACTGTCAGCTCATAGCCTTGTATTCGCTAAGGAAAATTTCACATACGCTCCCGAGATCTTGTCCGGAATAACTCTTAGAATATCGTCCTCTAATTCCGTATCCATTGCATCCGGTTCCGGATCCTGCTTCAACCTTATAGTAAGGTATTCTCGAATATCCTGCTTGGTGGGCTTTACGGCGGGTAGATCGGGATATCCGGGGAAATATTTCTTCACTTCCTCTCGAATGTGTGGTCTCCTAGTAATGAATAGCCGAATGTTTGGACAATTCCCGACAATGTACTTCAAAGAGTCCCAAAGGAGAAGCCGATGCTTTGTGGGCAACTCATCTAAAGCGTCAATGCAGATAAATCCCCGACGCAATGACGAGACCGACTTGACGAGCATCGTATGGATTTCCGGGAGCCGGAGTGTCCGACCGTCAACCTCTCGCTTCGCCCTCCCAAAGGCCGCCTTTATCGCCCGTGGGATCGGCTCTACCCCCGCGACAATTTGCTTCAAGACCGCTGCTAACACACCAGTCGCGGATTGCTCTTTATGAGCATGGAAGTCACAGTAGACACATGCCACGGCCATATTGTCCCCTTCTAGTGCATCACACAATGTGTCTATCACAAGGGAGCTTTTATTTTGGCATGGAAGTTAGTCTCGCATCGTATTTCACCAGAGTTACCACTGCACACCTCAGATACGTCTTCCCCACCCCTGGGTCTCCGTAATAGAATAACACCGGATTGACATCCCGGTCCTCGCTCTTACATCATCTCGTAAACTCGTTCGTGCGAAGAAGCCAGTTTCCTATTCCATCCACCCGGCCCTCACGCACAGACTGATGCCGTTCTCGAGGCACCATTGGAGATAGCCACTCCAAGATCTGGCGCTTCTCGTCCGCCACCGATATCTCGCAGTTATTCCACACATTCTTATAACTATCCGTCACATTACCAACGTTTTCGTTGATAGTAATTGTCGGGTTTCTATACGTTGGGGAGCCCATCCCGTCTTTCTTATCAGTCTCCTTGTTGCTCATGAGGGCGGTGGTGGTGCTGTTTGTAGGTCGAAAGAGGCCTTAATGAGCGATAAAAAAGGATTTTTTGGGGCCAGTTTGGATGAAGACGGGAAAGGATTAAAGGTCAAAGCGGGTCAAGGCTTATAAGCACTACTTTGGCACCCTCCCCCAATACGAGTACTTCCAAGTCGGCAGATTGAAGTTTTTTTCTTTTGGTGCGCTGCCACGAAAAAAGTGCGGCTCCAGCTGACAGCCTGGGTATGAAACAATCCTTGAGTACAAGGATGCTGCCATCCATCCATTTCCTCACGGGAGCAAAAAACGTGAGCTCTAACCAAAAGAGGGAAGCTCTGCCTTGTCTTAGTTGCGGAGAATCCACCCCGTCCTCCGGCAGGGCTCACAGAAAGAAAAAAAGACAAAACTCGGCAGCCGAGCAACACCCCTGTAACTGAAAGCCACCCACAATCAACCTGGGTAATAACTAGGCTAGATTGTCAGAGCTAAAAGGTGGGTTTAATTACTCATAATGTCCTAAAGTTTTTTAACACAGCTGCTATTGCATACCAGTAAAATCCTCCCGTTCCAACTTATTTTTTGCCCTTATGTAATAGCAATTGTGTGAAAAAACGTTAGGATATTAGAGGCATTAAGCCCCGGGGTTGAAAAACTGTTATGCAAGTTTTTCGAGTCAAAATACCTTGGCGTGTGTAACCCCTTTTTGCATACTCAATCGGCCGATCCAGTACTCGTAGCTTGGCACTCAAAAAACGCTTTTTCAACCCTGGGGCTGAATGCCTCTATTCCGAGTGATCTTTAAAATCTGTCGCACCCACCGGTACAGGCCAGTTCTACCTCACCATAAAAAACTAAAGTTATTAGCTAGCCAGCCCATCCCAGGAGTCGTGAAATTTAATATAATATTATAACAATTTATTATCCTAGGACCACTGAAGCGGTATACACGAGCACAGGAGTAGGAGGGAAGATCATGAATACCTTCTCTCTCATGGAATTCCATTCTATGCAGCCCCAGCCTAGCGGAGATTCCAGGCAAAGAGCTTACGTAGTAGGAGGTTGACTCTCATGCGACTTTGTGCCCTATTAGCAATTCTTAAGGTACACTATCAATAGTTCATACAGAATTTTTAGGGGAATTAACCATACTATGCTGGTAATGCAGAAGCTGTATCTTGCCCACCATCTTAGACAGATAGCCACAAGCCTCGCAATGGGCCGGCCCGGGCTTCAAAATCTTAAGCCCGGCCCATACCCGGCCCAAACCATGGTGGGCCCGACCCGAACCCGACCCGACCCGAAAAAGCCCGGGCCGCCCAAACAGCCCAAACTATTCAAGTGCAGGGATTAAGTCAATTCTATTTAAAGATGTCAATTATTTTAACTTTAGTAGTTGAATGAACGTTGGTTACCATGATGTCATCTGGAGGAGGAAGTTGAATCTGGGAGGACGCTCCGGGAGAGCTAGGGTAGGAAGAAACAGATGACAGTTCGCTAATATCGTCTTCGAGGTCCGACATAATTTGAGCCTGAGTAGTAACGATGGTGTTGTATCAAGGCTTGCGATGTTCTAAAATTTTAAAGAAAGAGGTTCCTCAACGGAGATTGTTGAGATTCGTTCGGCTACTATGAGGCTTACTGGGACGAGAATGCAGTCTTTATTGAGAAACTAAAAACGAGATAAAGAAAAGAATAAGAATGATGTGTAG
>Ga0307507_10006062_pt1 | contig 18993 bp, 6 predicted proteins | sample 7_EM_MG_FD_207223 | JGI IMG/M metagenome (GOLD analysis project Ga0307507, IMG submission 207223) | Populus trichocarpa ectomycorrhiza microbial communities from riparian zone in the Pacific Northwest, United States - 7_EM | ecosystem: Host-associated > Plants > Roots > Unclassified | place... | reverse complement strand
CTATCATCCATTTTTTTAAAAAAGCCTAGGAACGAACAACCCGTCATCTTCTATTGGGAAAAAAATATAAGTAGACAACACAACGAAAAAACCTTAACACAGGCCTTGGCTCTTTTATTAAAACTAAACACAAGAGTTAACCCTCTTTATTTTTGCGTTTCAAAAATGCTTTTGAGAAAATTTAAATGTTATTTCTTTGCTTCAAATTAATATTTTTTGGTGTTTTTAAATTATTTCGATGCGCTGATATCAAAATTAATTTTTAAAAATTAAAAAAAATATCATTTTGATGCATTTCCAAGTAAAAAAACACTTTGAAAAGGAACAAAAACCATACTTCCAAATAGGCAATAAACCCAATAGCACTTGGCCTTTTTTAGGTCAGTTTTTTTTTTTTTTAATTTCATCTTTCAACAATAGATTTTTATTGATTTTCTTTTTCTAATTTTTTTTATAATTGACTGATTTTAAATTAAGTTTCATAATTTATTTCAGGTTATTTTATCTCAAACAAACCTCTTGACATTAGGTTAGTGATATTATTACGAGTGTCTATTGAAATTATTTGGTGAAAAAATTGAAATTGCTTATATAGTTGGAGACTATTTTAAAAGTTTTTCTGAGATAAAAAAGAAAGTATGTAACATTTTTATATTCGAGATAAAACAACAATCACATGTTTATATTATATCTCAAAATATAAATAGTAACATTCAAACTTATCGTCTCATTAAAACTCTAATACCGATAATAAAAACCTTAAATGTGAACCTGCTCTTAAATTTTTTTGATTATATTAGTTCTCTATCAACAGCTTAAATTTGTACTATTTCTTGCACCTTTTGCGTGGGGTTTGGTCTATCCTGTTTCTTTAAAAACAATTCTAGTTTTTCTTGCATGTGAATATTTTATAACTATTCAATAATTTTTATTAATAGAAAATATGTTTCCATTGCACTATAATAAAAATTAAGAGCATAAAACTGTTTGCCCTTAAATCCTTATTCATTAGCAGTTATACCAGTTAGGAGGTATTTAGCTTGTGTATAATATTAGAAAGAAACTTCGGGAAAGCAGATAATAAGTTTTTTAATATATCTTTTATAATATTAGAACGAGTTCTCAATAAATAATTTTCTAATAATTTTCTAATATATCTTTTAAATAAAGTTTTTTTAAATTTGAAATCTGTGCATATCCATTATTACCCCATGCTTAATTAATTTAATTGAAGAGAATGAAAACAGATTCACTACCATTTTATGTTTTTAATTTAATTAGAGATAATTGGTTTGAAGGTAAAATTAAATAATCATCCTAACTCAAACATTTAAGAAATTGAATAAGGATATAATAATAGTTTTATATTAATTCTATAACAAGCACCAATATATTATACGAATAATTAGAGATTAAAACAATATACTTGATATCATATTCATATAACAAAGTGTCATGTAATATTTTAAAAGAAGAGAGATCGAGAGAGGTAAAGTTCTTCTATATATATATTGCAATGGAAGTAGATATTTGTTTTAATTACAAACATAAATAAAATGTTTTTCCATTTTCATTTTGAAATAAAATTAGTTTTCATTTTACGGTATGACAAAGGCAAAATATGCAAGAAAGAAAAATTCTTTTATGGCCATTCCACAACTAATAATTAATGCAATGTTTAGGAGAAATTTGCTTGACCGTATTACTATAAAGAAAATTCAAAGAAGACATATCCACTAGTGTCATTGTTTTCCTATCAAAATCAATACTATTGTGCCAATGCCCCAATTTGCATGGCAAAGGAAAAGAGTTTGAATTATGATGACAAACTAGTGTACCCTACCATTATTTTCATGTATAAAACTATTGTTTTTACATAATATCTATCTAGGACCATACATATAAAAAAAAATCTAATTTTCTCTCTATCTATTGTTTTCACATAATATTTATCTAAAAAAACTCTAAATTGACTTTGGTATTGGATGGATTTTTACAATAACATCCTGATGAGGTTATAAAAATCACATGGAATGTTCTAGGATTAATTATTTCTAGAAATCCCTCTGAATTATTTATGGTGAATTCAATGACCTCCATTTGAAGACCACGTAGGTTTTTCCTTGGCAAATTTTTCTCTAGGGGAATGGAAACTCTTCTGGAATAAATACCTGCACAAAGTTTTCTAGGGGATGTTGATGGGGACCCTCTGAAGATCAAGTTAGTACCATGTATATTTGTGTGAAGAACAACATTAATGGAGATATTAAAGAGCTTTTTGAACGTACAAAAAGGGTTAGAGAAGAAGATCTAAAGTTGAAGTTCAGAGAACTCCTCTTTCCTTTTCTTTTTCCCTTTTTTTATATCACCTGATTTTTACTGTCTCATGCAACGTGGGAAGGGTAGAAAAGTAATCTTGAATTAGTAAGATTATATATCTTACTGATTGTACCATCACATCTAATTAATATAGGTATAGACGGCTTGTTCCTATTTAATGGGATCATGATTATTAATTCAGGCTCAGGGTATAGGAAGCTCAATGTAGAGTGACTCTTCAGTTTCATACTCGATCTGAGGTATGCTGGGCTCCATTCACGCCCGAGGCCAAGAAGAAAACGGGGTGCAGACGCGTCCACACCCACCTTGAAGCTGGGCGTGGACGCGCCCAGGTCCAACGTTTAGTTGGGTGCAGGCACGTCATGGCCCAACCTAGGGTTGGGCATAAAGAAAAGACAGCTCCATTTTGGGTTGTGACTTCATGCGATGCCCTTTTAAATGAGGTTGGTTTATAAAAACCATAACTCATCACATCCCATCCAACAAATTATCATCAACGAAGAAAGTTTAGATTCATCAAAGTTTTTCAAGTTTCATAACTAGTAGTACTCCATTTCCTTTCTAAAATATTAATTTGGATGTAAATAAGGAGCCGTATATTTTATTAAAATTAAATACATAAAAAGTTGTGATGTATGTAGTTGATTTTTTCTTTTTAGGATGTATATAGTTGTTGACATCCATTACAAATTCAAAATTTTGCATCATGAGGAAAATTTGGGTAATTAGCTTGATATGTGTTTATATTTTAGGTTAAGTCTACGTAATCAACACTATATTTCAAGGACAAAATATGCATGAAATGAAAACTTTTCATGGCTACTCTCGTACAATAAATAATTACAATTAAAAAAAAAAGGCTAATAGGGATGGCGAAACCAAAACTCCCTCACGGAACATTATGCACCCAAATAGTGTATTTTTTTTTAATCTTTTTATATTTTTTTATCTTGGTCACCAAACTTTTATTTTTTTCAATTTATCCTTTCATGCTACATTGTTTCAAATTTGAATCTTATAAATTATTTGATACTTAATTTGGCAAAATCTAATTCAATTTTGATATTTGAAAAATATTGAAAATGAAGGGACCAAATTTGACATTAGGTATAAAACCGAGGGTTTTTTTCTATTCAAATCACGCATTTTTCAAAAAAAAAAATTGCCTTTAGAATTAGTGTCGTTTTTATTTTCATCCCTTTAATATTTAAAATTCTTTATTTTGGTCCAAAACTTTATTTTGTTTATTTTTCAATTCTTAGGTTTGAGAGAAGAGAGCGAGTTACCTAAAAATGATGAAAGAGAGTGAAAGTTGATGGTTTGTAAAATTTTAGCTATGGAACTTTTTTTTTTTTTGCATCAACATGTTTCATTTGACAAGAGAAGTTCCATTAAGGTTTTTTTACCCTTTATCTTGTCAAAAAAAAATTGGGCTTGATAGATTTTTTTTTCTTGTTTTTTGGACCAATTTAGTGGTGTTTTAAGTTGAGAGATTGGGTTTTTTGAATTGATAAGGGTGTTTTATTTTGAGTTTTTAGATGAAAATAGGTTTAAAATATGATTTTTAGATAAAAACATTACTAGCCCTAATTTTCTGACAACCTCTCTAATGGTTGGAAGCTGGGTTTCAAAAGGACTCGTCGTATATTAAAATAGATGATATGTCGTCCACAACTTCATCAAACCAAAAAAAAGAAAAAATTCAAGCGGGTGGACCTAACCTTGCAAGCCCGCAGGCATGACCTTTTCTTTTTTTGGACTAGGCTCACTCACCAATCTAAACTTAGTCGTTTGGCCTTTTTTTTTCTTTAAATTGTTTTACTATTTAATTTAAATCTAAAATCAATAAAATATATTTTTTATTTTTATCTTTAGTTTTCGTTTCCTTTTCTTATGAATGTCTATTTTTGTGTCATGTAATTAAATGAAAGGTGAATTCTGAAAACAATTTAGCAAACTCAAGCAAGTTCATAACTTGGATCATGAGTTTCATTGGTTAACAAGATTGACTTGTTTCAATCCAAAACATTATTGTCTCGATATTAAAAAAAAAGGTTAAATGATTCTCTTTCCAATATTCTTTTTATTTTAACTCAATCCAGGTCTTGAGATTTTTTAACTGAAATTCATTTAAATAAATTAATTAAAAATATATTTGGGATATTATTTAATAAAGTATTGTTATTTATTTACTTTGTTTTTAATAATATTAAAGCAAATATTTTTAAAATTGACTAGCATTTTTTTATACAGCACTTCATGCTATTTGTTTTCTTAAATTTTATTCAATTTCTTTCCTTCCCGTGTCTATTTTTCAATCGTATAGTTAAATAGAAAGATTTGTTCTCCAAAAACAAAGTTATAAAACCCAATTGGATCCATGACCTATGTGATGGATTTGAAGAATTGACTCAAGTTAACCCGTGTCAATCAAAACATTGTCATCTCAAAATTCAAAAAAAAAAAAAATGGTGATGCCTTGAATTGTTTTTAGTCAAAACAAGTTTCAAACAAGATGACCAAGTTCTGGTTGGAACCATTAGGTTGAGCGGTCACAATTTTAGTCAAATCAAGTTTCAAACAAGTTGATCGACTTCTGGTTAAAACCATTAGGTTGAGCCGTCACATCAAGCCAACTCCAATATGGTTGTATTTAAAATTCAAGTCATGTTGTTGGGTCACGTCAAATTAATAAAAAGGAAAGGAAATATGTTATCTCATTATTTTGTGTTGATTTAATTTTAACTTTTACTTTTTCTAAAAAACTATTGGCATATAACAAAATAAAAATAAATAAATATCATGGTGTGGCACTATATTATGTTTCTTTATTTACATCTATCTCTGCTTTCTGGTTTAGTCATATATTTATGCATATGATTATTGGTTAATTTTATTAAATAAAAGCATCAAATTTTTATTAAATTTTTATTTTTTTTATTAGAAGAAAACTTTAACAATGCCTACATATTTTTTTATGTTAAAATTAACCTCTAAATTGGTCCATCGTGAAGCGCAGATACCATGAATAATTAACTCTATATACCGAGTAATATTTTCAAGGCTAGAATAACTCAACAAATAATAATGACTCTTTAATAAGTCAAAAACTATTAAAATTAGGTTGGATAATTTTATGATGAGTGTTAAAGATGTTATATGATTCTTTTGATATATTTAATAACTCTCTTTATTTATTTAATGATCACATGTGATTTGGGTAAATAATTTTTACTCTTTTTGTCTTTTTAACTTAAATTAGCAACATTTTGGTATAAATCAAATAAGATGGGCATTTTTAGGTTTGCATCCACTTATGCATGAAAAAGCACTTTAAAAGAAAATTAAACTCTTTGTTTGGGATTTGAGGAACAATTTAAAGAACTTGTTCCTATTTGAAGCATCTCTCATCAAGATTTGTATGATATTCTTAGTTGATGCAAGAGTATTTAGAGACTTTGAAGAGTCGGATATTAATATATTGTATCTAGATTGTGTAAGAAGGCCTATTAAATGCATAAATGGATCAGATGGTCAAGTTCAAGCCTAAGATGATGTTTTAACTTTCCAAACAACTTTTCTAACAAAATTGACTATAACTTTCCATTTAACCATTAGATTGTGATTAGATTTTTCTAGTTGAGGCTAGAAGGCCCTTAAAGTAGACTTATAAATTGTTTGTTTTTTTATATTTTAGTAATTTCCTATTTAATTTCAATTTTGACTTTTTTTCTCCTATTTGCTTAGAATTTTTCTAGATGATATAGGTGACAAGCCTATTTAGGATACTATGATTCTTATATTTTTGAGATATTTATTGGAAGATTAATTTTATTAAGAAATAACAATTCAACTAGGGTTTTGTTTGGCCTTTTTTGTGATATCATGTCTTCTTATTTCCTTTAAATCCTACTCTAGTTAGTTTAGGTTGCATCATTAATATTATGATCTTTATTATTGATTGAGCTTGGTGAGAGATGTATTAGTCCCTTTGAATGTATATGGGGTTTGGGGTCTTCGAATTTGATCTTAAGTCTCTTGAATATCATATCCATCTTGTTTAATACAGTAAAATCTTGATTCTTTTTCACTTATTGAGTAGGCAATTTGGCTAAAATAAACAAAATGGTGTTCTTGATTTTATCTTTATAATTTCTCATTCTTTTTTAGCTAACACCATGTAAGAATATTTGATGTGATCCTTGAGGCTTTTAGGATTTTTCTAAGCTTTAGTTTTTCTTTGGGACATGATAACCCCTCCACAATGTAGAATATTTGATGTGATCCTTGAGGCTTTTAGGATTTTTCTAAGCTTTAGTTTTTCTTTGGAACATGATAACCCCTCCACAATGTTTCCCTTGTCTTTCTGTATATATGTAGCCATCATCCCATCTTTCAATCACCTTTTTTTCTCTAAACAAAATTAATAAAAGATTAAGAGTTAAAGGAACTCGTATAAAAAAAAAGGAAGCTATGGAGAGAAAGGGCTAGAAAGAGGGATAGTAAGGCCACCATTATCATCCACCTTATCATCTTTCTTCTAATTTGTAAGCAATGATTTTTAAATTTCATCGTAGTTATCTTCTTCCTTTTTGTTTTCTCTATAAAACCAAGCCAAGAAAAACAAATTTATATTTCCTATAGCATTTCTCAAACAAAACAAAAAGAAAAGGAAGTTCTATTTTTTTTTTGTTTCGTGATCAGCTCACATGTTTAGTTTTTCCTTAAGTTGTTTGAAAAAATAGGGGGATCATTTTTTTAGCTGGTGTTAGAAATGAATATTTGATATTCGATGAAATGTTTCAATGAGGTTTACACTTTAGAATTTTAGCAGTTTGTTGTACTTGTCATACCCAATATTGCGACGAATACTCTTTTTTTAGTTTTATTGAGAAGGGGAAAAGGTATGAAAGATGTATGAGATATAAAGGGTTCTCCACCTAGTATTATGGTCATAAAGAACCCTAACTAGTCTTTTAAAGTTCTATGCAAGGAACTGATTATGCTAAAAATAATATATTATCACCTTAAAGCATTTTACTTGAGATAAGTTGTATTGTTATTTGTCTTTTATTCCTATTATGTCTATCTGCCTATATATTGAGGGTCTATCTACATTGGTGCATGGATATTTATGGTTAAATATGGGTTTAATATAGGGAATTAAACCCAATGAAAAAGAGGGGCTGGTTAGGCCAAAATTTATCCTATATGAGATTCAAATGATTTCTTCATTCCTGGTTGCCACCAGAATTACAACCTATGATGGCTTATTTATTCTAAAAATGATTAGTGAGTTGATATAACCATATAAGGATCGTTTATTCCCGATCAAGATTTATGACCAATGACAATATTTCAAACATCATTAGTGAATAACGAGATGAGCCTATATAGGATCAGGTTGACCCAACCTAAACTTATGGTTGTGATGGTTTATCTCACTAAGGTTCATCTATCCTATATAGGGAATCAAACCCAATCTTTTCTGAATTATTTTTGTACCTTCATTCTTCATATTCAAATAGTGATAGTTGATGGTTCATATATCTGAAGGAAAGATCTAGAGGTATCTAAAAATGGACATCTATTATTGGGACTAAAAGTTATGTAGTTTTAAGATAATGACCTATGATGGTTTATTTATCCTGAAGCGTATTGTTATATTAACAATCATACTTATTGTTTCATTTTCTTAAAATATTGCCCTCAATCAATGCCTATACATATCATTTTATGATGACTCATTTATACATAAACATTGTCGATGGACAATTGTTCAAAGAAAAAACATTCTTTACTATAGTTATTATCATTATTGCAAACATCATTATTTGAAAAGAAGTGAAGTTTACATCACAAATAAATGAACTACCTTGTTACCCCTAATCAACATCTAAAAGTAATGACCAATGAAGATTCATTTACTTTAGAAATAATTAATGGTTATTTGATTGAAAAACTTATGCATTTTGAAAATCAAAGTATAATGAGTGTGCTACCCTCAATCGATACCAAAGATAACGACATGTGACGACTCTTTACTTTAGACATCATAGGTGAGTAACAAACTAATGACTGATGCTTTTTATTTGGAAAACAAAGTCATAATGATTTTTATTAAAAAAAACTATTTTATTAAAAATGTTGGAATGTCTGCCTTTGTTAAGCAAGGCACTTTAATATGGGTCAAACCTCTTATATGATGGGCCTTGTAACCAAAACACAAAACCCATTGTAAATGTTGCTATCCAATTTTTTATCCAATTTTTGATAAATTTTAGAAAAAAAAACCAAAAATAGTAAAAAACAACAAAAATCCAAAAAATATGATTTTGACGCCTTTGCGTCACTTGCATCATCTTTTTACCACTCATTCAGTTGTTAACGTGCTTTTTAAGTCAATGTTGAAGTTACTCTTTTTTAAAAAAAATCAATATACAAAAAAAATTAGAAAAATCAAAATTTGCAAGGGATCAAATATGAAAAGAAAGAAGTTGAAGGACCAATTTGCTTTTCGGGTTACTTGGTCAACAAGTTTACTTGGGGACCTAGCAATTAAAAATAAAAAAAACTTTTTTCCCTATAAATAGATACCTAAAACACACACAAAAAAGAAAGAAATTATAGGAGCGAGAGCAAAACAAAAACCTTAAAAAAACCTAACCTTTTTTTTTTGCCTAGCCATCGCCCCTCCTTTTTTTTCTTTCTTTCTTTTTCCTCTCGAGTTAGCCCTAAAGACAGCCGACCCCCTTAATTCTCTCCCCACAGACCTCCATTTACACAACATCCACTATTCTCTCTAACCAAAACATTCACCCTCACTTCCCTTTCTTTCTCCTTCACACCATTAACACCGACACCCAAAACTCCGACCCACACATAAGAAAAACAAACCTTAACCTCCAGAGTCATTCGTTGACCAGACCCGCCATTAAATCTCTAGCCTTTTAGAATCAGTCGTTCCCCCAATCTCCTTTATCATCCCCGGCCAACACCCTATTCTTCTGGCCTTGAGTTCATTACTTTCTTTTAGGCCACACCATCTCTTGTACTAGACTTACTTTCAGACGCCCCACAACCCCCTCACTTCCTTCTATATTGCCAAGACAAACACAACTGTCATCCCTATTCTCCTAAACCTACCATCATGCCACCATCACAACAACCCAATCTCAACCATCATTCTAGCTGACCAGACCCACCACAAAACTCCAGCATCCTTCACCATCGAAGCCAGCCACCATCAACACGAAAACCAACCAACACCCTTCACAACATCATCCCTTCCTCTTCGCTGCTAACAGTAGCTCAGATTGATGGAAATAGGTGAAGAGAAAGATTGAAATAGAAAGCTTAAACAAAAATCTAAAACAAATCTAAAAAAAATTAAAATCAACAATTTGCGTGGATTTTTTTCTTTGCTTTGCAAGAAAAGATCAAGCTTGTCATCGACCTAGGGAGAAAGAAAGGAAAAGGGGACCAAAGCTTTAGAAGGCCAGATTCCCTCCTCGCAGAACGTGGAGGTACGCAGCCGACAAGGAAGGGAAGAGGTGAAAGAGTCATTTCAGATCCCGTTGGTTTTGCTTCTCTAACAACAGTGGTGCATGGTCCTACATGCTGATAGAAATGATGGCGCGTGGAGAAGATGTGTTGTCACGGCTCCTCCACCTCCTAGAAGCTTCCCAACACTGTTCCTGCAACTCAGAAGCTTCGTTCCTGAATTTTAGGGGTCTATTTTGTAAATTATAGGTTTTTAATGTGTTTGGATTATTTTGAATTTTAGTGATTTGTAAATTGGTAATTGTGGGTGTATGAGTAAAATATAGTAAAAAAAGATGTGTGTGTTTGTATTTTTTTATATATGTTTTTGAATGTTTAAAACCAAAAAGATAAAAAGAATTAAATGTTTTAATTGCATACGGCTAAGTGTCTTAAAAATACAAAGAAAATCATATTACGTAGTATGTCCATATGAAAATTCAAAATATATATTCGCATACATTTTAAAATTTAATAACCAGTTTATTAAATTCATGAGAATTTTGATAATATTTCAATAAATCATCATTTTTTAATTCATGAGAATTAATGGTTAAAAATCCTGGTATAGAACATTGGACCTATAAGTGAGGCTGGTATTTGAAATATCAGAGTTGACCAAAAAATTCTCAGAGTTATTATAAATGTTCACCAATTTTAATTGGGAGTATTTTTCATCGTAATACATAAAATACGAAGAATCTTTTTTCTAATAATTTATTTGGGTACACAAGTCCATAATAAATTTTTAAATATCAGGTTTATTCATACGAGTAAATCTCAAATTCTAAACCACAGATAGACAACCAATAAGAAAACCATCAAAACCCCTAGACCACAAAGTAGCTTACATCAGGTAGGGTGCGCTAGGGGTGCTAATGCCTTTCCTAGCCACAACCAATGTCCTACCCTCAAATCTCTTATAAGAGCAATATACTCAGGTTTCCTAATGACCCTGAACCAAATAACTAGGTAGGGACTCTAAACGACCCCTCCGACCTCGCGCATCAACGTGCGGCAAAATGACGACTCCACTGGGAAAGGCATTGTTTTTTTTTTTTTTACAATTTTGGACTAAGCTTTGTGTATTTGATGTGATTTAGTTGTTTTGATTTGTTTAAATTTTTGTATTATGGCTTATTTTATTTTATTCAACACCCCATTCTTCTGGCCTTGAAACCAATACTAGCCTATCAGGCCACACACCATCTCCTACACCAAATTCACTTCCAAACACCCCACAACCCCCTCACTTTCTACTTTATTGCCAAGACAACCATAGTTGTCGTCCCTATTCTCCTAACCCCACCATCACGCCACCATCACAACAACCCAAGTTCGACCATCACTCCAACTGACCAGACCCACCACAAAACTCCAGCATCCTTCACCACCAAACTCAGCCACCATCAACACGAAAACTAGCCAACACCGCTTACAGCCTCATCCCATCCTCTTCGCTGCTAACAGTAGCTCAGATTGATGGAGATAGACGAAGAGAAAGATTGAAACAGAAAGCTTAAACATATCTAAAAAAAATAAAATTGACTATTTACGGGGTTTTTTTCTTTGTTTTGCAGGCAAAGATCAAGCTCGTTGCCAACTTTGGGAGAAAGAAAGGAAAATGGAATCGAAGCTTTGGAATGCCAAATCTCCCTCCTCAAAGAGCGTGGAGGTACACAGCCAGAAGGGAAGGGAAAATATTAAATTTTCACATCGCATTTATTTTATACTTTGTATATTTAATGCTTGAGGGTATGCTCTATTATGTAGTTTTACACCCCTAAATATTAAAGTCTACATCTAAATCCTAATATAAAATGAACAAAATGATTGGTGAAGGGTTTTTGATATTTTGGCTAAATCCTAATGGATAATCATAAACTAGTTACGATATCTCAGCTTGGAAAACTTTTAGGATTTGATCATACGCATGAAAATAAAATATTTTTGTTTTTTTATGGGGAAATTAATTTAAAAATTTTGAGATTTTTTTAAACATTTCGAAGAAAACATGGTATTTTAATACCATATTTGTATCTTACATTGTAAATATACAGCCTGAAATTATGCAAAATTGGTAGAAAAACATGCGAGAAAATAAAAAAAAAATTGAAAAGACTTTTGAAATTTTTCTGATTTTTTGTTTATTTAATACTATATATTATTATTGTTGTTGTTGTTGTTGTTGTTGTGTTGTGTTGTGTTGTGTTGGACCTAGCAAGGTCGGGTTGGGCCGACTAGTGGCAATTTGTTTTCTATGATGTAATCTCATTCTCACAACTTGGCTCACATGTTTAGCAGATTTACCCAGTTTGACTCAAGTTATTTTTTTATCTTTTTTATTTTATGTTATTTTATTTTTGCACTTCAATATTTTTGCTTATTGAAAACTGGGCTTCCTAATTTATCTCACGTTGTTTTATATGAGATTATCAAACTCTCATAACCTGAATTGTACGTTTTGCATATTTGTCAGAGTTAGTCCGAGTCAATTTAATGTCTCCATTTTAATATTTTAAAAAAATATTGTCTGATATGCATCAAATTTTAAATTCACTATTAAATCTTTTTAGGTTAAAAAAACACGTTAACAATACCTTTATATTGTGTTTATGATTTAAAAAAAAATTGATTTGACACTTAGCGTAGTGCCGGCCAAGGATCTTGTTGTTAACACAAAACTAAAAGAGAATGAGATTTTATTGTATCTTTCCTCACAAAATACTATTCACTATAACAATGTTTTTTTTAATTCTTTTGTTTTCACTTTCAATTTCATCTTTTAACATTAAGTTTATTAGAGATTGAGTTTCATAATTGTTTTCAATTTATTTTTTAAGAGATTGTTTCAATATCATAACCCGGACCATGAGTTTAATGAGTTAAATTGAGCTTTTTTTTTCTAATTGATTTTTTTTCTCAAATTCATCTTTCAATATTAAGTTGATTGGGAATTAGACTTTTTGGTTTGTTTTGATTTGCTTTTTATAAGATTTTCCACATCTCATGACTTGGGTCACCAGCTTGACGGGTTAACCCATGTTGACTTGAATCGTTTTTTGTGTTCTTTTTTTAATTAATTTTTAAATTTCAATTTTAGCTTTTAACATAAAGCTTATTGGGGATTGGACTTTATAACTGTTTTCAATTTATTTTTTGTGAGGCAATCTCAGTCTCATGACCTGGACTACAGGTTTAATAAGTTAACTCAATTGACTCGAGTTTTTTTTCTTTTTATCTAATTGATTTTTTTCAATATCATCATTCAATATTGGGTTCATTGAGAATTATGATTCATTATTTGTTTTGATTTGCTTTCTATAAAGTTATGTCTTTTCATGACTCGGGTCACGGATCTAGCAAGTTAACCCGGGTTGACTCGAGTCAGTTTTTATGTCCTTTTTATAATTGAGTATTTTTTTCAATTGCATCTTTTAACACTAGGTCATGGGTTTTATTGGTTAGCCTGAGTTGAATCGGGTTATTTTTTTTTATTTGAATTTTTGAATTTTTTTTTCAATTTCATTCTTTAATAATAAGTTTATTGGAAATTAATTTTTATAATTTGTTTTGATTTGCTATCTATGAGTTTATTATGGTTTCATGAACCGACATGCGGATTGCAGGTTAACCAAAGTTGACTCGAATTGATTCAATATGTTATTATATTAATATTTATAAGAAGACTTCATCTTAAACATTTATTTTGAGTCAAATTATATTTTTACTAGTTATTTAAATGATTTTTTAACTCACAAAATCGATTGAGTCATATCAAATCAATTCTTATATAATTTTAAATATTTGTTTCTATTAGAAAAAATATTTGCAACATATAGATATTTTTTTATAATAAAAAAAATTAATCTGACCATGCTAGTTAATACTATGATATTATTATTATTATTTTACTGGTGGGTTGTGATTTAAAAAAAAATTAATTTTTAAATATTTTTAGATCAGAATATTTAAAAATAAATTATAATAAAAAAATATTAATTTTATATATTTTAATGTGAAAAATATTTGGATTAAAAAAGCAATCATAGCATAGTGTAAAACAATTTATTCAAATTCTCTCCGCCTTTAGCCAAACTTGAAGTCCAGGCAACGAAAAGTCGCCTCCAGCCCACCACCCGCCCGCATTATTCCCTCCATTGCCCAAAGAACACAAACATCTTCCAAACGACACATGCAAATTACGAAAGACAACCTAGGCTCTGTCTGTCTCTTACTCTCTTTAAATTACAGGTTTTTTTTTTGTTTTTTGCTGTCTGAGTTGATAAAAAAATAAACAGAGAGAAAAATTGTGGGGTGGCAATGATGGAGGAAATAGGAGGAGGAGGAGGAGGAGAAGTGTGTGTGTCAAGATCAGTGATGGAAATATGGAGAGGAATAATGAATTGGTTACGGTTTATAACCAAGTTGTTTTTACAGGTTTTAAGAGGGACTCCTCAATTTTTTCTTTCTTATATTTGTTTCGCATTTCCTCTTCTTTCCTCTTCTTCTTCTTTTAAGCCCTTGCCTATTGTTGAAATTCCTCTGCGAGAAACCACGTCAAAAAAGATCACAGACACGGCCCATGATAGCACCTGTGTTCCTGATGATGTTAGCAATTCTGGTGCTAGTGATGATTCCCCCACTGAAAAGCTCACTGTATGTGCTCTCCTTTATTGTTTCCATTGTTTTTTTCTTTTTTGTGTGTGGGTTTTGTTTAAATTTTTATTTTATTTTTTTGTTGGGATTTTTTCGTTGTTTTTGGTACTTTGTTTTCTTGGTTTTGAATATTGGTTGCGCAGTTTTATTTTTTATTTGGTAATTTGGGCCAGTTTGGTTTTAGTAGTTAGGTGAGAAATGAATGCCATTGTGGGGGAATGTAGTAATAAATGATGAATGACAAATAACGCTGTTAGATTCTTAACTTTTATGGATTGAATTTGGGAGGTTGTGTTGCATTAAGTGATTGTGGTTGTTTTAGGTATAAGGTTTTGTTGTGGTAGAGTGGATTGTTTGTGTCTAGAAATCTTCCACTCGCATTATGAAAGTTTATTATTGTTTTTCATATCAAGTTGTGTTTTTGGCCAAAAGGGTGCTCCTTGATTTGTAGGCATGTATTGCTTATCTTGCCCGAGCAATAAGTTTTGTAAATGCAGTTTACTCTGTAAATACAGGTGGTGCTTGACCTGGATGAAACTCTAGTTTGTGCATATGAGACTTCTAGCTTGCCACCCATTATTCGCACCCGAGCAGTAGAAGCAGGGGTGAAATGTTTTGAATTGGAATGTTTCTCTTCAGAGAAGGTCTCTCTCTCTTTTTCTCTCTACCTGATACTTTGTTTTTATCAGTATCAGTGGATATTAATATGAATTTACTGGATCAAAGGATGTTGAAGGAAAACCAGAAATTAATCATGTGACAGTGTTTGAAAGACCTGGTTTGAAAGAGTTCTTGAAACAGATTGGTGAATTTGCAGATTTGATTTTGTTTACTGCTGGTATTGAAGGTAGATGTTGTTCTGTTAGACTTATTGATCTTCACGGTTATTCTGCTCTCTTTTTTTCCTTTTATTTATTGTGTTTAGGCTTCATACAGGTTACGCCAGTCCACTCTTTGACAGGATAGATGTGGAGAACCAATTTAGTCAACGTCTTTTTCGACCTTCAACTGTTAGCACGTAAGTGCCATAGTTTATTGCAAATTACTATTTATTTATAGAATATCCAATCTGTTCCTTAACTGGAAAATGCTCCAGCATTGATTCTGAGAATCTCTTAGATTGCTTGTTAGGATAATGCTCAAGGTTTGTTTTTGAGAACTTTGGCATTATGTATTCTCTGAAAGTTTGTGGCTGTTTCTCCTGGTTTAAGATTGGGCTGTTGCTTACTTCACTAGTAAAAGTCTTGAGCTTGCCGCTGGGGTTGCAGGCTTGGAGTCTAACAGACCCTGCAAATTATTGTTGAAGGGCTGGGCTGCTAACAAAGTTCCCCTTTGAAAACCCTATTTCATTAGGACTATTGGGCAATGACCTCTTTTCTTCCTTTTCCTTGTTTTTTGGTATATCCTGTGTGCGAGAGAGGGAGAGGAGGGGTATTATTACTGGGTCAGTCCTGGTAGCGTCACATAGGTTTGATATCTCTACAGGGGTGATTATAACCAGTTTGTACTGTTTCTTCGTTGGTTTACTGAGATGCCTATTGAACCCTGGCCTAGACAATATTGGGTGTGGCATTAACCTTTTGATATTGTAAGCAAACTTACTTTCTTATATATTAGGATCGACTGGCAGAATGGAGTTTTCTCAAAAGGTAGGGTTAGATTAGTTGTTCAGTCCTTGTAGTGTCACATATGTTCCATCTCTAAATGGATGGGTGAGTATAACCAGTTTGTGCTGTTACTTTGTTGGTTACTGAGGCGTCATGGAACCTTGGGCTAGACGGCATGGGTGCAGCATCAACCTTTTGATATTGTAAGCAAACTTATTTTCTTATATTAGGATCACGTGGCAGAACTGAGTATTCTTGACTGTTGGTGTTAGATTGCAAGGTCAGTTCTTGTAGCATCACATAGGTTCCATTTATAAACTCACTGAAGCGAAATTGAACTTGAAATGGATAGGTTGGTTATAGCCAGTTTGTCTTCTTCGGTTTATTGAGAGATTCATTGAACCTTGGGCTACACACGAGGTATGACATCAAGCAACCATACTAAATAATCCTGTCCATCTGAAGTTTGGTGGGATTTGATCCCAATTTAAGCTTTTGGTATACTCTAGGTAAGGCATCAAGTGACTATACTAATGAAGCTTGCTTTTACCCACAACATTATTCCTGTCACTGTTGCAATATATATTGGATGTTTTGTATTTTAACTTGTTTGATTATGTTAGAACTGGGCATGAGAATATTATCAGATAGTAGGGCTATGATAGCTCGGTCAGAAAATGCCTTCGGAGCGTAATGTGAGGCACACCTCTCGTCTCAGCTTCCATGATTGTTTCTTTTTCTCAAGCACTTTCATGTGTAATGGGTTTTAGGGTCTAGGTTGCACTGAGAAGATTCATTTAAGAATAGCTTTTGTGGAAAGCTAATTCTAGTTCACATGTCATTGTTTACCACTTGCATGACTCTGGGAAAGCGATGTCATTTTATTGGATTCTGATGCTTATAGATTAAAGACCTTGCTTGCAAATGCTGACGATCTTTCACTGTTTAAATCACAGGGAATATCGAGTACTTGTGAAGGATCTGTCATGTTTATCAAAGGATCTCTCTCGAGTTGTGATTGTTGACAACAACCCATTCAGTTTCTTGCTACAGCCATTGAATGGAATCCCATGTGTTCCGTTCTCTGCTGGACTGCCATATGATGACCAGGTAGGTAATCTCGGTGCATTGAAGAATTTTCCTGTTAATGCCTAAGAATCTGATCCACCTCATTTTCTGTCTGTTTCTGTCATTTGGCTCGTGCAGCTTTTGGATGTCCTCCTTCCACTCCTCAAAAACCTATCCCTGCAAAAGGATGTTAGGCCTGTACTTCACAAGAGGTTCCACATGCCTGAATGGTTTCAAATGCATGGCATTCCTGCTTCTGCTTTGACAGTGTGAGAACAATGCACGATAACTCTGTTTCTTGGATAGGCACCTGAGCAAACACACCTTCATGGTAGCATTTTGCTAAAATTAATTGCCATTTCATGTATTAATACCCTGGTCATGATAAAAAAAAAAAATTTGAATTCCTGAGCAAATACATGGTATTCTTTTGAGGAGCCTGCAATAGTACATAACTGGAGAGAAAAAAAAAAGAACAAGAAGATGCGCAGCTGCAGGTTTAATATGATTGAGCAAACTCTAATTCTTTTGTAATTAGGTATAGTGGGCTCTGGTCTTGTATAAACACTGTGGAATGACTAGTTATGATTCTTTCTGCTGTTTTTTTCTATTTACTACAGTAATAATCTGATTGATTAATACAGGGATTGTATATACATTGATCTAAAAGACAATTGCTAATTCTAAGGAATAAAGAAACTATTAATTGAATAATAGGCTATTAGGAAATCTTTTTCAATGAGTTGAAATCACCATATTCATTCATTCATGGTGGATGAGACTGTCAGGAAAAAAAAAAGCTGAATTAAGAATCATTTAGCTGCAGATTATAAAGTTTTAGATTTAGATGAGGTGAAAAAAAACATATATTATACTTGATTTTCTGCAAAGGAATGCAAGATTTATACTTTATTTTTTTATGTAGTTAACGAAGCTGCATGGAACCTATTATTTAAAAATGGCAGATAAAACATAAATTTTAGTGTATGTTAAGAATTTGAGTCAAGAATTAAAGAGCCACCCAATCATAATCTTAAAAGATAAAGATAATATATTATGGAATGTAAGTATTACTTGCTGTTGAGGGCATAGTAACACCAAATAAGGGCCACCATAAAACAATAGTTGTTGGGTTATATAACGTTCAAACGAATCAAGGTGCGAATATTTTTATAAATATATTTTTTAATTAAAAATACATTAAAATAATAATTTTTTAGATTATTTTTTATTTTTTATATCAATTCATTAAAATCATTAAAAAAAACAATAAATTAATGCATCTTCAGACAATTTAAATAGACAAGCATCTTCAACTAGCAAATGAACAAGTAAATAAAATAAGAAAGATTCATTTTTTGATGATCTTGTGATTAACAGGTTGGAGTCTTGGATTTTAAAAATGCTATTGCTCTTGGAAAAAAAGGAAGGGGACATCGTCAACTGGCTCAGATCTTTGTTTATGTACATCTCTGATATTAGCAACTCCCCGATACAAACATAAGAAAAACATCTGAAAAAACAAAAAAGAAATTTCCTTCAGAAATTGTTTTAACTCGCATGTTGAGTAAAAATGGTTCACAATTTCACTTCTATCCTGCCCCGGAAACTTCCTGACAACGAATATCTTCGGCTGGTGCAGCAGTTTCACTAAATTTATCCATGCAACGGTTGTCAGTATAACACATGGGGTAAAATCTGATTCTTTCTGTCGCAGATATGCACGGTGAGAGTATGGCATGAGCATCCAAAAACTTGGAGAACTTGGTGCCTCCAA
>Ga0307507_10006061_pt1 | contig 18993 bp, 3 predicted proteins | sample 7_EM_MG_FD_207223 | JGI IMG/M metagenome (GOLD analysis project Ga0307507, IMG submission 207223) | Populus trichocarpa ectomycorrhiza microbial communities from riparian zone in the Pacific Northwest, United States - 7_EM | ecosystem: Host-associated > Plants > Roots > Unclassified | place... | reverse complement strand
ATAGATTGGTGAGAGACGAATCCTTGAGGAGGTAAGGCCTCTGGGATCGTGGAGACTATATACTACGGGCACGTGCCTCCGGCACGTGACCGGCGACCATCCGAGGGGCGTCCGGAGGTTGTCCTGAGGGCAACCCGAGGTGTCCGCAATAATATCCCTTACATTGCCCCCCCCTTCTTGCGGTTGGCCCCCGATCGCCATTACCTTATAGTAGGGAGATTATAAGGGCTCGTCCCAGAAGGGGTTTGGAGAGATGTTAGGGAGATATTGGTATGCTGCTATATATTATCTATCTATCTAACCCCTGCTTTAAACTCCTAAAAACCTTAATAAGGAAAAAACATAACTAGAGAAAAGATGCAAGGATTGCTAGGAGACCCCTTAAAAGCCTACTAGAAATGTGGTAGTGACTACCTAAGCTAACTTAAGGATTTTTATATAACTCTACTTCTAAGCCTTTATGCCAGTCTATAATTAATTATAAGTATTATAGGCAATTTAGTGTTCCTAATATAGTTCCGTAGAACCTTTTAGTATAGGATTTAATATATAAAGCCTTGGCTTGCTGTTGTCTTTAACTTTTAAGATATTAATCTATAATCCTTTCTTGTTGGTTTTATGCTATATATTTGGCGTAGCTCTACTACCTAGCAAACAGAAGGGACACTTTATAATAGCGCCTCTAGCTATTATACAATTGTTAAGAATATTTATAATATTGTTCTTTAATACCATAGTATTATTTAGGTGTGATTTAACCTATATACGTCTATAATTAATATCTTAATTACCTTCTTCAGCCACGTAATTAGTTTTTGTAAGGAAGTAATGGCTAAATAGTATATACGCGTGTTTCCTTCCTTCTAAATTACGCTATTGTAATAGAGTTATATTAGTAAGGTTGCAGCTATTTACTAGAAGGGTATTAGAAGGTAAAGTATAGAGATGCCTTGCTTACTAAGCTGCTCCTTTTTTTAATACCTTACTTCCCATTATTAACCTTTGTCCAAATTTGGATGTATCTTTAATATATTATTAAGATTTTCTTTTTTTTCTATTAATTCAATATACCTCTTTATTCTCCTACTAACTGCTCTTCTAATCTAATTCTATAGCATATTCTAGCCCTACTACTGTATATAAAACCCTAACCTCCGCTAACCTATAACTGGTGCTGGTCCTACCTAAATAACTTTATATATATATCCTTAAAAGACCAGAAGTCTAATAAGAAGATTCTGGATGCTTGTAATAAGACCCACTATATAAGGTCTAACACCTTTAGTCCTTATAATTAATGCATGCGTATTAAGAGCAGTAGTTACGTTAAGGTAAGCTTTTCTATCCTTAATAGGTTTCCATTACTAACTTTAAGCTTTAATATAGCCTAGGCCTAAGTAGCAATGATCCTTTAATATCCTTAACTACTATATCTGTTAGGTAAAACCTAAGTAGATAGTTATATAGCCGCAAGGTACGGGCGACCCTAGGGCAACTTAAGGGTAACTCGTCTATAAGGCATGTGCCCTACACATACATAAGGAAAACCCTTCCTACCTCGCACACAGACTCCTCCTTTTTCCCTTAAGGATTTGTCTATCTATACAATATACCCTATTGTTCCATCATTAAGCTCCCTATCCACATCCTTACCTTACATTTAAATCCTTACCAATCCCCTTAGGAGGATAGCCGGTTTAATTTTTCTATAATGCCTCTGAAAAGAAAACCAATGCCTGCACCCAATAGTAATATGTTAATAATACAACCACTAAACGCCTTAGGATCTAGTGCAGACAAAACCGCTAGAAATACACTAGTAGTGTAACGGTTCGTCTACATAGCTACCATCAAGGCGTCGTCAGTCACGGATCAACGTTGCCCCAACGTTGCCCTAACGACCGAATATGTATATAGTCGTCTACCGCGCCCCTTTCTTTGAGCCCTTACCTTAGTCTATTCATAATATAGCCCCTTATTGTTGCTTGATCTATTAGATCGCTCCCACAGAAAGCTAGCCGTGATATTAAACTAAGGTCTACCTTAACTGGCCTATAGAGGCGACATAATACTAGGTCCAACGGTTAAACATATAGCTAGATAGAGAGCTGTTCTACCACCATAACTACAGACTAATTAACCCTCTAAGCCCTGCTTAAGGTAGGCAATTGCGACAGCGAATTAAGCAGCTAAAAGAAGAGACTGCAGTAATTAGATTAAAAGGATTACCCTAATTATAATCTTAGTAGTAAGAGTTGCCTAAGAAAGCAAAAGAGATACTATAGCAAAAAGGAGCGCGTTAAGGCCTAGCGCGCTAGAGATAGCTACCAACCCAACGCTGGCAGCACGTAAGGAACCCGTAGACGCGTTACTTAAGCCGCTGGAGCTCCAACCGTACTACGGCGAGACGGAGCTCGCGGACAATATAAAGAGTAAATAGGACCGTCTTATAGCGCAATTGGAAGATGACAAGAACCCTATGTACTTCGAAATAGAGATAAAGAGAGAGTACACAGCCGCAACCACCTAAAGCCTAGCCGCGATCCCTATAACTGAACTTATAGAAGAGCTGAAGCTCCAGGGAATATAAAGAAAGGCAATAAAACAGCAGATCGCTATGCTATGGCGTCTCACAAACAACCACGCGCATAAGGCCCTTAATGGGAAAGAGGAGGCCGAGGCAAAGATAGCAGAGCTTAAGGAGCACTTAGATAACAGGATAGACGAGCTCCGCAAAGCTAATTAGAAGATATTAAGGATGGGCCGTAAGGTCACTATACAAGCCCTAGATTGGGAAGACAGCGAGTAAGGAAGCACACCGTTACAGACAATATAAGAAGGGACACCACTCTCTTAGATGAGTAGTGTTATGGGCTTAGGATATATAGTAAAGTTTCTAGACCTACCTATGCTAATAAATGGAAAAGAGCCTACCTATTATGCCTAGAGCGGCTATGTATAAAACAAGCTTTAATCTAATGTAGACTAGTTCTATCAAGACAACCCAGATTAGGAAGAGAATGCAAAAGTAGCGTATATTAAGACACGTGTAGGAGGCAAAGCTTATAACTACCTCTTACCCTACCTAGAGGTAGAGCGCGATGCGGAACGTAACCCTACTAGTAAAGAAGTACTTGAGTTCCTAAAGAACGTCTTTAAGGACCCAGATTGCCGTATTAAGGCCTAGCAGGAACTTAAAGGCCTTAAAATGCCGTACCTAGGAGACTTTAATAATTTCTAATCTAACTTTATATGGCTAGCAAATATCTCAAGGATACCACAAGACTAGTGGAAAGAGGAGCTTTATAATAAGCTTTACAACAGCCTACGCGTCCAAATAGAAGTTAAGGTGGTAGACAAAGACTATAACTTCTAGGCCTATTGCAAGACTGCCCAATAGTACGCCTAAGGTCTAAAGTAGATAGGTAAGGAGCAAAGTAACTATAGAGCAGCCTAGGCTATTAAGAGAGCTTCTACTAGGGGCGCTAAAGAGACTAAAGGTCCCCCCTCCTCCCAGCAGCCTCTAACTCTAGTATTAGCCGCAAAAGCGCCAGTTACCTGTTTTAACTATAGCAAGTAAGGATACTACTTTAACGACTACCTAGTACCAAAGAAGACGGAAGCTAAAGCAATTAACTAAAGTAAAGAGTATGAGATAGTTACTAATTTATCAAAATTAGAAAACGAGTAGCTTTAGGAGAAATCTTCTACCTAGAGCAGATTAGAGCAATTAATACAGCGCCTATATAGCTAAAGGAAATCTTAGGAGGCGCAGCCCTTATAACACTATACAGGATCGCGCTAGGCGGTGTGGCTCTTAATATAATAAGCCTGCTCAACTCTAGTATGGGCAGAGAGGCTTTTATACTCTATAAGCTACTGCTAATTATTAAGTAATAACTGTAACTAAAGCTCTACAAGATTAAAGGATAAGGAGTTATTATATCTAGCCATAATAACTAGCAGACGGATATAATTAGATAGCTCTTTAGGGCTAACCTAGTTATAGATAGCCGACGAGTCCCTATATAGTTCCTATTCTATAATACTAGCCGCTATAATCTTCTTATTAGCTGTAGGTGGTTTAAGAAAACTAGGGCCCTTATTAATTGCAAACACTAGGTCTTAATATGGCGAACTAAGAGGAACTACTATAGCAGGCAGGACATAATTATACCAAGAAAGGAGCTCCTACCCCTATTAATTAACAAGGATTACCAAAGAGATATAAATTAAAGAGACATATTACTAGACTAAGAGCCTAGGCCTACCCCCTAATATATCCTTAAACGTATAGTCGCAATTAGAGAGCTCTAAGAGAAGAAGCCCCCTACTAAAATTAAACTAGAGGGGCAAGCTAGGCTAAAGCAAACCAAACAGACCTTATACGACTATAAGTATACTTAGAAGGTCGATACCTAAGATATAATTAGGAAAATAGAGGACTAGCTCTACCCTAGGCTAACTTTACCATTAAAGCTAAAAGTAAGGAGGCTTTTATCTACTAGGGAGTTTAGAGCAGCAAATATTATACTACTTAAAGCAAGGAACTTCTTATAAGGAGCAAAGCGCAAGAATATAGTAATTAGATATACTAGTCTCTACAAAATAGACCAGTTAATAGAGGATAGGAAGGGATAAGACGCCCTACCTAATAACAACAAGGAACTTCGCCGGCTTATCTATAAAAAGCTGCCATAGCTCTATTAAGAATATACTAATAGCTTCTTAAAGGCTATATCTAATACACTACCACTATATTGCAAGGGAGTAAACCACAATATTATTCTTAAAGGCGATAGCCGCAATCTAGCCCCTAGCCTACTATATAATATATCACTAGAGTAGCTAGAGCTTGTCAAGGCCTACCTATAGGAGTACTTATAGAAGGGGTTTATAGTACTAAGTAACGCACCCTTTATAGCTCTAGTCCTATTTTTCAAGAAGCCTAAAGGGGGGTAGTAATTCTACATTAACTTTTAAAAGCTTAATGCAATTACCAAGAAGAACCGCTATCCGCTGCCATTAATTAAGGAAACGTTAACTAGGCTATTAAGAGCTAAAATCTTTACTAAGCTAGATATTCGGCAGGCTTTCTACTATATACAGCTAAAGGAAGAGGTAGAGGAGTTAACCACCTTCTATATAAGGTACGGATTGTACAAGTACCGCATCCTACCCTTTAGACTATATAACGGCCCTATACCCTTCCAGAGGTTTATTAATAGCGTCCTTTTTAACCACTTAGACGATTTCTGTATAGCCTATATAGACAACATCCTAATCTATTTAGACGACCCGCTAAAGCACAAAATCCACGTTAAGAAGGTCCTGTACAGGCTTCAAGAGGCAGGCCTATAAGCGGATATTAAGAAGAGCAAATTCAGCGTTACCAAGACGAAGTTCTTAGGCTTTATTATTAGCACTAATAGGATCGCTATGGACACTAATAAGCTAGCTACAATTAGAGATTAGGAGCCCCCTACCTCTATAAAAGGAGTGCAATCCTTTCTAGGGTTTTATAACTTCTACTAGGCCTTCCTAAAGGATTACGGCCAAGTCGCACGACTGCTTAGTAAGCTTATAAAGAAGGAAGTATAGTACCCACTAGGGGAGAAAGAGCTTAAAGCCTTTAAGCGAGTTAAGGCCCTTATGCTATTAGGCAGCATAATAAAGCACTACTCACCGTTCTAAAACACCCGCGTGGAGACTAATATAAGTGACGGAGTAGTAGCTAGGGTACTAAACTAGCTACAAGATAATAAGACCTGGAAGCCAGTAGCCTTCTTCTTAAAAACAATATCCCCTAAAGAGATGTGGTATAAGATCCATAATAAAGAGATACTAGCAGTGATAAGAGGCCTATAGGAATAGCAAGGTCACCTTGTTGGCCTCTAGCATATACCCTTTATAGTAATTACAGACCATTAAGCCCTTAAGTACTTTATAACCAAGAGGCTACTAAATCTACGGTAGGCCTACTATGTTACGGACGCTTTAAGTATAATGTTACAACTACTTAGAGAAGAGTCGCAGGAAGCTAGTTAGTTAATATAGGCACGGTCCAGGATGGATCTGGTGGAACTATATAATAAGGAATGGTAAGCAAGTCACATAACGTTGTACGCAGTATATAAGGTGTACGCAGTATACGCTATATATAACACGTATAACACATACCTCATATATAAAAGAGGATTTCTTAGGAGTACGGTTGTATATTTAAAGGACCTTAGTCCCTACTATAGATAGTTCTCTCCTTATAGTAAATCTTAGAATATAATTAGAGTTAATCTATTAGGCAACCACTCTACTAATTATTATTATATTGTTGACTTGTCATACCTATATACCTAGCCCATTAACAGAACCCACCGTAGTTCCTACTATAAGGTTCCGTTACATATTTACTACTAAGGTTACGGTATTAGAACAAACTCGAATAATATACCACTAAGAGCAGCACCAGTCGCGATAATATCGGTAATAGCCACAACCTTAGGCCTAGGTGATACCAGTATAGATAAGGGGGATTCTTAAGTAGTTACATAAGGTCAGTTATAGAAAATAGTTAATCACTTATAAAATAATAATAGGATACTTAAAGAACGCATTAATAGAATTAGAGCAGTAAAGATTAAGTTACCTTTAATTAAACAGTTCTTAGGAGAGAAGTTAAAGCTTAAAGAATTTCTTACGCAAATGTACTTTAAGGTAGTATAGGAAGAAGCGAAGTTAGTAATATTATTAGATTAAGTAGCCTATGCAGGATTATTCCTAACGGGGAGGGCACTTAAGTGGTTTAAACCGTATCTTACGGAAATATAGGCCAATGGCATAACAACTACTAACCAGGATATACGGTATATATTTACTAGTTGGAACGGGTTTATAGAGCAACTAATACAGATATTTAAAGACCTAGAGGCCATAACCACAGCGGAACAAAAGCTTTAGAACTTAGTACAATATACTTTAATAATTAAGTATATAACACAGTTTTAAACACTAGCCATATAGGTTAAGTAGAACGATAGGGCGCTTATAGCACAGTATAAATAGGGACTTAAGGCTAAAGTCCAGGACGTAATTATCCTAATAGAAGATGCGGATACTCTAAGGGAGTTAATAGATTAGTTAATAAAGATTAATAATAGGATTTACCAAAGGGAACAAGCTAAGAGAGGGCAAGACAAAGTTCTATAGTTATATAAGGCATAGAGTACGCAATGACAGATATAGAGTTAAAAACTATAGAATGGCGCAGAGCTAATGGACCTAAGTGGTACCAAAAAAACCTAAAAATGGGAAAAGAAACTATGGAAACCTAGAGGTTAAGGATTAAGTAATTAAAGAACCTAGGAGCAAAGGCCAAACCAGGGATCTTAGCAGTAGAAGACGTTTAGGCGGACTCTATAATAAAAAAGGTGGTTTAAAGATAGAGCTTGCATAAATTATAGAAAATAGGGTTATTTCGCCAGAGACTATAAAGGTGGTTAAAGTAACTATACAGTAAAGGGAACCAGACCAGCAGACAGCATATATATATAAAGGAACAACAGTGCACTATAAGGAACAAAAGAGTGTTTAATTAACAGTTTTGCGTATTATTATAACAACATATACCAAATTTATAAGGATGCTAAGTACGGCGCAAGCTATTGGCTATAGAAGCTATTATTATCTAAGTTTAAAGGAACTAGCGAACTAGCTCGCAGATTAGATATTAAAGACAATAAATTTAATATAGGCGAAGTATTTACCGATAATAAGGTAATAAAGGCAGCTTATTAGAAGCATATAAACCTTAGAGAAGTTAAAATAGAAGTAGAGACTAAAACTATTACTAAATAAGGTTTAGTAACGGACATTATAACACCATTAGATACGATTTCTATTACTTTATAAAACAATAGGAGTAACGTTTAGAAGAAATTAAGCAAGTAGATAACTACTAGTGCTAGCTTATTACTTAATAAAGGTAAAAAGCCACAGGCTTAAGATTTTTAAGAAGAAATAAGAGAAGCTTAAAATTCTTAAAATAAGATAAGACACACCCAAAAACCCATAACGGACGAAAACTAATAGGAAAGGGTAGTAACTTAGTTTAGTAATAAACAAATAAGTATAGGACGCAAGTTTAAAAACTATAAGTTTAGGGAATAAATAAGAACGTTAGCAATTCTAGGTAAATATAGTGTTTAGCCTAAAGATTAAATAGTTAATACTAGGATTAAAAAGTAAGATGACTACAAAGATCCAGCTATAAGACGCAGAAAATAAGAAACTATAGATAAGTTTAGAATAAGAATTATTATATAGTAAAAGTAAAAGCTAGACAAGAGATTAGCTATACTAAGTTATATAAGGGATAGAGCACCCCTATAAAGAGTTACTAATAGGCTAAGTGCAGGGACACTTAGGGTAAAGTAGTTAAATAAACTAAAATAAGAAGAGGATCTAGATATTCTAACTAGGTTTAAAGAGAGATATACCAAAGGATATTACAATATAGTAATAACACGGTACTTTCTAACAGATAGACCATACACACTAAACCAGTTATATGGAAAGTAGTATAGGTAACAACACAATAACAAATAGGAAGACTTTTATATATAGCTAGACAAAAAAGTTATCCAAGACTAACCCATTACGGAAAAACGCATAAGTTATATTAAAGGAGTATTAATTATAACGTTAAGGAACCTAGAAGAGAGGTTTAGAGACTAGAGAAGTAAGTAATAAATCTTAGTACCCATAGTAGAGATACCAGTAGTTAGGTTAACTAGGTATAGGTTTAAACTTAAGGATAAAGACAAACTAAGAGTTAACCTAAAATATACAGCGCATTATACACTATTGTAGATAGCTTGTGTGGATAATATATATAATATATATAAAGCACCTAAAGATAAGAACTGGAAGTACCTAGTAAGAATATATTAGGTACTAGAGGAAAAGTAGTTTAGAAATGCTAAGTATATACATAGATGGCACCTAGTAGAAGTACAGAGTTAAGGAGACCTAATACTTTAACTAGGAAAATTCCTTATAGAAGAATGCCTAGATAAACAACAGTGGTGGGACTGCCTAGAGAATACTTGTCTATAGCACGTAGAGGAAAAGAAATGAGCTAAGTATTAGTTAAAGGTGGACTAAGTACAAGCAGGATCTAGCAGCTAATAGTTAGGAAAAGAGAAGGCCTATAGGACTAGAGGGAACCAGTAGTAGAGCCTTAGACCCTTAAAGGAATTTAAGGATAATACCTAAATTTAAGAGCTAAGTGGCAAGATTAGCAGTTCAAAGCGTTAGTAAATAGTGGAGTAATAAGAAACCATATATCACCAAAGGCAGTAAAAAGGATGGGGTTACTATATAGATAGAAGAAACACCTATATCCACTTATAATAATTTTAGGAGATTAGATAGCCTATAGAGGAGGTATTATTAATCTTAAAACAGGACCTATTTAGATAACTATTAAAGGGAGACTAGTTAAAATGTCTTTTAATATCCTACTATTAGGATAGGATGAGGCGATACTAGGAATACCTTAATTACAAAAGTATAATCTAAAGATTAATTGGGTTATAGGTTAAGTCGATATTAAGGATATATAACAGCATAAAGTGCGACAGTAAACCAAGTTAGTATAGTACTAAGTTAGAGCGATATATAAAGAGACTAAGTAAGGCTTAAGTTATGTACCAAAAAGATACTATAAGTATAGTAAAAAGTTATAGTTATTAGAAAGTAAAAAGCTATTAGAGTATATAGCTTAGGACTATAAGATAGAATTAGAAGAAGAAATAAGTCTAAAGTTCTTTCTAATCTATAAGCTTACTAAAATAGAGTTAGTAGCGCTTAAGGAGTTTATTTAGAAGAACTTATAAAAGGGATACATTAGACCGTTATAGTCGTTAGTAGGATATCCAGTACTATTTATCCCAAAGAAAAATAGAAAACTTAGAATGTGTATAGACTACAAATAGTTAAATAGTATTACCAGGAAGGATAGGTATCCTTTACCCTTAATTAGCAAAATCTAAAACAGGATAGGCAATATAAAAATCTTTATAAAGATAGATCTAAGATAGGCGTACCATTAAATTAGGATTAAGGAAGGCGATAAATAGAAGGCAGCCTTTAGGTTAAAGGAAGAACTATATAAGCTATTAGTTATACAATTTAGGCTTATAAACGCACTAGTAATGTTCTAGAAGCAAATTAATAGTATATTAGGAGAACACTTAGATGAATTTATTATAGCATACCTTAATAACATTATTATCTACTTAAAGAGTAAGGAAGAGCACAGAAAATACATTAAGTAGGTCTTAAAAAGACTATAGAAAGAACAGATACTAGTAGCAATTAAAAAATATAAGTTCTTTACCCAGAAGACTAATTTTGTTGGATTTATTATTAAACTAGGCCAACTTAGTATAGATCCAAAGAAGATTAAAGCTATAGTAAATTAGCAAGAACCAGAGAATATTATATAGTTAAGATCATTCCTAGGGTTTTATAATTACTATAAAAGGTTTATAGCGCAGTAGTTATAGAGTATTAAGCCATTTACGCGGTTAACAAAGAAAGAGGAACTATGGGTATAGGGAAAGGAATAATAAGAACTATTTAAGAGAGTTAAGGAGTTATTTACCTAAGAGCCAGTTCTTAAGATCTATTAACCAGGTCTAGAGATGGTTATAGAAATGGATGTATTAGACTTTACACTAGGGGTATACTTCCTATAGAAATATTAAGATGGATGGCACCCAGTGGCATACTATAGTCGGAAGATAATACCACTAGAGTTAAACTATAATATCTATAATAAGGAGTTATTAGGTATAGTTATAGCACTTAAAAAATAGAGAGCATTCTTATAAGGTATAGAGAAACTATTTATGGTTAAGATAGACTATAAGAACCTTATAGGATTCCTAACAACAAAGGAACTTAACTAAAGACAGGTTAGATGGGCGGAAATGCTTATAGAATACCATTTCAAAATTTAGCATATTAAGGGTATAGATAATATACAAGCAGACGCTTTAAGTAGAAAGGCTAAACTATAAAGTAATAAAAAGCTATTAGGAGCTTTGTTATAAAAGGATTAAAACGGATTAATTAGGTATAATTATCCAAAGATTGCAGTAATTAAGGAAAGTTAGATCCATAAGTTACTAGAGAGTAATTAGATATAGAAGATCCAAAAAGTATAAATAGAGGATTTAGACTTAGAGCAATATATAAATAGAGAAGTAATGTATATGCCTAAGTTTATTATAGAAGAATTTATAAAGGAATTCCATAAGGGAATAATATAAGGACATAATAGAGCTATAGGCTTAGTATTAAAACTTTAAGAGGAGTATATTATTTAAGAAATCTGGAGACTAGTAAAATAAGTTATAAAGAAATATCCAAATTGCTAAAGAAATAAACTGACGAGGTATAAGCCGTATGGAGGGCTATAACCTATTAAGACACCAGGAAGACCATAGGAGGTTATATTATAGGACTTTATTATTAAGTTACCAAAGTTAAGAGATCCTATTATAGGATAAGATTATAATGCGATCTTAGTAATAGTGGACAAGCTAATAAAGTAGGGATACTTTATAGCGTGTACTAAAGAGATATCAGTAGAGGATATCGCTAGAATCTATATAAAAGAAGTATTTATAAGATATAGAGTACTAGATAAGATTATATTAGATAAAGATCCAAGATTTATAGTAGTATTTTAGAAAGTATTTCTAGCAGAATAGGGGGTTTATATAGTAATATCTATAGCGTATTATCCGCAGACGGATAGATAAATGGAAAGACTAAACTAGACACTAGAACAGTATCTAAGGCATTATATTAATTACGCACAGAATAATTAGATATTATTATTACTAGTTATACAGTTTATATATAATGCAACACTATAAGAAGGAATAGGGATATTACTATTTAAGGCAAACTATAGATACAAGCTAAGAATATCGTTATCGCCACAATAAGCAAAAAAAATAAGTAGCACAGCTAAGTAAAAAATAGAGACATTAATAAATCTTTATATAGACCTTAAAGAAACAGCTAAACTAGTACAAAAATAAATAAAAAGGTACTACGACACTAAGAGATCTAAGGGACCAGATCTTAAGGAGGGGGATAAAGTATAGCTACTATACAAAAATTTCAAGAGTTAACAACTAAGTAAGAAGTTAGACTATGTTAGACTAGGACCTTTTAAAGTTAGGTAAAGGATTTTATTAGTTATATATAAATTAAACTTACTAGCTAAAATAAAAATCTACCCTATATAGTATGTTGCAATGCTAGAACCAGCACACAGAAATATTAAGCCACCAGTTTACAAGGCAAACATATATAAAGGATAAAAGGAAGACAAATAGCAAGTTTTAAAGATTATTAGTTATAAGGATATAGATAACAAAACATAGTATAAAGTAAAGTAGATAGGCTATAGTAAAACTACCTAGAAACCACTAAGCAACCTAAAGAAAGCTATAGGAAAGGTATAAAAGTATTAAAAGAAAGTAGGTCAGGTAATATTAATAAAAAAGAATTACCAAAAAATAAATCACCTAAGGGGGACCTAAGAGGAGCAATTACCAAGCTATTTAGAGTTATTTCCCTTATAGGAGGAGAGTTAATCCTTTTATTACCTAGCTTAAATAAACCCTGTTAAACAAGCTTCTACTCCTTAGAACAGACCTTCTTACAGATATATTTAAGACGAAGAAGACGGGTAGAGGCCAATAGACGGGCTTTAAGGGCACGCTATTAAGCAGCTATAGCCTCCTACTCCGCTTCCTATAAATAATAAAACTTATCTAAGGCGCTTAAGAGCTTACTATTAAGCTTCGTAGTGGTAGATTAAACGTAAGACCCTATAATAAGTTACTTAGGGAACTTAAAGACTGTTAAGAGTTATAGGACGCGTATACTTAGCGTTAGAAACAGAGCGAATATCGCAGGATAATTAAACATTTGCTTTAGTATACTCCAAGTAAAATAAGGGTTGTTAAGACAAAGGACTCGCTAATATAATACATATTAACCCTACTTTCGCGCAACAAGAATATGGAGACGGCATTATTTTACTAAGCGATAGTATAGCAGCCACAGTATAAGCACGGCGCTGCGCTTGCGAAGAAGAAGATGCTTTAGGTATAATAAGCAATAATATTAACTAGACTAATTAAACGGACATTACACCTCTAGTGGACGACTTAGAGATATTAGGAATCTTTAAAAACAAAGATAAAGAGAAGGGAGATGGTGTTACGGACGCTTTAAGTACAATGTTATAACTACTTAGAGAAAAGTCATAGGAAGCTAGTTAGTTAATATAGGCACGGTCTAGGATGGATCCGGTGGAACTATATAATAAGGAATGGTAAGCGAGTTATATAACATTATACGTAGTGTATAAGGTATACATAGTATATGCTATATATAACACGTATAACACGTACCTTATATATAAGAGAGGATTTCTTAGGAGTATAGTTGTATATTTAAAGGACCTTAGTCCCTACTGTAGATAGTTCTCTCCTTGTAGTGAATCTTAGAATACAATTGGAGTTAATCTGTTAGGCAACCACTCCACTAGTTGTTATTATATTGTCAACTTATTATACCTATATACCCAGCCCATTAATAGAACCCACTGTAGTTCCTACTATAAGGTTCCGTTATATACTAAGCAGACCTACTAGCTAATTTCCATATGCGGATTACCTATAGGCTAGGTACAGTGAATATAGTAGCTAATACCCTATTACGAAAGCAAGAGGACCTAAAAACGCAGAAAGAGAAGGACATAGCCGTATATACTATATACTTGATTAACCCCGCCCTTATAATTGCTATACTAGAGGCAACCTCCAAGGACCCCCTAGTTGTAGTAAATCGCGAATAGCAGCCATATGAGCTAGTTAATTAGATACTTTAGGCCAACTAAACTAGTAAGTCGCTAGTAGGGCTATATTAGCTAGCCAAGTAAGACCAGAAGGGCTAGAAGCTCTAAAAAGGACTATTTACCCACTTTAGCAAGCTAATAGTCCCTAATACTAACTGCCTCCATACCTACCTTATTGTAGAGGTATACTCTTACCAGGTAACCGCTTACCTAGGCAAGATAAAGACTAGGAAACTCGTAGCAGACTAATACTATTGGCTAGAACTACCCTTAGACTGCAATACCTACATAAGAAACTGTAGGGCCTATAGAAGGACCTATATACCTTAGGATAAAACCCTAGGCCTACTGCACCCCCTACTAATTGGTGAATACTGCTAGTAGCATATCTCTTTTAATTTTAAGTCCTTCCTAATAGATAAAAAGGGCTTTGATAACGTCTTTATAGTTATTAATTAACTAGGCAAGAGAGCCTTCTTACTACCCTACTATAAAACTGCCACTGTAGCTAATACAGCAAACCTATACTACTAACACGTCTAGCGCGTATACGGCCTCCTGGAGACGGCTATATCAGATTAAGGACCCCAATTTATCTTAGCCTTTATAGACGAGCTATATAAACTAACTAGTATTAAGCAAAAGCTCTCTATATCCAGTTACCTACAAACTAATGGTAATATAGAGGTACTAAACCAGTACATTAACTAATGCTTAAGGCCCTTTATTAACCACTACTAGGACAATTGGTTAGAGCTCCTCCCCTATATAGACTTTATATAGGCAATCTTACCGTATAAATCTACTGGCTTTGCACTATATAAGCTAGAGCTAGGATTTAAGCTAAGGCTTTACTTTAACTAGGAGGAATATATATAAGCAACCTTAATACCTCATAAGAAGCTGACATAATAAGAAGCTTAGGCTTTTGCATATAAAACCTAGGACGCAGTTAAATAGGCAAGAGATAACCTAGTAAAGGCCTAAAAGCGGCAGATAAGGCAAGCTAATAGGCACCGTCACAAACCAGACTTTAGAGTAGGTAATTAAGTATATATTACTAGGAAGGGCTAGGCTATTAACTGACCAAGTATTAAGCTAGATAGATAGCTTGTAGGGTCCTATAAGATTCTAGGCATAAAAGAACACTTATATATTATTAACCTACCCCTAAATATGAAGATGTTAAACGTCTTCTATGCTGATCGACTATAAAAGGACCTAGATAACCCCCTACTAGGCCAAAATAGGGAGCTAGAGGAGCCAGTTCTAATTAATAGCAAGCCAGAGTATAAGATTAATAAGATCCTTGCTAGTAGAACCTACCACAGAAGGCTACAGTATAAGGTTAACTAGGTAGGCCATAACCTAGACAACACCTAGTATAACGCAGACGGCTTTATTAGCGCCCCCTATAAAATTAAAACGTTCCATAATAAGAGACCCCATAATACCGGACCACCCGTATAGCTGCTGCAATGGCTAGAGGCGTATTACAAGGACGTAGATCTAGAGCCCTTAGAGGAAGACAATAAAGCAAAGAAGGACGGAAGGGCAAGACGGACAAGGAGAGCCTAACTATAAGGATTGAGGGCGATCCTCCTGGCTTAAAGGGGGGTAATATAACGGTTCGTCTATATAGCTACCATTGAGGCGTCGTCGGTCACGGATCAACGTTGCCCTAACGTTGCCCCGACGACCGAATATGTACATAGTCGTCTACCGCGCCCCTTTCTTTGAGCCCTTACCTTAGTCTATTCATAATATAGCCCCTTATTGTTGCTTAATCTATTGGATCGCTCCTATGGAAAGCTAGCCGTAACAAGTAGAATTTAAGCCACCTTCCAAACTTTAAAACGATTAGCCACCTGTAAATACTAGAGACTAGTTTAACTTATACACCTAGGCTTAATAGGAACTTAGCAAGATTACTAGCGTCCCACTAAATACTACTAACATAAAGGAGCTAGACAAGCTGGCTAAGAAAATAGCCAACTTACGGAGTATTATTAATTTAATAAAGCCCTCCTGTTGCCTCTCTAGTAAAGAGTATAAGTTATATAGCAAATATATACACCAAATAAATCTTAACGCCCTGGTTAAGAAGTCACCACCTAATATTAGTAGTACTACTTAACAACATTTTAACTGCTAGATCGCCGCAGTTAAGAACCGATTTAAGGTTAATAACGCTGACTATAACTATAAGCGACGCACGCGCTAGGCCATTAAAGGTCTTATAAAAGAGAAGACAATCGCCTAACTAGTTTATTGCTGGCTAGGCACTAAAGACAAAGGTCCTTTACTATAGGATAAGTTTAAGACTATAGTCTAAGACTAGATCAGGAACCCCACAGTAAGACGCTTTAATAACGCTACTATGTCCTATATGGCGGTTATAAAAGAGAACTAGAGGTTTAACGTCTTCCTAGCCTGTATGCGTAGCTTAAAGGACCTCTTCTTATATACCCCTTTTATTAACCCTGAGCAATAGGTAGACTTTTAGTTCTTATATCTCCCGGCCTACCTATAAGCAGAGCTCTTCCGCCAGAACTTTGCCCAATGGGTAAAAACCACTAAGGACCTCTTTAATAAAATCCGCTGTATAAAGTAATTGCTTAATACCATAAAGCTCGCGGAAAACCACGTAAGTAGCAGCAGCAAATTATTATATATAAAGCGCGGTCGCAGTATAGGCTCTATAGAGTCAGGTTTAGGGAATAGAACCTAAAAAGGGCGATGCTTTTCTAAGTAAACTCCCAGGGAGACTACTAAAAAGCCGGATAGCTTAAAGGACCCCTTAGACGTGAGTGGTACGCATATAAGTTAAAAGAGACCTATAGGTAATTACCGCAAAGAACACTAGAAATAAGCTAGTAAAGATAAGTTAGGCTAACCTTCGGAAAACCCAAAGCCCTAGTAGCGCATCTTTCTTAACTGCAACTAGGGCCTAATATAGAGGGAGAGAAGAAACGTATTATAGTATATATTGTAATAGATACGCCCTAGGGTAAAGTCCGCCTATATTACTTATATAATAATAGGTGTCAAATTAACCTTATTAACTAAGATATTATCTATAGGTTTAACCTACCTATACGCTATGCGCTACGTTTATATAAACCTATTGCACGTTTCCTTAATAGTGTAACGGAACCTTGTAGCTTAGACTACGGTGGGTTCTATTATTGGGCTGGGTATATAGGTACGAATAAAACAACAACGTAATAACAACTGGTGGAGTGGTTGCCTAACAGATTAACTCCAATTGTATTCTAAGATTCACTACAAGGAGAGAACTATCTACAGTAGGGACTGAGGTCCTTTAAATATACAACCATACGCCTAAGAAATCCTCTCTTATACGTAAGGTACGTGTTATACATATTATACGTGGCGTACACTGCGTATACTTTGTACACTGTGTATAACATTATATAACTTGCTTACCATTCCTCATCACATAGTTCCACCGGATCCATCCTAGACCGTGCCTATATTAACCAACTAGCTTCCTGCGACTCTTCTCCAAGTAGTTATAACATTGTACTTAAAGCGTCTGTAACAAATAGTAACTAGATAACAATCTAGGATGCTTATAATCTAACAGTTACTACTAGCGACTCCTAGGGTACCCCTTACACCATCGGCCCCTAGACCTTTTAGGGTAGCTTATTTAATAGCTATAATATGGTTCTTGGATGGGATTGGCTTACAGAAGCAGATCTATTAATTAGCTTTCGTTCTAGATAATTTGTCTAGGGTACTTTAGACCCTAAACGCCTCTAAATAGTTACTCTTAATACGCTCCTAGCAGACATTAAGACTAGTAAAACAGTCTATTTACTATAGCTAGAAGATTCCTTCTTTACGCCGGTTGTAAACACAATAGAGGACCTATTATTACTGGTAGCGAGTACCTATGCAGACCCTCTGGACGTAGAGATACTGGTTGTAAACATAATAAAGGACCTATTATTACTGGCAGCAAGTACCTATAAAGACCCTCTAGTGCCAGCATAGATCACCTATACTCAGTGTGTCCAAGAGTCAGCGTCGCTGCCAGCGTCGCTACCAAGAGGCTGATAACGTAAGCAGTCAGCGAGCTTATAGAGTCGTAACAGTCAGTCAGCTATAAAACTGCAGCTAGCCGACAGCTCGCTGCCTTAGTGGTAAGATTTGGTGGTGAGTTGAAGCTTTTGGTAGAAGTTGAGGATATTCAAATCTTCGACTGAGATTATACGCTAAGCAATGAGAAACCTATGGGAATCTCTCGCTTAGCCATAGTAAATTAAGCATTTTCCCCAATATCTCCATTATGCAAAATGCAACGTATATTACATTTTACGCGTCAGCCAGGCAGTAGAGCTTCTTCCTCTGCTTCTTCCTCTGCTTCTTCCTCTACTTCTTTATTAAATCCGCAATCTACGCGTCACTTAACTCCTTTAGCACCGCGTAGGGTTCGTGGATCAACTGCTTCCTCCCCCAGTGGTGGAAGCACGCCGAGCGGTGCATGGAGACTCTATTTGATGACTATATCAATGAGCAAGTAGATGAGGAAGATGAGGAACTAGTTGAGCCACGACGCAGGAAGGTTCCTTGTAAATCTGACGACGATTCAACTGATGAATATGCAGTCCTTAGTCGTAGATGAGAGCCTCACTTCCTTAAAGCGCAATCAAAAGCGTATCAAGCTCGCCAGTGAGCTTGACTGCTACTACGACGCAGGCCTTGAGTTCATCAAGATCCGTTCCGAAGACGGCAACGAGCGGAACGACGTCGTTCCTGATCCTCTCAACTGGTGGCTTAAAATCGGTCAAATCCTTTATCCAACGCTTGCTAAGATTGCTCTTAATATATTCTCTATACCGGCGATGAGCTCTGCATGCGAACGAGCCTTCAGTCAAGCTAAAAAGATCATTACTAATGAGCGTAATAGACTCTTAGCCGACACGATTGAAGCAGATCAATGTCAGAAGTGGTGGTTAATCAAAGGCCTTTTATCAAGCAGTTTAATCGACTGTATTAACTCAAATGGAGCTTTA
>Ga0307507_10006060_pt1 | contig 18994 bp, 26 predicted proteins | sample 7_EM_MG_FD_207223 | JGI IMG/M metagenome (GOLD analysis project Ga0307507, IMG submission 207223) | Populus trichocarpa ectomycorrhiza microbial communities from riparian zone in the Pacific Northwest, United States - 7_EM | ecosystem: Host-associated > Plants > Roots > Unclassified | place... | reverse complement strand
CTCGGATGGTCATCAAGGAAAGCCTATTCCCCTTCCATAGCCCCACCGGTATTTGATGCCATCTACCCCGGGTTTGCACGACATGGTTTATTATCGTACCAGTGTCTCGGAAAAACTCCTATCTTTCCCCAGGACTGATGCAGCCTACAGAGAAAGCATACGGCAGCAAGGCCTCTCCACGCATAAAATTTACCCAAGGTTCAAGCTCTCTTAAATAAGCGGTGCGGGTAGTCTGTACCTACACGTATTGGACTAACAATTCTCCCAACGAGTGTTAATACCGGTATATCAATTCCCTGGACTCAAGAGGGTGGCCTTCTTCTCAGCAAGCTTGATCCATATTCAATACCATATCGTTCTATATTACTGTATCTCACTGACATGCAGCCAGGGATTGTCTGGGCTCACAGCCTACCCATAAAATCGCTGCTAGAGGCATTTTTATGGAACTTCAAACGAATTCCCTTGAGTTAGCCTCACCCGTAGAGAGAGAACCACCATGGGGATTGGATTATTGCGCTTATTCAGCAAACCCCTACCTCTGGCCTACAAAAGTGACTTTTCGCTATCCACCGTACTTAAGCATTGCGCGCCCATATACCGAGCCGGGTCCTGTACCTGTATGACTGGCAGAAAGCGCTATTGTCTAGCACCGGTATCCAATATCTACCCCTTTTATCCGTGAGAGCCATCTACAGAAAGTTGTGAAATGGGGTTTCAACAAATCCAAGCAAGTCTCCAGGGCTTCCGTACTGGTGCAGGTAAAGAGCCAACCACTCCCTTCAAAGTGTAAATAGAAACGTGACTTTTGTGACTTTCTTCCCTTTTTTTCCTGTTCGAATAGGCTTCCTTTCCTCGTATCCCTGTGTCAGCTTAGGGGTCAAATGCCGCCATGGAAAAAAAGAAAGGAAAAACTCCATCAACCCAACATCGGGGCGGAACGGGAAAAACCCCTCGTCCTTAATCCCTATTGGGAAATCTCAAAGAGGGCTCCAGCTGTTCTGTGCGGCGTCTCGCTGGATTTTTGTCAATTTTTTTTCTGTTGCCCTCCCTCTCCCACTTTCCAGTTTAGCCAAGACAATTTTTTCTTGCCGACCTTATTCAAAAACCCCATCGCTTTCCTCAAACTCTCCCTCCCTTCTACCCTTCCTCACATCGTATCCTGTCCCCATCCCACTCTCATCAAGTCTACCGAAGAGTCGTTGATCCACTCTCTACCTTTCCTACTCTTGGTTTTTTGAAAAACTTCTCCCCTCACAAAATCTGTCAAAATGCCAGAACAATCCGTAAGTCGAACAAATTTTCACCCCATCCGTCCGTTCGTCTCAGCAGCAGCAGCACTGTCAAAAGCAATTTCAATATTAGTTGCTTTTCAATATCAGATTGATATATTGGCATAAAGACTAGTGGCCGTCATGTTGTTGCTGATATGGATGGGTTATCGGCTCTGAAGGATTTTTACTGACTTTACGCACAGACTTTCCTCGTTGACTTCCTGAGTATGTTACCTCTCCGCAATTGAATCAAGCCTAGTACCTCATGCTTTTGAGGGGGATGATTTCATCATAGAAAATCCAAATAACTGATTTTCTCCTTTCTTCTAATAGTGGGCGGTGTTTCTGCCGCCGTCTCGAAAACTGCTGCTGCCCCCATTGAGCGTGTCAAGCTCCTCATTCAGAACCAGGTTTGTTCCCAGAAATTATTTTTTTCCGGTTCCAAAATTGGAATAGTATGCCGACACGCACTTTTCCCACTCTAGGATGAAATGATCAAGGCCGGACGTCTTGACCGCAAATATGGTGGTATCGGGGACTGCTTCAAGCGTACTATCGCTGACGAGGGTATTTACTCCTGCGGCTCATATTTCACTCACCCACTAAATCTTCTTTAGGTACTGTTTCTCTATGGCGTGGTAACACTGCCAACGTTATTCGTTACTTCCCTACTCAGGCATTGAACTTTGCCTTCCGTGATAAGTTCAAGAAGATGTTCGGTTACAAGAAGGAGCGCGATGGCTATGCCAAGTGGATGGCTGGTAACTTGGCCTCTGGTGGTGCTGCCGGTGCTACTTCGCTCCTGTTCGTCTACTCTCTTGACTACGCTCGTACTCGTCTTGCCAACGACGCCAAGTCTGCCAAGAAGGGTGGTGAGCGTCAGTTCAATGGTTTGATTGATGTCTACAAGAAGACTCTGGCTTCTGATGGTATCTCTGGTCTTTACCGCGGTTTCGGTCCTTCTGTCCTTGGTATTGTCGTCTACCGTGGTCTGTACTTCGGTATGTACGACTCCATCAAGCCTGTCGTCCTTACTGGCAAGCTCGAGGGCAATTTCTTGGCCTCTTTCGCTTTGGGATGGGTAGTCACCACTGGTGCCGGTATCGCTTCTTATCCTCTTGACACAGTTCGTCGTCGTATGATGATGGTAAGTAAATATCAGTTTATCCCGTGATTTCTCACGCTTTGCTCACAAAATCACAGACCTCTGGTGAGGCCGTCAAGTACAAGTCCTCTCTCGACGCTTTCTCCCAGATCGTCAAGGCTGAGGGTGTTCGCTCCCTCTTCAAGGGTGCTGGTGCCAACATTCTCCGTGGTGTCGCCGGTGCTGGTGTGTTGTCCATCTACGATCAGGTCCAACTCCTCATGTTCGGAAAGGCCTACAAGGGTGGATCTGGTTAAGCAATGAAATGCCAAAAAAAATAGAAAGGATACGGGTGGATGATAATGTAAAACCTCTTTTCAGGGATGGGAAAGGGGGCTTGCGATATGACAACTTTACCTGCTGTACGATGCCGGGCGGGGAAAAAAAATTCTACTCAGTAACAAAAGCTTTTAGTGTAATTAGGATATCTTCGTTTTACAATCTTTTGTTTTCCGTTGTCTCATCCTTCCTTATACATAAAGCAAATGCGGGGGACTAAAATGGGGGTTTTCTTTGTTTTTGAGGTGTCGGTTTCGATTTTTCTATAGTTCGTGTTTTCGTGATCAATAGAGTGTCCCTCCCATAGCATTTGCCTGTTACTTGTGATATTTGCTTCTACCTAACGCCCATAATAGCTACCGTGATAACATACAAGGTGTCTTGGAATGCAGCGGCGAGATCACACTGCCGGTAATTTTCACCCAGATATTGATGTTGTATAGAATGATATAACGCTTGGGGACATCGCTTCAGCCTTTCAAAATCCTGCATGTTTTTTCCCCCGCCTGGGATACTCTCTTTCGGGGACCGGATGAAAATGGATGCTCGAGAGCACATCAACTTTGTCCTGTGCATATCCGTATTCTGTGTCGGCTCACGCTTCATAGGAAACCCCGAACAGTCTAAACAGAGTCAAGAATCCTCATGATACCCCCCTCACGGAACGAGGCTCAAGGTCGGAATCTATGTCATTGGTAACTGAGGTTTTATGATAGGACCCTTTGAGAAGGAGACTTCCAGAAGGTCTAGCACTGCCAAGCAGCCTAGAAGAGCAAAACGGGGCCTGGAAGTCAATATGGCCCAGGACCGGCCGGGGGTTATCTTGACCTTGAGACTCCTGAAAATAAAAATACCGGTATAATAAAAAAGAAGCCGCTGCACTTTACAAGTGCTGTGTTCTCTGCAAAGGCCTAGCGTATGAGTGTAGTACGGCAAGCAACTCACAGTGGCCATAGCAAAGGCCTGCAGTCCTCTAGGTAAATTTCCCTACACAGGACTGTCCCTAGCGGACCCATTCCATCCCGTCTCCCTGGCGTTATACCCGCTGTCCCTGTCGGGGTTCGGATCACTCAATGGGGCGCACGTGGTAAAACTTTTCCCTATTTAGGACGCGGCACTGCACGTCACATCGTGAACGATACGTCCGAGCGCAAGCAAAAAAACCAGCTGGACAGCGAGGATCCACTCTTATGGAGAACAGATCTTCCCGTCCGGGGGCTTCCCTTAGCGGCGAGCATCCGAACTTGCGGGAACGGCAATTACTAAACAGTAATATCCCGCCTCCGCCTCTCCCACCGCCGCCGCCGCCCCACCATCAACAATCTTCTAGCACGACATACCACGCAAAGCGCACCAATCCGGAACCTGTCAGCTATAGTAGCAGTGGTGCCCTCCCGCCAAAGAGACCGCGAACGGGTAGTAAAGAACAACAGCAGTGGCAGAACCGGTGGACTAATGGCGGCGATGGGAGGGGAGAGATCAAAGTTGCCCTAGACTGGAGTGGGAACGAAACCACCGACCATGAAGGCGAGGACCAGCATCAGCGGGAGCGATATTTCGGGATTAGCTCCACGCCTACGTCCTCGGCATTGATGCCGCCGCCCAGCACGCCCCTGGTATACCGAGATACGCAAAACGAGTACTCGCTCGCACATCCAAAATGGGGTCTGCGGAGAGAGGTGGTCATGGGCTTTTCCCGCTGTGGTATTGAGCAGATGTACCCTTGGCAGGCGGAGTGCCTAGGTATGGGTGGGTTGCTCGCGGGCGAGAGCAACGTTGTCTATACCGCTCCTACGTCCGCTGGCAAGTCCCTCGTAGCGGACATCCTTGCGATCAGGAAGGTCGTGAATGAGCGCAGGAAGGCCATCATCGTGTTGCCGTACATTGCTATCGTCCAAGAGAAGACAAAGTTTCTCAGGAGGGTTTTAGAGAAAGTCCGGGTCGCAGTACCGAAAAGAGGGAGGTGGGATAAGGTGAATTTGTGGAAGCAACTTAATATCGTCGGGTTTCATGGTGGGTCCACGGCGAGGATGGGATGGAAGGAGCTGGATATTGCGGTTTGTACTATTGAGAAGGTTCGCCGAATACGCATTCGTGGGACAGCTCCTGCAGACTGCAGTCATTTAGCTGAGATTTCTATATATGGTGATGCTAGGCAAACGCACTTGTCAATGCTGCAATTGAAGACCGCACCGTAGACCAGCTGGGCATCGTTGTTTTCGATGAATTGCATATGCTAGATGATGTTAATCGGGGGTATATCCTTGAGCTGCTTGCGACGAAATTGCTCTGCATGACAGAAGAGAACATTCAGATTGTAGGCATGTCGGCCACTCTTAGCGTACTTCCCCCATCTTATCTCTCACCTTTGCACCCGATAGCTTGGTCTAACCTCCATTCAATAGAACGTAAAGGTCCTGGCGACTTGGCTGAAAGCCCAGTTCTACGAATGCGCCTTTCGACCCATCCCTCTCCAAGAACACTTAGTTTACGACAATAATGTCTATAGCTATGACGAAAAGCTAGTCGCCAAACTCCCCCCCAGCAAGCTTAAAGAATTAAAGGATCCTGTGACAAACGCAATCGTATCATTAGCCTACGGAGCGGTAATAGAGGACCACGGTGTGCTTGTATTCTGCGAGAGCAGGAGACGATGTGAGGATGTTGGGAAGTTTCTTGTCAAGTTTATGCCTGCAGTAAATGAAGAGGTTTGGGAAAAGAGAATGGAAGTTGTTAGGGATCTTGCGACGACGAGCACTGGATTGGATTTCACTTTGGAGAAGACTGTGCCGGCGGGGGTGGCGTTTCATCATGCTGGTTTGTGGTTCTGCCTGAGAGATGAGGAGAATTGTAGGGGGTGGTTGACTGAATGGGAGCTTATTAGGGTTGACGACCGAGGAGAGAGATTTAATCGCTGAGGCGTATGATCAGGGGGCTATTAAGGTTATTTGTTGTACGGCTACTATGGCGGCTGGGGTTAATTTACCTGGTGAGTGATTTTTGGGTACCAGGAGTCGCTCGAGTACTGATAGTGGTCTTCAACAGCCAGAAGAGTTATTATATCGCCGAGGATGGGAAGGGACTTTCTTTCACCGACTATGCTGTATGCCTTCCACTCTCCCAATAGGATCCAACTCTAACAACTTCCAAGGAAGCAAATGAGGGGCAGAGCCGGAAGGAAGGGAAGAGATACTCATGGTGAAAACTACCTCTGTTGCAGGAAGGAAGACTTAGCACCGGTCAAGGAACTACTTAATGCACCGATGCCGTCAATTCAGAGCTGTCTCGGGGGAGAAACTGCCTGTTTGAAGAGGTGGTGTATTACGCTCAAACTTGTCTCAAGCTGTCGCTAACTCTCTCCCCACAGAGCTCTGTTAGAAGGCATAGCTACAAAGTTAGCAACATCCACCGACTCTCTAAATGAATACATGCGCGCAACACTAATCTACCACACAACACCGGAACCAATGAAACACCTGAAGCCAAAGATCCTAGATGCGATAGAGTATCTCAAGGAAATGAAGTTAATAAGTGAAGACAGAACTCACGGGTACTTCCACGCAACAAAGATAGGGAATGCAACTGTTGCATCTGGATTCGGCCCCGAGGAAGGAGTATTCCTGCACGACGAGCTGTCCCGTGCATTAATGAACTTTAATCTCGAAAGCGACATGCACATTGTCTACCAGTTTACCCCGCTCCATTCCTCCACGACTGCGAGCGTAGACATAGATTGGAAACTGATGCGCGAAGAAGTAGAAAAACTTGACGAAAGTGGTATTCGAGCGGCGACTTTCGTAGGTGTTAATCCGGCCTTTGTCAATAAAATGTAATGCCCACACCTTCCTTCCTTCACTCGCCCACCCTCATTTCGTGTTTTTAATTGTATATATAGGGCCCAAGGTGGCACCCTCCGCGAGGACTCCCCACAAAACATCTCCAAAGCCCGCGTCTATCGCCGCTTCTATGTCTCCCTCATGCTGCGCGAACTCCTCAACGAAAAACCCGTGCATATAGTAGCTGCAAACTACAATATCGCCCGCGGCTTCATCCAGCAGCTCTCGACAACCTGCAAAGGCTTCGCCACAACAAGCGGTACCTTTTGCAAGGTCATGGGATGGACGGGCCTAGCCGTCTTACTGGAGCACTACAGCTGGAGACTCGACATGGGGGTCAAGGCCGACTTGATGAGCCTTGCTAGGATACCGTTCGTCAAGAGCGTCACCGCAAGGATCTTTCACGAGAATGGGCTTAAGAGCGTGGAAGCAGTATCGGCATCGAACGTGGAGGCCTTAATGAAGTTGTTAGAGTTAGCGCAGCCGAAGAAGTTGCGGTTGAGAGAGGCAGAAATGGGCAAGATGAGGGGCAGGTTGGAGAAGAGGGCGGGGATTATACTTGAGGCGGCGGTGGCAATTTATGAGCAGGATTATAGGGACGCTGCAGAGGAGTAATCAGAGGAGTGAGAAGGGTGGCAGGTTTTGGAGGGCTGTTTTTGGCGTTCCGTGTTGGTTTATATTCAACATTGATTTGCTGTACTTGTACTTATTCTGGCAGCACTACCGCATTTACTACTCGAGTACTCGAGTACCGGTAGTGTTGCAAATCACAACTGCTTATAGAAGTTGGGAATTGCGGTCTATTGTTTATTATCATAGTTGCGTTGCTGGCGGTGGTCATGGGTTACGGGGAGCTTTATATTAAGGTTATGGCATGTAATGCAGTGTTACAGTGGTGCTTTATTAGTGGCACCGGTAATATGGACAGGCGATTTTCGGTCTACCCGAGTGCCGGTACCGGTACGATACTAGTATCGTACTATCGGTTGAGCACGGCCGGTTGGCGAGCACTAGCCGGCCTGGAAATCTTGGCAGGGCACAAACCCCAGCGGACAGTCCCACACCCCAATTCCCCCACCAACAACATACAAGCAAGCTTGACCCAAACTTTCCCTCTATTAGCACCACCGAGACGAGGACGAAATTACCGACAACCAAATAACCCACCTATCCCAGCCAACCACCAACAATCATCAAAATGTCCATCAACAAGATTGCCCACAACTCCCCCTCTCACGCCAACCCCAGCGAGTTGGAGTCCAGCATCGCCCAGGCTCTTTATGACCTCGAGCAATCTGTCTCTGATCTCAGGAGCGCTTTGAGGCCACTTCAGTTCAGCTCCGCTAAGGAGGTAATTACACAATCTTTTTATGAGATATCCCAGTCTCCCCTTCAGACCCCGGGAGGGGGGAAGGAAGGTACGGGAATGCTAACGGTGGGAACGTTTTTTTTTTTCCGCGGAGGGTAGCTCGAGGTTGGATCTGGAAAGAAAGCTATTGTTGTATTCGTTCCGGTCCCGTTGTTGGATGGCTTCCACAAAGTTCAGCAGAGGTATTTACTCCGCAATTCTGTTCAGATTGGGGCGGTTGACCAATGATGATGGGTGTAGATTGACCCGTGAGCTCGAGAAAAAATTCTCTGACCGCCATGTCCTTTTTGTTGCTCAACGCCGCATTCTCCCCCTCCCATCCCGCAGATCCCGCGTCACCCAGAAGCGCCCGCGCTCCAGGACTCTTACTGCCGTCCACGACGCCATTCTCCACGACCTTGTCTTCCCCACTGAGATCGTTGGCAAGCGTATCCGCACTAAGGAGGACGGTCACAAGATTATCAAGGTCTTCCTCGATGCCAAGGAGCGTGCAGGTGTCGACTACAAGGTTGACACCTTCGGAGAGGTCTACAGGAAGTTGACTGGCAAGAACGTCATTTTCGAGTTCCCGGTCGTTGGTGAGAACTATTAGAGTTGGATAGATAAAACAAAAACAGATTCTTTCTTGATGTATATTCTTTTACCGGCTTGAGTTGTGGAAATATAAAAGTTGGGCTATGGGCTATGGGCGTTGGACATCTTTTTTCATTATTGGCTGATTTACTTGATCGGGTTGGTCTTTAATGTTTTATTTCGGTCCATGGGGGTGGTTCGAGTGATCTTGTGAAGTACTGGTACAGCACAGGCTTTCGGTAATCCGCCAAGGTGATTAATTACTGACCTACTGGTCTTGCAGTAGGTGATAAGGCTAATAGCTGCTATGGTAAAATATTATATGTAATAGCATCACTGTGTTGCGTGCAAGCTTGTGAGAGAATGGCACTAGTAGTGTGTAACTTGGTGGGCGCGCAAGGGAAGTACAGGTAAAATATCAATTACAGTACGCCCCTCGATTGGCAGCGCACTAAAGAACACGCACCGTCTCTCTTTCTAGTGTCTATTGAAATTCTTTAATTATCCCTGGACTATCATTCCCCACCACTTTGGCACACCCTGCTGCTATTCCATTCTATGGCCGGGTAACCCCCTGGGACAGGAGCTACGGCAAGGTAAAGTGGCCTAGCCTGCTCTGCCCCCCTCCACATGTCTGGCACATCAACCTCCCCACCAACACCTCTAAACCTCTAAAACCACCGCCTTCTCTTCCCACAAGTCCCTATATTCCTATTTCTATCATAATACTTTGCAATCATGAGGCTCTGGACAGCCTCCCCCGCCTTTGCCTTACCCTTCTTCATCCTCTCCCTCCTGCAACTAGCGACAGCAGATACCTCCTCCAATACCCCCCCACAAAAACCCTGCACTGTAACCTCCGCCCAAAGCGGTAACTTCTTTGACCTCCGCCCATTAACCCGCACCTCCACTAGCGCTTCTTCGAGCAGTGACACAGCCCACGACTGGACAGCTCGCGGGCACGACTACCCAGCAAATTTCACCCTGAACATCTGCGCCCCCGTGCTCTCGGATGTGGCTGACGTAGAGTCAGTCCCTACTTCGCAAAAATCCAATATTTCGGCATTCTACATCACACAGGAGGGAAAGCAGTACTCTATCGGGAGCATTTCCACACGCCCGTACTTCCGGGGGAGGAAGCTAGTTCTAGAGTACGTCGGCGGCTCACCATGCCCTGCGCCGGACGACACCGATGACGACAAGGAGGAGAAAGAGGAGGAGAAGGGCAAGGCCAATAAGAATAAAAAGAAGAAGGAAAGCGGATACAGGAAGAGCACGATAATGTCCCACCTTTGCGACCACGACGCCATTAAGCCAGTCATCAGCTTCGTCGGGCAGGTGAATCACTGCGGGTACTTTTTCGAAGTGCGATCTTCGGCTGCGTGTCCGACTGTTGGAACGCAGGCTCTAGGTCCTATTAGTGTTTTTGGCATAATGTATCCCTAAACCTCTCCTTCGGTTTGATTGTTGGTTGCGCTAACAGATACACAACAGCGGACTAGTAGCAGCACTGGTATACCTCGTTGGCGGTTGCATGTACCAAAGAACAGTAATGCATGCCAGAGGCTGGCGCCAGATACCGAACTACGCAGTTTGGGCAGGCCTGGTCGGCGGCGTTTGGGTGGGTTTTCTTTTTAAACCCTTTTATCCCCGCCATCCCTCTTTCTCTTCAACATCCCCACAGCTACCAAAGTCACCATACCTTTCCACTCGGCAGTGGGCTTAAGCAGTAGCAAAAAATGGGACACGCACACACACACATACCCTGCAGGCAGGGGGCATTTTGAACAACTTGGTTTGGAGGATATCATAGCTAATATAAGTCTTAATTTTTATTTTTTTTTTGAAAAAAATGTAGGCCCTCATTAAATCTATCTGGAACCGCTGTGCCGGTAAATTGCATCTTCGGCGAAGCTCGTACCATCGCCCAGGCGCTCGGAGGAGTAGTCTTGAGAGCGAGAATAGGTTGATTGACGCTTTGGATGAGGATTCGGGGGATGATGCTTGATTCGGTTTGCTTTACTTTGGTTTACTTGGGGTGGCGTTATGAATTGTTATTGGTAATAAAATGGGTCAGTAGGTGGATTGGGAGGCGAAGGGTGGTATGGATATGTATTAGTTTCTAGCACTCTTTTAATTTTTCTTACTGGAGTGCATAGTACTATTGTGATGAACCGCGTGGGGGTGTTTTTTTTAGTGTTATGATGTCGGTATGTGGTATATGGTAATTAAAGCCATCAACCGCCTCATCTCAATTTTTTTCGTTTCCATCCATCCATCTAAATCATCCACACCATTAAGAAAAACACTATAAGTAAAATACCAGTACAATACAGCCCTTGCATCTACTCCTCAACACTACTAACCTTCTCCCACTCCCCTTTCAAAGTCTCCTTCCAAAGACTAACCTTATTATCCCCGCCGCTGACAGCAAGTACATTCCCGGAAAGACTCCAGCTAACCCTCCAAAGAACCGTATCCATCTGTAGCACCTTCTTATTCCACGCCCCGCCGTCCTGTTGAGTCCAAATGATGACAGACTTATCCTGCGACGCGCTGGCGATGTATGACTTTGGCAAGATGGAGGGCGCCCACGCCACGTCGCGGACCCAATCCTGGTGCCCTTCAAGGACAGATTCTTCAACGTAGGTGCCGACTTCAGGGCTGTAGGACCAGATCTTGACCAGGTTGTCCGAACCGCCCGTTACAAATCTGCGCTGGGTGAGGTGCTGCTGCTGGGTGGCGGGGGTGACGGTGGAGGCCGAGGCGGAGGAAGATGTGGTTTGGACGAGACTAGCGGGTTGGGTTGCTGGCGCCCATGATACGGCGTTGCAGCCGATCACGTGGGCTGGGAAGAGCTTAGTGTCCCAGGTTCCGTCGTCCTTGAATTCCAGCACGGAGACTTTGGCGTCGGAGGAAGCGCAGGCGAGGACTGCGCCGGCTTCGTGCGGGGCCCATTGGACGGAGTTTACTTTTGCATTGTTAGTACTTGCTCGCTCGTTGCAGAATCGGGCAGGGGGATTACCGGAGGCATGATGATTCGCGTGCTCGAATAACTTTGACCATGATCCTGAGCGCTCTTGCCAGATTATGACTTTTCCGTCGTAGGAGGCGCTGGCGAGGATCGTGCCGAATTTAGGGTGGGCCCAGGAGACTTGCCACACTGGCCCGTCGTGGCTTCCACCACAGTTAGCTAGACCGAAAGGAGGGAGGAAGAGGAGTGATGTTACCCGCGGAGAGTCTCGAGGAGACGATGGTTATCGCGGTCCACCTCAAAGATTTTGATGGTTTTGTCGGAGGAGCAGGTCTATTCCATCCATTAACTTACTGGGGAAGCAAGGGATGATGTGACGGAGGGAGAGGGGAGGAGAGAATTACAGCAAGGCGTTTACCATAGTAGTCCAGAGCGCAGTCATGCTATGTGTGTCTCGTCAGTCTGGCCCTACCAAAGCCCCTCGAGTATTGAGTTTGTAGTGTGTACATACGATCATGCCATCGTGAAGGTTGGATAATTGAGTCTATATCATCGCATCCCATTGTTAGCTCATCTCATCTCCATAACCAGATAATCAAATAGTAAAAGACCTACCATTGTGGGCAACTAGATTAATTATTGTCAAGCTAATAGTCTCGAATCCGCTATGCAATAGAGAAAGTATAGTAACTTGAAGGGAGGAAAAGGAAAAGGAAAAAAGACGCAAGCTTCCCACAAAGCTTTATATTTTCACAGTTGTGTGGCTGTCGGTTCAGGCGACGTTGAACCAAGCAAGCTGGCTGTTACTCCAGGATTGGGGGTGGGTAGGCTAAGGGGTTACCCGGCTTTTAGATTGGATGGTGCCTGCCAAGACGATAAGCAACGGCGGGGTCTCATGCTGTCAGAAGGAGGCTTTTCTTTCTTCTAAGAGAACGAGAGCACACAATCACGAGACTTCCAACTACAACTATTACAACCACAACCTTCATCTTCCAAGCAAACAAATTACGGTCTAAATTTCTAATAGGCTCATCCAAAGGCAATTAGATAAAAAGAAAACAATGGCTACCACCAATTCAATAAAGCTCCTAACAGGCAATTCCCACCCAGAACTTGCCAAAAAGGTCGCCGAACGGTATATACACCTTCTCCTCCTCCTCTCTCTTAGTTAGCTAACAAAATATTTAGCCTAGGCATCGATCTCCTCGACATGTCTGTATTCAAATACTCCAACCAAGAAACCAGCGTAATAATGCGCGAGTCAGTGCGTGACGAAGACGTCTTCATCCTACAGTCGACGAAGCCAGGCGAGGAGCTGAATGACGGCCTAATGGAGCTGCTGATAATAATAAAGGCCTGCAAGACAGCTTCTGCACGGCGAATAACAGCCGTGATGCCAAACTACCCATACGCAAGACAGGACAAAAAGGACAAGAGCCGTGCACCGATAAGCGCGAAGCTACTAGCAAACATGCTACAGAAGGCCGGGTGCAATCACATCATCACGATGGATCTGCATGCCAGCCAGATTCAGGGCTTTTTTGATGTGCCGGTTGATAAGTACCTTCACCCCAATTTCCCCTTTGCTCCGCAGAAATTGACTGGGAGTTAGTTTGTACGCGGAACCGTCTACGCTGCGCTACATCCGCGAAAACTTCGACTACAAAAACGCTGTAATCGTATCCCCAGACGCTGGCGGTGCCAAACGCGCGACCGCATTAGCCGATCGCCTAGACCTGAACTTCGCCCTCATACATAAAGAGCGTTCACGCCCCAACGAGGTGTCCAGGATGACGCTGGTCGGGGATGTTGCCGGGAAGATCGCCATCCTCGTCGACGATATGGCGGACACTTGCGGCACATTGGTTAAGGCTGCCGACGTGCTCATGGCTTCTGGGGCTAAAGAGGTCGTGGCTATCGTTACTCATGGGATACTCAGTGGGAGCGCGTGCGAGAAAATTAACAGCAGCAGGCTAAGCAAGGTCGTAGTCACAAATACAGTCCCCCACGAGGAGAAGAAGAAGGGATGTGCAAAATTGGAGACTATCGATATTGCGCCTACGGTATTTCCCCTCTCTATCCATATGTGTTTGAAGAATCGGACTAATGGTAGGTTTAGCTAGCGGAAGCTTGTAGAAGAACACACAATGGCGAGAGTGTGTCGTTCTTGTTCTCCCATGCTCCAGTTTAATTCCCCCTCTTTTATTTCTTATGTAACGACTGGTGAAAAAGGAAAGGGGGGAAAAGCTCTATTGTGTTTTTGCTTTGCTATAGTGATTGCTTGGTTCATGTCCAGTTACTGTGCTTCCTCTACTCATCCCTCCGCCAATCACAAAAAATCACTCGCAACATTTTCCCCTAATTAATCAGTGTGCCTTCCCCACACACCACGAGGGAAGAAAAAGTGAAAAATTGTAGGACATCAAAAAAAAAAAAAAAAAAAGACTCTTCTATACCAGTTAAACTAAACTAAACTAAGCTATGCCGAACCGTCGGCACCGAGAAAAAAGACGGTACGGTGGAGGAAAACAGAAGAGAATCAAGATAAAGATGAAAACGTATTGACTAATAAAAAGCTGAAAGAAAACAAGAGGAAATAAAAGAAAAGGAACGCCAGAAATGCAATGAAGAATGTGCGATTTACGGAGATGTTATCTAGGTGTATGTATGTATGCATAGAAAAGAAGGAGGGTTATCAAGTACTGTGTGGGAAATACTATGAACAAGAAAGGAGGGGAAAGGAAAAAGGCGCAAGACTTCTAGAGAAAAAAAATGAAAGGGAGAAGGAGAGGGGGGTTATGAAATCCCAAGGAACGTCTTCGATCGTTCATACACAAAGAACGAAGTCCTGCCAATATAACCATTGTTTAGTACAATTCAATCCAAGTCGGAGACAAGCTGGGAAAGGAAGAACTCACGCAACCATCGGCACAACCTTCACGTATCCAATCTACACCCCCGAAACACATTAGTCCGCTTCCGCCGGTTCAGAAAGCAAGTGGTACATACCGATAACCCCACAAAGAAACCCCTAACTCCAGCCCCACGCCAAATATCCCTAGCGGTCTCACGCATGCTGACGACTCTACCGTCACCGACGGCACCACCGACCTGCATCCTTCTACGGATGACTTCGAAAGGATAACTCGCTGTTTGGCTAACCATACCCGCGAAGCCACCAGCGCACAATTGCGCCCATCCCTTCAATTGTTTCTTCTCGCTGTGGTGCTTCGCACCTTTCTTGGGGAGACTAACGTATCCCCGCTTCCTCAGCCAATCCCCCGCAATGTCGTGGGTAAGGAATGACATGCCAGCGTACGGCAGCATACCAAGAACTGTAGGTCCAAAACCACGATAAAAACCGCTGATACCACCGCCGCCACCATTCCGACCCCCTTCCTGCCAAAGCCTCCTCACAATGCCCCTCAGCGAACTCTTCTCCTCCACCCTCGTTTCGAATGCCAGTCGCACGCGTATGACCTCGAGCGGGTAGGTGGCGAACACGCTCGCGGTGCCGGCGGCAGCACCAGCGGCCAGACGCCGCAGCACAGTCTCTTGCTCGGGAGACTTTATCAGTTGTGCGCGGAACTGCTCGTACGCAACGAACTTGACGGCGGCGTAGGGGAAGATTCGCAAAAGAGTTGCGCTGTGGCCACGGAAGAGGCCAGTGTAGCCGGAGGATTTCTGGATGGTGGAGATGGCACGGAGTACGCCGAAGGGGGTACCTGTGTACTTTGTGAAGGCCGGGGAAGAGGCCTGGAAGAGGATTTTTACACGATCGAGGGGGGCTATTAGGGTTTTGGCCTGTTGTAGTGGAAGTTAGTGGAAGTGGGGGGGTGGGGGGGGGGGGAAGATAGGGACATACAGCGGAACCGGCGTTGCCCCCGGCTATACCACTGCGGATAATGTAGTCGAAACTCTGCTTATTCTCACTGCGATTGTGGGCAGGTGAGGATTTGCTGTGTTGCTGCGAGTGAATAGGAACAGCAGCATCGGCGCTGGGGGCTCCTCCGGCGGTCCGGAGGGCTGTTGCTTCGGACATTTCTTCTTTCTTTCTTTCCCTGTAGTTTTCGTGGTTTGCTTGCTTGCTTCCTCCCTCGCTGTTCCTGTGCACAGACCGGAAGGGATAGAGTATAATACAAGAAGAGTGAGAGGAATGCAGAAAGGACAAGGGCTTATTTGTACCTGTCGGGGCGTCTCCTTATTGCCGTCGAGAACGGGTATTCGCGGCGTTGGCCTTATCGGTCCGTCGGCTTGATCGTGCTGAGTACCGTAGGTATGATGGGTGGATAGGTAGGTAGGCACGGAGTAGGTGGTGCCTGGGCTGCGAGAGGGGAGGTTATGCTAAGGGCCTCCCTTTGGCACGATAGGTTGAGTGGTGGGCAAAGAAGCAAGTGAGACAAAAGAATTTTAAACCAACCGGCCCTTCGTCATATGAGGTACGGCACTGCGCCCGTACCGGTATTGCAAGAAGCAAAAGCAGAACCGAGGTGCACACCTTCTCACAACTACGATATGGATTTTTGAGCCTCCCGACACTCAGTCACTCACTCGTTCGGGAGAGTGTTTTATGCCCCACATTTCACACTTCTCTTCTCCGACGACAGGATGCCTACGCGATAATATCGGGGTGAAAAAGACTGGTCTACTTTTTTTTCTTTTTTTCAACAATGATAATATGAGATTGTTCAAGATACTAAGTTAAAGAGTCCGTTTGCTCGTTCATATACCGGTATGGTATGATACCATACCATTGTGTCCATACATTTTTTATTGTTTTTCAAGAAATAAAAGAGAGGAAAAGGAAATGCACGACCACGCGGCGGAATAGACAGGAAAAGGATATTGTGCCGCTATCGCGCCGCAGGAGAGATGGCGATGAGGGTAGGATGAGAAGGGATAAATAGTACGAGTATGATGCAAGGGAAATATCCTATAAATCCATCTGCGAAAGGAAAGAAAAAAAACAAAAACTCCCGAGCAAGATAATTAGGTAAAGGGAAAAAAAATACAAAGCATTGGAGACTAGACTATGGATAATTATGCCCAAATCTACATGGCATTGCCATCGGGAAAAGCACACGATGATATAAAATTTAGGGTAGCTGCCAGAAAAAAAATACGAAGAGCAAATCGAAGCAATGTTTGGAAGGAGAAGTGAAGAATGATACAAAGGGAACTGTTCATGAATAAACTCCGTAACAAAAGGAAAAAGGGGAGGGCAAAAGAAAGAAAGGAAAGAGGACCGGGCCGCAGCTAAGAGAGAAAAAACAGTAAAGCCATAATCAGACTTCCCTTCCACTTGCTTTTGATGCCCCCCACACTTAACCCAAACCAACTCCTTGAATCACGAAGCAAATACCCGAACGTTCATGTCTGCGCTTCCTGTGGCTATCACACAACGAACATTGATAACCTTCTCTCCCGTCTTTGGAATCCCGTTTGTCTTTGCCTCCCCGTTTGTCTGCTCCTTGGCAGGTGCTGGTGCCCACCGAAGACAGGTTGCAAAGTGGGAATGGGCTTCGTCAACCGTCTTCACGCATCGGCCGTCCTGTGTCAAGTCCCAGCACCTAATGGTCTTATCGTCACTGACGGAAAGAAGGTACTTCCCAGCCGGATGGAAAGCTAACGCCCGGATCCAGTTGTCATGCCCAATCAGCGTTTTCAGGAGTGTGCCCCGCGCATCCCACAGCTTGATCGTCTTGTCACGAGACCCGGTGGCTATAAATTCTGAAGACGACGTTGCTGGAGGTGGCCTTTTAAGTCCAGCAATTGTCGCCAAGTGTGGGTAGGCGGAAGGCGGTGCAAACACACAGCAATTTACCACATGTTCGTGGCCTAGAAATGTGGCTTTGTGTTCGGCGGTTGAGGCGTCCCATAGTCGTGTCGTCTGATCAGCTACTCGTCAGCATGTTTCGTCCTGTAATATATTCATGGTTGTCGCGCATCTGACCTGATCGCCTCCAGCAGATAGTAGCCATCGTCCGTCGTGAGAAGGCTCTACATCTCTAATCCAGTCGGAATGTCCGCTTATTGTCTTGACGCAGTACCCAGTCGCAACTTCCCAAATCCTTAATGTCTTATCTCTACTCGCTGACACCAGGTATTCTCCAGCAGCACTGGGAATGAACCTGACTGCACTAACAGAGTGATCGTGACCTGTGAGGGTCCTGATATTCTTATACTCGTTATTTGGGTCCCACAGCTTAATTGTGAGATCGCTCGAACAAGACACCAGCAACACTCCTGCCTTGGGCCCCCCAAAATCGAGGTCTAGAACAGCCTTGGTATGACCCTTGACTGTTCTCTCCAGCTCTCCAAGTTCCCAATCCCAAATCTTGATGGTTGTATCATCGGAGCCTGACGCGAGTACCGAGAAAATCGGGTGGAAGGCGACAGAATTGATGGAGTTTCGATGACTGGTGAGGACGTGTTTGGCAGGAGCCCGTGGCAGCCACGATGAAGGATCGACGTTGCGGCGGGTGAGCGACGTCGGGGTTGTGGAGTCCAATTCTGATTGTAAGGAGGACAGGCGGCTCTCAAGTTCCATTATCTAAACGGCCGAAAATTAGTAAACTACCAGTACAAGTCCAAGAGTGAGTTTATCGGAATAAACCTTTTTCTGTAACCTAAGCACACCTGTCCATTTTTTCTCCAACACGCCTTCATACTTCTTCATTGTGTTTTGATCTAGAAATTCATCGCCGACACCGAGCTCCTCCCGCAGCGCCGCACCTGTATTCGATAATCCAGAAGCAGAAAAGTACGCTAAAATCGCTTTGTGGCTGGTTGGTTCGCCGGCCGGTTAGCAAACTTCTAAAATCGCTCTCCAGAGGGTGAAGCATGATTGGGGGGAGCGGAAGCGGGAGCAGGAAAGAATCAAGCAAGGAGAACATACAGCTCGTCCTTTTGGCGGGGGATCAGATAATTCACTGGAGTGCTCATGACGCTGTTCCCCGTGGAGCGAAGAGCATGGGACGATTGGCGAGGAGTAAAAATAGATGAGCGGGTGAAGGAGAGTCTGGGTGCCTGTTGTTGTGGGGGGTTTAGCGATAGAGCTACTGGCGAGGTGTTTATAGATCAGAGGAGTTGAGGTGCAGAGAGGTGGTGGAAGGGGATGAGAAGGAGGAATGGGTGGGTGGACGGGCGGACGGGGACAGGTATAGTAGCGGGAGGCTCAGCGGGTTGGGTAGGGTACTATGGGTTATGTGGATGCGGGCTAAGAGCAGTGAAAAGCTTAGTATGAGGGAGAGGGGTGGCCAGCAAACGAGGTGAGGCGGGGTTCTGTCTCTTCTCCCCTTCCGAGTTCAGGGGAGACCAGTCGATTGTTTGGTGACAAAGAAAGCTCTGTGATATCTTAATGGGCAGAACTATTGGGCTTTTCTTTCAGGGTGCCGGCGATCTCATTGACAAAGTGTACTAGTACTTGTACATCCTACCGGTACAACGTGAGGAACATAAGGCACCGGTACAGTCTACTGTGCAGAACAGAGAACTATATATATAAACGCGATCAAAAGATAATCAGGGAGCATTTCCCTACAC